>Ga0068711_1001287_pt1 | contig 15197 bp, 15 predicted proteins | sample MTBAKMMethaMetaG_FD_62224 | JGI IMG/M metagenome (GOLD analysis project Ga0068711, IMG submission 62224) | Enrichment culture microbial communities from Arthur Kill intertidal strait, New Jersey, USA, that are MTBE-degrading - MTBE-AKM (Arthur... | ecosystem: Environmental > Aquatic > Marine >...
GATTATTTCGAGAATATGGGGAAGATGTATATTTTTATGTTCAATATAATCGGGCAGAAAAGTAAGGACTAATGTTACAAGCGCCCAGAACAGTAAATCAATTCTTTTGCTTAACGCTTCAAGGATAGCTTTTTGGGAGACAGGATCTTCATTGAATAACTGAAAAATTATGAAAAAAAGATTTACCAGTATCGAAACAATTAATAATATGCGAATTGCCCAGATAATATAATCGTGTTTTTTCAGTTTATGACTCTCTTTTTTTTTCATAAAATTTATTCAATTTTTTAAAAATATTTCTGGTGAAATGAAGTATAAGAAGGGTGCTCTTGTATGTCAATTAAATATTGACCTGATCATGTGAAAAGCAAAGGGCGAAGGTTGCTTGATTACAGGGAAAATATTTTAAGCTGCATTAAACGCTTTCACGAGAACCGCTCAGTTGTCCGCAGGCGGCTAAAATGTCACTGCCTTTGCTTGCTCTAAGCATTGTTGTGTAGTGACTGTCGATCAATATTTGCTGAAAAGTTTGCACTGTTTTTGGTGAAGGTGATTTGAAAGGCGATCCGGGATATTCATTAAAAACAATTAAATTCAATTTACAGCGTTGACCTTTCAGCAAAACTGCCAGTTTTTTTGCGTCCTTTACGGATGAATTAACGCCATCAATCAAAATATATTCAAAGGTCAGTAATCTGCGTCCGGGCATGGGATACTGTTGCATGCTTCCAGCAGAACTTCCAGAGAAAATTTTTTATTAATCGGCATTATCTTGCTTCGTGTTTCATTATCTTGAGCGTTAAGCGATACGGCAAGATTGATGCAAATATCTTTGCCTAAGCGAATAATTTGCGGCGCGAGTCCGCAGGTGGATACCGTTACCTTGCGGCTGGAAAATCCCAAGCCGAAATCGCAGGTAATATTTTTTATCGCCTTGACAACATTCTCATAGTTAGCCAGTGGTTCTCCCATTCCCATCATGACAATGTTTTTAATGTCAGGGCACTGGGGCAGTTCGTGTTTTAATGTTAAAATCTGGCCGGTAATTTCCGATGGCTTCAGATTTCTTTTAAAGCCTTGGCGTGCTGTCAGACAAAATTTACAATCCATAGCGCAACCGGCTTGGGTGGATAAGCAAATCGTCCAGTTATTTTTTCCGGGGATGAGGACACTTTCAATAAAAAGTCCGTCTTCCAGGCGCAGGAGCGCTTTCTTGGTCCCGTCTTTGGATTCCTGAACTTTGACGATTTGCGGACGGCTGATACGCGCAATTTGGAAAAGCGTAGCTCGAAATTCACGGGAAAGGGTGTTCATCTCATTGAAGGACGCGTCGCCGGACTGATACAGACATTTCATGATCTGCCGTGCGCGGAATTTTTCCTTGCCCAGAGCGGAAATAAAATCCTGCAATTCCTCCTGCGTAAAATCCAGCAGGTTGGGAAACGAATATTCAGTGCGACCGGTCATTGAAGCTTATCTTGTAATGTTGCGGCAATGGCGTCGATAAAGCCATCCGTGTTGACTTTTCTGTTGGACGCTTTTTTTTCGGCGAGCGCCAGAAGATCGCCGGTCATGATGCCGCTCTCAACGGTGGCGATGGCCGCTTCTTCCAGCTTGTCAGCAAACCGGACTACATCGGCTGTGCCGTCCATTTCACCGCGTTTGCGAAGACCGCCGGTCCAGGCAAAGATCAGCGCCATCGAATTGCTGGACGTCTCTTCTCCTTTTAAATGCTTATAGTAGTGTTTTTGGACCGTGCCATGAGCGGCTTCGTATTCGAACCAGCCGTTGGGTGAAACCAGAACGGATGTCATCATGGCCAGAGAGCCGCAGGCGGAGGCGACCATATCCGACATGACGTCACCGTCATAATTTTTCAATGCCCAAAGCATGCCGCCTTCGCTCTTCATGATTCGTGCGACAGCATCATCAATCAAAGTGAAGAAATACTCAATGCCGGCCTTGGCAAATTTTTCTTTCCAGTTCTTTTCGAATTCCTGCTGAAAGATTTCACGGAATCCGGCATCGTATACTTTGGAGATAGTGTCTTTTGTCGAAAACCACAAATCTGTTCTTTCACTCAAGGCATAAGTAAAGCAGGATCTGGCAAAATCCAGGATTGATTTTTCAAGATTATGGTTCACCTGAATAATGCCCGCCGCCGGGAAATCGTTAACTAAAGTTTTTTGCGCCGTGCCGCCGTCTTTCGGAGTAAAAACAATTTCCAATTTTCCCGCGCCCGGAATCGGCATTTCAAAGTTATTGTAAACATCTCCGTACGCATGACGCCCTATGGTTATGGGTTTCTTCCAGGAAGAAACAGCCGGTTTGATATTGTTGACTAAAATGGGTTTCCGGAAAACGGTGCCGTCAAGCATCGCGCGGATGGTGCCGTTGGGGCTTTTCCAGGCTTTTTTAAGATTGTATTCTTTGACACGGTCTTCATTCGGCGTGATCGTGGCGCATTTGATGCCGACGCCATATTGCATTATCGCACGCGCCGCGTCCACCGTGACCTGATCATCGGTATCGTCGCGATGTTTCACATGCAGATCGTAGTAATCCAGGTTCATGTCGAGATAAGGGGAAATAAGCTTTTCCTTAACCATTTTCCACATCACACGGGTCATTTCGTCACCGTCCATTTCGACAACGGTTGTTTTAACTTTAATCTTTTTTGTCATAAAAAATTACCACTCCATATCGATAATATTTAATCAAGTTTATCCTGTGGAAACGTGAATTGCTGAGTCTTACAGATTGAATTATCTTTAGCCAAAACCGATTGGAAATTGATCCTGTGCTCCAGAGAGGGTGACCCTCTTATTTATTTGTAATGTTCAGGGCTCCTCCCGCCAGAATGATTTGTTTCTGTCTTTCCGATAAAATGCAAGTTACATAAAAAGCGGTCCCTTTGGTTTTATTGCGCATCAAAAATTTTCCATCACCGGCTATAATTCTTTTTGTTTCAGTAATTTCAAGAATATCTTCCTGATCGATGTAGTCATAGTCGCTTTCAACACTGAACGTTAAGGGAAGTATGCCGAAATTAATCAGATTGGCGGCGTGAATTCTTTCGAATGACTTGGCGAGGACCGCGCGGACGCCCAGATACATGGGACATATGGCGGCATGTTCGCGTGAGGAACCCTGTCCATACGAAAGCCCCGCAACAATTAGATTTTGTTTTCCATCCTGTCTGATGGACATGGCGCGCTTGGCAAATGTTGTGTCAATATTTTCAAACACAAACTCCGAATACTTTGGAATGTTTGAACGGTATTTCATCCGGGCACCGGCAGGAATGATATGGTCTGTTGTAATCTTATCGCCGACCTTGATGGTGACGATACCATGAATCGTATCGCACAGTTCGGGACTACGCGGTAGAATGCCGATGTTCGGACCGCGGATAACCTCGACCTCTCTCTTTTTTTTGTCCGGCCAGATAATCATTGAATCGTCAACAGAAAATTTTTTCGGCAACTTGACTTTGGGATAACGCATTTTTAATTCGCGTGGATCCGTGAACAGTCCTGTGATAACCGCCGCCGCAGCGGTTTCCGGGCTGACCAGATAAACATTCGCATCCATGGTGCCGGAACGTCCCAGAAAGTTACGATTGGATGTGCGCAGTGACACCGCGCCGGATGGAGGGCTCTGGCTATTGCCGATGCAAAATCCGCAGGCGCTTTCCATGATTCTTGCCCCGGAGGATATCAGGCTGGTCAGATATCCTTCTTTGGCAAGTTCCTGCAATACCTGTTTGGATCCGGGAGCTAAAATGAAGCTTACGTTGGGGTGCACGGTTTTACCCTTTAATATTTTTGCAACGGTAACCAAATCTTTGTAGGAAGAATTGGTGCAGCTGCCCAGACAAACCTGATGCACTGGTGTTTTTTTCATTTTTCTGACAGGGCTGATGTTATCGGGGCTGTGAGGTTTCGCTGTCAGTGGTTCGACTTTGGATAAGTCCATATGAACGACTTTTGCGTATTTCGCGTCTTTGTCCGGTTTCAATTCTATAAAACTTTTTTCTCTTTTTTGAGAACGCAGGAACTGGCGGGTCATTTTATCGCTCGGGAATAAAGAGGTTGTAACTCCGCATTCAGCCCCCATATTGGCAATCGTGGCGCGCTCGGGGACTGTCAGAGATTCAGCGCCTTTTCCACCGTATTCAAATACGGTGTTGACGTTTCCCTTGGTGGAAAAAATTTCCAATACCTTAAGAATAACATCTTTTGCGGAAACCCATAGTTTGAGTTTTCCCGTCAGGTTGATTTTTATAACCTGGGGGCAGGTTAGATAAAAAGGACTTCCGGCCATGGCCATGGCGACATCAAGCCCTCCGGCTCCGATAGCGATCATGGACAGTGCTCCGCAGGTAGGCGTATGACTGTCGGAACCGATAAGCGTTTTCCCGGGTTTGCCAAACCTTTCCAGATGGATCTGATGACAAATTCCGTTGCCGGCGCGGGAAAAAATAATTCCGTATTTCTGGGCCACGCTCTGGAGATAGAGATGATCATCCGCGTTTTCAAAACCAATCTGTATCGTATTGTGATCAACATAACTTACGGACAAGTCGGTCTTCACTTTGGGCACGTTTATGGCTTCGAATTGCAGATAGGACATGGTGCCCGTGGCATCTTGAGTGAGGGTTTGATCAATATGTATGCCGATTTCCTCTCCCGGTACAAGATGGCCTGAGATTAAATGCTTGGATAGAATTTTTTCAACTAGGTTTTTTCCCATTTTCTATTCCTTTTACAGAAGTTGTAGGTCATGACAGGTATAAAACTATATCAAACTATTGTAAATTATACCCTCCGCTATGCTTGTACTATCTGTGTTTTATTAAGTTGGAGCCTATCTTACAATGTTTAGAGCCGCGCACTTAATATAATAAACTTAACTGATAATCAACTGCCAAAAGGAACGAATATAATCAAAGGTATGAAACCCCACAGCAAGCTGTGGGGTAGTTCAACGTGCCCATTCCGCTGTGCTTCGCTTTCGGAATTGGAGTTTCACTAAAATTAACGGGCTTCGGAATCGTATCCACAAAGCCCGTTAATAGTTTTTTACTCAGATTAGTAAACGTGTTTATATAAAAATTAATCATTAATTCAAATACTTTATCCTCCTATCGGCAATTCTTTTATCCTGACGGCACGTTGAAATCTTTCCTGATAAAAGGGGTGCTCCAGCGAATCAATTCGAACACGTCTCTTTTTTGACGAGGCGTGAATGAATTTGTTGTTTCCTATGTAAATTCCAACATGTCCGAATGAACGGTTGGTGCGGAAGAAAACCAGATCTCCTTTAACCAGGTCTTCGATATCGACTGTGACACCGACTTCAGATTGGTCACGGGCAACACGCGGTAAATTTACGTTGAAACTTCTATAAACCTTTTGAACAAAGGCAGAGCAGTCAATTCCTCTTTTTGAGGTGCCGCCAAGTCTATAAGGCGCTCCCAGGAAGCCGGATGCCTTTTTAATCAGTCTTTGCATTTCATTCGTGCTTTCCCATTTCCCCAGGAATTCTTCTCCGCTTACAAAGCGGTAAACACTCGTAAAAAAATCTTCTTCATGATCAGATTCTTCTTCTGAATCTGTGTCTTCATCTGCAATAGCAGCCGTAACCGCTTCTTCGTTTGTTTCTTCTAAATCTTTATTCTTCTTTGCTGAAAAGGTCGAATGAGTCTTCAATGGGGAAGAGGTTTTTGCCAGAACAATTTTCTGCCCGATCCGAATCATCCTTGAATTTAAATTGTTTAGAGCCACCAATTTTTTTAAAGGGATATTGTTTTTATGCGCAATTTTGGAAAGAGAATCGCCTTTTTTGACCACGTAATAAGATGAATTATTTTTCTGGGAAGCAGCACGTTTATATGGATTAGTTTTCTTAACGGCAACAGAGTTAGAGGAACGTTTTTTTTGGGCAATTTTTAAAATTTGGTTGGCTTTAATTTTGGATTGATGAAGATTGTTAGCTTTCTTGATGTCATTGATGCTGACGTCGAATTTTTTGGAAATGCTGGAAAGGGTATCCCCTTTTTTCACTTTATAATGAACGGCATCAGCGTTGAAGCTAAAACCGAACAATAAAAAAAGGACGAAAAGTCCTGACAATATAAAAATCCGCCGTTTCATAATGAAATGCCTCCTTTGTTACGGGGGGTATTATCCTATTAACGGTGTACATATTTCGATTAATTTTTTTCATATTTATAACCGAAAAATAAATAACAAGTTGCTGTACACACCAATTACACACAATTACACATCTTTTTAGTGAAATGTATAATGAACTAAACAATTTACAGGTGACATACTAAAACCGTGAGGGGATGTCAAATTTATTTTACAATTTTAAACGATGCAATTTGATAAGGCTTTATAATAATTAATTTTTTATAAAAACAATCTCTTTTTAATTGTGTAAATTAATATTGGATTTTATGTTGATTTTCGGTTATGGCAGTGCCTGTCTAAAATTGCCTCTGGATCAGGGACGGGTGCTTTGCTTTGAGACAGGTGATATCAATTTAATTTATGAAAGATTAAGATGCGATTTGTTTGGAGAAATATTTCGATAATTTTAGTTTTAGTCTTCACGTATTTTTTTATCGATGTGGGACGCTATTTTTTTTATCCCAGCGTAGCCTCTTTGAAGAAAAATTACCCCGAAAAAACCGCTTTCATGAAATATCGTGAAAAAGTCTGGGAAAAACAAGGCATGAATAAGAAGGTTGCGAATATCAGAGTTCCTCTTTCCCAAATCTCGCCTTATGCGATGAAAGCCGTGATTATAGCCGAGGACGATAAGTTCTGGTCTCATGAGGGGTTTGATTTTGAGGCCATGCAGAAGGCACTGGAAAAAGACATTAAGAAGAAGAAATTCAAAGCCGGCGGCAGTACCATTTCTCAGCAGCTTGCAAAAAATCTATATCTCTCTCCGTCAAAGAGCCCTGTCCGGAAAATCAAAGAAGCGATTCTGACCTGGCGGATGGAGCGTCATTTAAGCAAAAAAAGGATCATGGAACTGTACCTGAATGTTGCGGAATGGGGTGACGGAATTTTTGGTATCGAAGCAGCAGCCCGCAGACATTACGGAAAAAGCGCTGCTGCATTGGGCCCCCGGGAAGCGGCGGTGCTGGCCTCGATCCTGCCCAATCCCATCAAATATAAACCTCATGGTTCTTCAAGATACGTGGTTAACCGTTCAGAAAGAATTTACCGGATTATGGTGCGTCGGGGCATTGTGATTCCTGAGTATGAAGACGTGATCTCCGAACCTGATGAAAGTGAAGATCAAGAGGTCGATCAGGTTGGTGCAAATGTTCCTGGAGTCGCCGGACAGGAAAATGAATCCATTCAACCGACGGACGAAAAAAAGGAGGAAACCGTTCCGGAAGAACAAAAAACAAGCCATGTTCTTCCGGAAACGGAAAATAAACCAATCCCTTGAGGGAAGTCCCTCTTATAATATTTCAATAGCCGTGGCCATGGAGACGCCGCCGCCTCCGCAGAGGGTGGCCAGACCCAGCGTCTTGCCGTGTTTTCGCATGGCGTGAATCAGCGTTACCATAATACGGGATCCGGTGGAACCCACAGGATGTCCCAGACCGATGCCGCTGCCGTTGATATTGGTAATTTCACGATTTAAACCAAGTTCCTTTTCGCAACCGAGGTACTGGCCGGCAAAAGCTTCGTTGACTTCGCACAACTCAAAAGCATCCAGCGTAAGTTTAGGGTTGTTTTTGAGCAGATTCTTTACGGCCGGAACGGGGCTCAAACCCATAACGGAAGGATGGCAGGCACCGCGGCCGGATGCGTATATTCTGGCGATGGGTTTCAATCCCAGTTCCCTGGCTTTTTCCCCAGACATGATGATCATGGCGGAAGCGCCGTCGTTGAGTCCTGAGGAATTCCCAGCCGTGACCTTGCCGACCTTGGGGATAAATGCCGGAGGCAGGGCTTTCAACTGATCCATGGTTAATCCGGGACGGAAATGTTCGTCCTTGTCAAAGATGACGGGCGGCTTGCCTTTTTTCTGCGGAAGCTCGACCGGTACGATCTCATCTTTGAAGTCGCCATTCTTGGTGGCGCGCTCGACGCTGTTGTGGCTGCGCAGGGCGACCTCGTCCATTTCCTCGCGGCTGATGTTCAGCAGTTGGGCGATCAATTCCGCGGTATGTCCCATAATGTAAGGTTTGCCCTTTAAGCTCTCAAAAGGCTGCCCCGATTTTACAGGGCCATCGTCACCCAACGGCATAACATAAGAACCGCAATGCAATGCGCGAATCATGGCATCGACAAAAACCGAGTCCTGAAGACGACATCCCCACCGGGCGCCAAAACTCACATAAGGCACGCCGGACATATGCTCAACGCCGCCCGCCAGAATAATATCGGCCATCCCGGCCTGAATCATGGCCGCGCCGCTCAGCACGGCTTCCATGCCGGAAATGCACACACGATTGACGGTTACAGCGGTCACCGTGTCCGGAATACCTGCCAAAAGAGCACCCACCCTGGCCGTGTTGAGTGTATTGCAGTCTTCAATGCAACAACCGAAGCGAACATCATCAATGATCGCCGGTTCTATGCCCGCGCGTTTAATGGCTTCTTTCATGACGACCGCCGCGATTTTGGCTCCGATCATGTCCTTTAATGTTCCTCCGAATGTTCCTATCGCTGTTCTGCACGCCGAAACAATTACAACATCCTTCATTGTCTAAACTCCTTATATTTATGATTATTTTCTTCTATCAAAGCTGAATGATTCAGACAGACTTTTCAGAAGTAATTTCTTCAAACTAATCAAACAAGATTAAGCTGTTTGCAGCTCGTTGCTCCAACCTGCTTGTAAAAATGAATAAAACCGGACACTGCATATCTTATAACCGGTCTCAAAGTCAAGACCGTGAATAGTCTGAAATGAAACGTTTGCGTAAAAAATTTTATAAAGAACGATGAGCGCGGTTTGGGCAAAGCAATGAAAGGGACTTGCCCGATGTGTATTTTTATCCCAAAATAACTGAAAAAACACATGCTCTTTTCAGTTGACCCACTTTAAAAAATGAATAATAAGAAAGAAAAAAGAAGGGGGGTGACGCCGGGGCGCAAATTGAAGAAATCGAAAAGAATTAGACGTCGAAAAAGAAGTACAGCAAAAAATATCCGGTAACGGTTATTAAAAGGTCCATACTTTAAAAAATATGAAAGGATGAATTTCCATGAATAAGAAGATTTTTTGTTTGGTGGTTGCGTTATGTGTAAGTGTATTCTTTTTGATTTCATGTTCCGGTGGTAAAAATGCAGCCGAGCTGGCAGTTAAAACAGCGGAAGAAGCTGTCAACGTGACGAAGGCTGAAGCCGTCAAGATAGTTCCGGATGAGGTTAAATCACTGGAAGATACACTCACTGCGGTGAAGGGGAAATTTACAAATGGTGATTACAAAGCCGCTATGGAAGAAGCGACAACACTTGCCGCTAAAGCCAAGGAAGTTTTGGATGCGGCAAAAGCCAAAAAAGAAGAGTTGACCAAGCAATGGACGGAAATAAGCCAGGGGCTTCCTAAGATGTTTGAAGACATTCAGAGCAAGGTTGATGGTCTTTCCAAACTTAAAAAGCTGCCGGCCGACTTGACCAAGGAAAAGTTTGAAGAGACGAAAGCCGCTCTGGCTTCAGTAAAAGATGAATGGACCAAGATTCAAACAATCTTCGCGAGTGGCAGTTTTGCTGAAGCTGTTAACGCTGCAACGTCTCTGAAAGATAAAGCTGTAAAAATTATGGAAGCTTTGGGAATCAGTGTTCCTCCTTCAGAAACTCCGCCCGAGGCTCCTGCTCCGGCTGCTGAACCGGCTCCCGCCAAGTAACAAAATTAGACTGAAAAGGGATATGTTCCAATATCGGGTTGGAACATATCCCTTAAACTAACCGTTTTTTATTTGTCGTCTGCCGAAGATAAAGCGGCCCATTTTTCTGACGGCAAAAAAGAAAAACAATACAATAAGTATCAGACAAACGATTGGAAGGATAATGGCCAGCAATGCCACGATAGTCGCGCCGATAAGTTCCAGCGTGGCAATGAGAGGGTTGCCGGTTCCTGCCGTGGCGAGCGACGATTTCGCGCGTAGAGCAACTGTCGAACCTTGGACCAGTCCTGCTATGCCGCCGCCGGCAATCAGAGCCAGCGTCCATTTCAGAAACGGAGAAAGTTCCATGCCCATGGAAGCCGTTGTTATCGTACCGGCGATTACGGCAGCGGGTGTGGCAATGATATCCAGAATATGGTCAATCTCGGGTGTGTAATAGGCCAATACTTCAATAACGGTAGCCGAACCAAAAGCAATGGTCGCGTAGGGGCTGCCAATCCAGGCAAATTCTGTGGGCAAATGTAATTGTCCGCTTAAAACAGCCAGATTCATGATCAGCAGCGGGACGAATATCCGGAATCCGCATGCTGCGCTCAGGCCAATTCCAATGACTATCCCAATCATTGTATCCATCTTGCTCTCGTGTTTGAAAAAGTTGATGCCTAAATCAGATTTCTTTTAATAGCTTGTTTTCAGGGAGCTTTTCAATTACTTTGCTGAATGCCTCCAGCGAAGCGGAGATTGAAGCCATATCGGCATTGTCGGCATAGGGCATTTGATTGACGCCTTTTTTTTCGATAGCATCAATTACATAATGAATGCTGATAATGTTGGGATCGATAGCCGGCTGGTAACCGCGTTCATTATCTTTGCCGGCTTCTACGATGATTTTACTTTGCGCCAGATCAAAAATAATTTCTCTGACCAAACGGCGGGGCACTCCCAGTTGGTTCGATATTTCGCCGGAATCCATCGGTTTTTCTCCCCGCGTAAAGTTTTTAATCACACGGCTGGTTACTAAAAGAGACAGCAGATTACGAAGCCGGCGGCTGGCATGAAGAACATCCGGTTCGAATTCGTAGTCGTCCACCGTTTGATAAGCCACGGATAATTCCGCTCCAAACAGAACAATGAGCCAGCTCAACTGAAGCCATGCCAAAAAAAGCGGAAGGGCGGCAAAACTTCCGTAAATGGCGTTATAATGAACTACGCCGATTTGAAAAGTGATGTACATCCATTGAACAAGCTGAAAAACAGTTCCGGTCATGATACCGGCAAACAGGCCGGAAACGAAACGCACTTTGGTGTTTGGCATAAAAATGTAAAGAAACATGAAAAGGATCCACATCAGGGTATAGGGTAACAATTTCAATAAGAAGAATATCAGAGAACTGAACCCTCCCAGTATGGTGAAAGTTTCCACAATCATGGTTACTTGTGTGGTAATAAAAACGTTTACACCACTGGCAAGAACAAAAAAAAGTGGACAAACGAGCATCAGTGACAAATAGTCGCTGAACATCCGGCCGATTGTCCGTTTTTCTTTTACTTTCCAGATATCATTGAAAGAATATTCAATCTGCCCCAAAAGCTTGATGACAGCCCAGAGCAGAATAACCAGACCAACTCCGGCGATTAATCCTCCCTTGGTGTTTTCCAAAAGAGAATGGGAGAATTTGATCACATTGGCGAGAATCTCTTCGTGACCGGCTAGCTTAGTGCGCAGCTGGGCTTCCAGAACTTTCTCGAAACCGAACCCCTTGGCGATTCCGAAGACCATGGCGAAAACGGGAACAATGGAAACAAGAGAGAAAAATGTAAGAGCGGAGGAACGCAACGGACACTTGTCTTCCTTAAACCCCCTGATGGAAAGAATCAGGACTCGCAATATTTTAATAAAGAAAGATTTCGCGGGAGCAAGGTGAGCGCGACGAATTCTCCAGATATCGTTGCTTATAAAATTTACAGCCTTTCTGATTATTTCCCGTAAATTTTTCATCATGTCCCTCCGCCGGATTAATTTTCATCGAGTATTGTAAACAGGTGTTGATATGCCAGCATTTAATTGTGTTCTTCGATCTCAATTATAATGAATGATGTAAAAGTATAGAAATATCGTAAGGGTAAGTCAATCGGAAACTGATGGTCAATCTATATCCTTTGATATTTGCTTGTATGCAATTATTCTACAATGGCAAAATCGTTATTGTTCATTTGAAATAAATAAATTCAATAAATAATGAAAAAATGTTATTTGGAAAACAGATTTGTAAACAAAACAATAAATATCTTTCAAAATGGAGAGAATATTATGATTATGAGAATTTTCGATAAAAAGCTTATCATTCTACCGGTATTGCTGATTCCTGCCCTTATTATGTCGCTGAGCTCCTGTTATTATTATCCATATGAACAGGTGAGGACGCAGCCTTCTCAGGATGAAAATATCAGGGCCATTACGCAAATTTATTTCTATCCCAACAAAAATCAGTCAACCGAGCAACAGTCACGAGATCACTATACTTGCTATAACTGGGCTATGGAGCAAACAGGATTTGACCCCAGCGCCTCATCAATCGTCCCCGCCCAGCGTGTTCGGGTTGTGCCCATGCCGCCTCCGGGACACGATACTATTTCTATGTCCATTGCGGGGGCTGTGCTGGGCGCATTGATTGGCGGAGCTCGTCATGCCGGCGGCGGAGCCTTAATTGGCGCGGCAAGCGGTGCGATGATGGGCGCCATTTCCGATGCTTCCCGCGTGGAAGCGGCAAGACAAATGGAAGAAGCATACCAGAATCGCCATGAGCCGCGTGATTTTCATAGAGAGAAAAAGGCCCTGCAGTTTCGTCGGGCCATGTCGGCCTGCATGGAAGGTCATGGATACACGGTAAAATAGTTTCTCATCAGTGGTGAGGAGGTTATGGTCATGTCGGCGAAATTTAATTTTAAGAAATGTTTTGTCATTGTACTGTCGATATTAATGTTATCGGGAATGAGTGTTTCCGGTTTTGCACAACCGGCTCGTAGTGGATCCAAAAAACCGGGAAGAATGTCTGCGCGTGTTGTTAAAAAAGCACCGACGTCAAAACATAAAAGTTTTGTCGATTCCCGTCATCACCACAATCGTTCCTATCTGAATCGCGGGTATGCGGTGCGTTCGCTTCCCAGAGGCCATAGGATCGTCATGCATCATCATGACCGTTATTACCATTCGTATGGAGTATGGTACAGACATTATAGGGGACAATATATTGTTGTATCTCCGCCTATCGGGCTGTTTGTTCCATTTTTGCCGCTTGCTTATGCCACCATCTGGATACATGGAATGCCTTATTATTATGCCAACGAAACATATTATACGCAAACCCCCGGGGGGTATGTAGTTGTCGAACCCCCGCAGGGTGAAGTCAGCGAAACACCTCCGGATAGTGATGAAGATGAAGTTGCGGATATAACAGATGACAAAATATTTGTTTATCCCAGTAAAGGCCAAAGCCAGGCGCAACAGGATCATGACCGTTACGAATGTCATAAATGGGGGGTTGAACAGACAGATTATGATCCGATTCAGCCCCCATATGATCTTTCTGCAGAAGATATTATGCAACAAAGAAAAGATTATCGGAGAGCTATGACAGCCTGTCTTAACAGCCGTGGTTATTCTGTAAAATAAAAATTTTTTCGGCTGGAACACGTTCAAACAACAGGCGTCTTTAATATCAAGCGTCAATACTTTCTGAAAAGGAGCTGACTATGGAAAGACAAAAAATCATTGAAAAGATGATAGATTTGCATAAGACTTTTTTTGAAAATTACTTTTCAATGATGGTCCTATTGCAGGATCAGACAGAAAATCTTTTAAAACCGTATATCAATAGCTTTCCCGGGATGAGTGAGGAGAACAAAAAGGTTTTGGATCAGTGGACTAAGGAATACAAAAGAAGCCGGGATGAGTTTAAAAAGGCTATTGATAAAGGCTACGCCAAGGCAGAAACGTTTTTTGATTGTAATGCCATTCTCCAGTTTCAGGAACAAAACGAGAAAATATTCAGTGATTTTATAAAGCAAGCAAGCTGGATGCCGGATGATTTCAAGAAGGCCACTGAAGAACTGGCTGCCACGTATCAAAACAATCTCGGCAATTTTAAAAAATATGTCGAAGAAAAAGTCAATCATGTGGATGATTTTTCATCTTCAGCCAAAAAACCGCGTAAGAAGGCCGACAAGCAAAAATAAAAATCTTTGTCATTTTTAAAAATGGTTTGAGTGCCTTCATATTGGCCAGATTCAATATGCTAAATATTCGCGTTAATGAACGACCCCGCCGCAAGCAGCGGTGTATCCAAAGGAGCTTACGCTCCAAGGGGCGGGGAATTAGGCCCGTATTTATCCCGCTCGGCCTATAGTGACCTTTAGGTTATTCGCCTCGGGGATAATTCGACCATCAAATTTCAGTGCACTTCGTTTCTGAAATTTGGGTCTCATTAAAAAAATACAAAAGTCATGACGATATATAAGATCACGAGAATGGGAATGGAGTATTTAAACATGTAGCCGAAGAAGCTGGGCATGTTTACGCCAGCCTCTTCCGCGATGGATTTGACCATGAAATTCGGCGCATTGCCGATGTAAGTATTGGCGCCCATGAAAACGGCGCCAATGGATATGGCGGCAAGATAGGGAATCTTCTCCACGATTAATCTGGCGACGGCGGGCGCTTCCGGCATTTCGGGATAAAATTCCCCCAGCATGCTGTTAAAGAAGGTCAGATACGTCGGTGCGTTATCCAGAAAACTGGACAAACCGCCGACCGCCCAGAAATAATGAGCGGGTTTGTCGATCATCTGTATCAATCCGGCCATTGCTCCCTGCTCGCCGGCCTTTAAAATGGCCAGCGCCGGAATGATGGTGATGAATATGCCGGCGAAAAGATGGGCGACTTCCCGGATGGGCGCCCAACTGAATTCATTATTTTTGTAGAGCTCTTTTCTTGAAAAGACGAGAGATCCTGCGCCCATGAGCAGTAAAACGGCGTCTTTGATTAAATTTTCAATCGACTGATGAACCCCCAGAATATCAACCACGCCCATTCTCATGCTCCCGCTGAACAAGACGGCGGAGATAATGCCCGCCAGAAAAATGAAATTGTGGCATCCGGAAATCCTGATCGGCTCCGGCGCATGATCCGGCACCGCGGTTTTGCTTTCTCTTTTGTAATAATATGAATCCAGCATAAAGTATAAAGCCAGCAGAATGATGGCGGCAAAGGCCATTTGTGGAAAAATCTTCAGCGTCCAGAAAAAAGGGA
>Ga0068711_1001296_pt1 | contig 15121 bp, 13 predicted proteins | sample MTBAKMMethaMetaG_FD_62224 | JGI IMG/M metagenome (GOLD analysis project Ga0068711, IMG submission 62224) | Enrichment culture microbial communities from Arthur Kill intertidal strait, New Jersey, USA, that are MTBE-degrading - MTBE-AKM (Arthur... | ecosystem: Environmental > Aquatic > Marine >...
GCGAAATCGGGTACGATGCTGCGACCATAGGGAACCATGAGTTTGACAATGGTTTGAAAGGAATTGATAATCAGTTGCCACGTGCAAAATTCCCGTTTATTTGCTCTAATTACGATTTTTCCGATACTATCCTTGCCGGGAAAACGATTCCTAACAAAGTGTTTGAGCGGGGTGGGCTTCGGATTGGAGTGTACGGATTGGGCATTGAACTGAATGGTCTGGTGGCACCTGATAACTTTGGGACGACACGCTATCTGGATCCCTTAAAGGTAGCATTGGAGCAAGAGAAATTTCTGAAGGAAGAGCAAGGGGCCGACCTGGTGATTTGTCTATCGCACCTGGGGTATAAGTATAAGGATGACAAAGTAAGTGATCAATTTATTGCAAATAATACCTATTCGACCGATTTGATTATTGGTGGTCATACGCACACTTTTCTTGAGCATCCGGAAATGCATACCAATAAGGCCAATAAACAGATTTTGGTGAACCAGGTGGGTTGGGCTGGTTTGTTACTGGGACGTATTGATTTTTATGTGACCCGTGGCGGAAAATCTAATTCGGAATATACAGCTATTCCGATTAAATAAGTCGAATAAAGGAATAGATATTTCCCCGGCCAATTTGGTTGGGGATTTTTTTTGAATGCAGTTGTGAAGTAAGAGTCGAGAGAGGAAATTTCGTTTGAAAAAGACATAAAAAAACCGCATTAACTCCTATTTGTGTAAAACCCCGATGAAACAGGATTTGAGTGCCTGGCTGATCAGACTTCCAACGGCAGTAAAACTGCCTCCACCCGAAAGTGGAGTAAGGCCTGTCTTAGCAGTCATAAGCTTACTCTTTACTATTAATAACGTTGAGTTTACCAATATAAAGGAATTAATGCGGAAACATTATTTCGTTTTCAATGAACGTTCTTATTAATCTATACATCGAAAGTACACTGCATCTCCCAATTTTCCAAGCGTTCGGGAGCTTTTTTATGCTCCGGGACCTTATTCGGAAGCAAACATCATTGATTCTTAAATCATTGGATTAATTGTTTTGCAACATTTAACGTTTATGTTAATATGGCGATTGTAACGAATACAAAATCAGAGCAATGGGTGTCGATATTAAGTTAAAGTGCGAAGGACCGTTATTTTTTGCAAAAATTATTTTGAGCAAGTGAAAATCCTTTCTACATTTGCAGCACCCAAAATCAAAGGAGAGATGGGTGAGTGGCTGAAACCAGCAGTTTGCTAAACTGCCGTACGGGTAACCGTACCGGGGGTTCGAATCCCCCTCTCTCCGCCACAGTTTTAGATTCCTTCGGGAATCACATATGTTTCGGGGTGTAGCGCAGTCCGGTTAGCGCACCTGCTTTGGGAGCAGGGGGTCCCAGGTTCGAATCCTGGTACCCCGACTTTTTGGAAAATCATCTGATATCAAAAGCCCGCAAATACTTGTATTTGTGGGCTTTCTGTTTTTTTGTCATATCAATTCAAACCATTAAAAACCGGTTGCCGTGTGAACTATAAGGTGACCTAATTATTATGATTAACTTTTACTCACCAGAAACGCTGTATTGCAAGTAAATATTGGTGATGTAGAAGATTGAAAATTGGTCCGATTTGACGGATTTTGACGTAAAATGATGCTTATTGGGTGACCTCCAGGTGAACCAAAAGATGACCTGATAAGTGATTTACCACTTTTTAAACCGAATTGATATGAACAGAAAAACAATGACGGCCACTTTTGGTGTCCATTTTGTCATACGGAAGAACAAGCTTAAAGGGGGTAGAGCACCCATTTATGCCCGTGTTACAGTGAATAAGGCGCGCTGTGAAATTTCTATCAAAAAATTTGTTGATGTTAAAGCCTGGAATCCACAAAAGGGGAGGGTTCGAATCCTTGCGGATGAATACAAAAACCTGAATTCTTTCCTGGAACAGGTTCGGACCATCCTGGTCGAGCATTATCAGGATTTGATTTTGGAAAACGAGGAAGTCACCCCGGAACACATCAAAAATCGTTTCCTGGGCCTTGACGAGTCTGTGCATACGCTCCTGGAGTTGTTTGATTATCACAATGCGCAGATGGCGAAAGTCTTAAGGTGGGGAACGCTCAAAAATTACTTTACTACCCGAAAATATATCGTTCGATTCCTGGAATCGTCCCTGAAACGAAAAGATATTCCTCTCAATCGGGTCAATTATCAATTTATCAGTGAATTTGAAATATTCCTTCGGAATTTTCAACCACTGGATCATCACTTACCTATGGGGAATAACACGGTTATGAAGCACCTGGAGAGGTTGGGCAAATTGATAAAGTTTGCCATAAGACTGGAATGGCTCTACAAAGATCCATTTAAAGCTTATCGTTTCCACTATAAAAAGTCTCACCGTACCTTTTTAACACCGGATGAACTGGCAAGGATTGAGAAGAAGGAATTGCCAGTAGAAAGGCTGAGATATGTGCGTGATTTGTTTGTTTTCAGCTGTTACACCGGCATTACGTATGGTGATGTAATGTTGCTCACACCTGGTAATCTGCAGCCGGGAATTGACGGGGAATTATGGATTTTGACCAAAAGAGAGAAGTCCGGTAATCCAGTGCCCGTGCCTTTATTGCCGAAAGCAGAAAAATTGATAGATAAATACCGGGAACATCCCAAAGCTATTTCCAGAGGAGCACTGTTCCCATTGATTTCCAATCAGAACCTGAATGCTTATCTAAAGGAGATAGCAGTTCTTTGCGGCATAAACAAAAACCTTACTTTTCATCTGTCCCGCCACACATTTGCCACCACCATAACTTTAAGCAATGGCGTTCCTATTGAATCAGTCAGCAAAATGCTGGGACATTCCAAATTGAGTACGACACAGATTTATGCCAAGGTTGTTGAGACAAAATTGGGTAAGGATATGAGTGACTTAAAGAATAAACTTGAAAATCGTGATTAGCGGGCAAAGGTTTTCAGAGAATTTTTTTAAGAACAATTTTTCACTGATGAGTTTGAATAGACATATTAATTATGTATTCTATTCTTTAGGTAAATCAACTATAATATTGACATTTTGATTCATATTTAGTAACTTAGAACATAATATCAAAATAATCTGAATTATCTGTAGGGCATCTTGGTTTTGAGAGTGTGAAAAAAAGCAATCCGTTTTTTCAATGTTGATGCTTTGTTGTCTTGTCCTTAAGGTACAGATTATTGGGTGGTACTTCCTTCTCAAATTTTCCGCTAAAAATTTCATGTGCCTTAGGGGTAGATTGAATTCGGTTTCATTATAAAGCGGAACCGTTAAGCTGTTGCATTAGGGATAATTGGCTAATTCTGTTGCCATGGAAGAATATTTGCAGGTACAGACATCCTTTCAGACAGAGCTAAAGCGCATTAAATTAGAGGAGAATAGCTTTCTGGAAAAAATTGCGTGTGCGATACATCTTTGTGACGAATCGTTATGTCAATTGCGAAGGCTGGTGATTGACATTGGTTTTTCAAGCATTGATGAGGAGATACAGTTTTTTAAAAATATCAAACCTGTTGTTTACAGTAAGCTCCTCTATTACCAGTCAATATTTGAGATTGAAAGCAAACGCCCCATGACAGACCGGCATTGCCTGGAGCAGTTTCTTCGTTATGAATTGAAAAAGGTAATTCGGTATCTAAAGGAGAATAACTGGATGATCCAGTATTATCGCTGCGAATTCGATTACCTGGACGAAGTATTTTTTGTTCGACGGAAAACAAAGGTGCCCGTCCAGTTAAAGAACTCACATTACTTGTTGGATGATGAATTTTTTACCCTGCATGACTATACGTTGGCGAAAGTGAAAGCAGGAGAGATGCTGGTGGATTATATACAGGGAATGCTGACAAAATTGAAGAAAAACGGGGCAGAAGAGCAGTCATACAAGCCGGGTCCTGACTTGAAATGGACGGAAAGTAAGGTCGCTTTGATTGAGTTGATCTATGCTTTGCAGACGTCTCCGTGCATCAACCGGGGCACAACGGACATCAGAACCCTGGCAACGTTTTTCGAGAATTTATTTGATATCGAATTGGGTGATTATTACCGGACCTACCTGGAAATACGCATCCGTTCCAACCGGACGAAATTTCTGGATCAACTGAGACAGAATTTCATCAGAAGAATGGATGATGAGGATGCCAAATGAAACTGAATATAGTCGCTCAGTTTGATGACATGTTTTGTGAAATAGTTCGATTATAGGAAGGATATTTTGTATCGGTTTCAGACAGATCTATTTCTCACCTTCTTTCGAATACCTGTAAGTCATTGCCCGGCTTTATCTATGTCACTACACTACAACAACCTTCGGCACCGCACAAAGCAGGTCCGGCCTGTTCGGTCACGACGCGTTTATGTTGTCATTCGGTCCCAGTCCACACCCGCTTTCTTTTCCTGCGCGTCTTCTAGCCGCGACCGACAATTCAGCTATCGGCATCCTCAAACCTCATCTTTATTTGTTTATTCCTCCCCATCCCTCTGACAAAGTGCCGGTCACTACCATCAATATCAGTTTTCAGTACCAAGTGGTCGCCTATCGATTCGGTTAGTTCCCTGCCATCGCTACCCCAACTAAGTGATGACGGGGGAATTAAAATCTTTTCTTCTAAAAAATAACCTCGAAATATTTTGTAGTTAGAAACTAAGGTTTTAAATTTGTAAGCAAATACTTACATACATGAAGAGACAAAGTACTCAAATACGGCAGGAACAGATCAAGCAGGCGGTACTTGACATCATCTATACAGATGGTCTGAACAACCTTTCGACCCGTAACCTGGCAATACATATTGGCATGAGCGAAGGCACTATTTTCAGACATTTCCAATCGAAACGGAATATTACGCTTTCTATTATCAAAGACGTACAAACAGATTTTATCGGGGCATTAAGTATCATCGCCAACTCTGACATTGAACCGGAAGAACGCTTAAATCGTTTTCTCTGCCAGACGGTCACGTATCTTACACAAAACAAGGGCATCACGATGCTCATGTTTTCTGAAGCCTCCCACAACAACGATGCAGCCTTAAAGGACAACCTCCAACAGATATTTAACAATCAAAAGAAGCTCGTAAGCAAAATTATCCTTGATGGTATTGCATTGGGCAAATGGAAGGAGGACATTCCTGTTGAAAATGTAGCTATGCTGTATATGGGTATTCCTGTATCGCTAAATATTGAGCTGATTTTTAACCGTAGTGAATTTCACATCAACGATTTTTGCAGCAAAATGATGCGGTTGATGCTTAAAATACTGATAAAATAATTTTTTTTAATTATATGTAAGTAAATACTTGCTTTTAATAATTCAATTAAACAACGAATATGAAATTGAAAATTAAAATCTTGCTGCTGTTTTTTGGACTCATTACTGCACGTAGCTACGCGCAGGGAGTTCAAAATATCGGTGTCCTGTTCGACTCGCTGAAGGTCAGTCCGGCAAACAGGGCCTTCCAATTTGCTGCCGATAAAGCATTGCAATACAAAAGGATTGCAACAGGAAACCTGTATCCGGAAATCTTTGCTTTCGGAAAATACGATTACTCCGATTCTCCCAGCGGGATGATGCCGGTTCCGCCTAACGATTTGATAAAGATGGTACAAAACCCTTCAGTGGCGCAGCCTTTTAGCGAAAACATCTTAAGAGGAGGTGTTAATCTATCCATGCCGCTGTTTGTGAAGTCGATTTACACCATGGCTGCTAAAGCTCAAAAAATGTATGAGGCAGCGACCCTCAGGGCCGAAATTGAATTGCAAAAAAATGAAGCGGTTATTGTTGGTGCCAACGCGAACTTCATCTACATGCAAAACCTCGAAACAGCCATACAGAGTAAAAGAAAATCGCTTGAAAAGATGAAACAGCTGGTTCAGATAAAAGTAAACAACGGGCGTGCCCCGGAATCGGCTTTGTTAAAAATTAGTACCAATTTAAACGAACTGGATCTCAGCCTGGCACAACTTCAGATGAACAAAGAAAAAGTGCGCTCCACTATTTATGCTTTGACACATGTTCAATTAGATAGTGCTGTTCGCCTGACACAAAATGCCGAATTCAAAAACGGCGATTTTGTGGTGCTGAAACCCATGAAGAAAATGATTGATGCCGAACGGTTAAGTGCAAGAGCCGAGATGGAAAAGCTTTACCCGGCCTTAGTTGCCCAGGCAAACTACGTGTACAATAGTGGAAAATCCTATAATAACAATAAAACGGTGACCAACGATTTTACCACAGCCGGGGTTACCTTAAAAATTCCACTCTTCGAAAAATCACAATATTCAAGAATTAAATTAAGCAATATAGAAGTTAAAGAGCAGGAAAACGACCTCGAAAAAACACGTTTGGAAGTAACTGCCGAAGCGAACCAGCTTGAAAGCAGTCTCGCTATTATCAACAACGCCATCAAATTGAATGAAAGCAGTATCCAATCGAAACAGGAATTGCTCAACATTGCCAAAGAATCGTATTTGAAAGGAAGGATGACCATCGAGGATTACCTGAAATATGAAGACGATTTGCTGTTTGAAAAAGCCAAACTCTATCAGACCCAGGCTGAAAAATGGCAGACACTAATGAAACTGGCTGTGATATACGGAAACAACATTGAAAATCTGGTAAAATAATATCGATCAATATGAAAAAGAAAATTGTTTGGACAATCGTAGTTCTTGTTATTATTATCGGAGGAATAGCCCTGATTAAAGCAAGAAAAAGCAAGGAAAACAAACTTCCAGTGGCCAATTCATATGCTATGGTAGTTTCAACCGTGACGCCCAAATACAATAAAACACAACTCACACTACCTTACATTGCACTGGTACAGAATGATGCAGATGTTAACCTTTCGACGAAGATAGCCGGCAGAGTTGATTTTATAAAGCCAAGTGGATCAAAGGTTAAAAAGGGCGAAGTGATTGTAAAGCTTGACGATACCGATATCAGGAGCAATATCAGCAGCGTGGGGTCACAAATTGACGCTACCGGAATCGCCCTAAAAAATCTAAAAGCTACCCACCAGCGTACCCTGGAATTAATGGCGGTTAAAGGAGCCAGTATCGAGCAGTCGCAAAATGAGGAAAGTCATATTGCCAGTCTCGAAGCTCAGTTGGAATCGCTAAAGCAAAAGCGTAACGAAGCAAACAATATGTTGAGTTATGCAGTCATCAAAGCACCGGTTGACGGAACCTTGTCAAAAGCCATGTTAAATGTCGGTGATGTGGCGATGCCCGGACACCCAGTCGCAACCATAAGCGCAGCTAATGGTTCCTATTTTCTGGTGAGAGTACCGGGTGATGTACCGGTGAGAGGGGTTAAATACCAGGGACAGTTCTATGAAGCATTGCATCTCAACAGTACATTCAACGGCTTAAGTGAATACAAGGTTTATGTCAATAACCAGATTTTAACTACGGGTTCCAGGGAACAGGTTGATGTGGTGGTCTTCGATGGCGAAGGGATCAAACTGCCGCAGGATGCCATTTTAAACCGCGACGGAAAAAGCTACGCGATGGTTGTCGATGGCAATCAGGCGAAAACACAGGAGGTAAATATTCTCCAAACAGGTGAAGAAGGCATTGTAGTTGACAACAAGGAATTGTTAAACAAAAAGTTGGTTGTCGCGAAACAAGATATCCTGTTAAAACTGGCAAGTGGTGTTTCATTAAAAATTAAAAACTAAGAGCCATGTTTAAATATTTTTATAACCGTCCCTATTTGCTCTATTCGTTGATAGCGGCATTCTTTATCATGGGAATTGTTGGGTTGACTGGCTTGCCCAAAAACCTCTTTCCTGATGCCAATCCGCCGGAGGTAATCGTAATTACCCAGGTTCCGGGCGCTACGGCACAGGTGGCGGCTAACACGGTATCGAAACCCATTGAGCAGGAAATTTCAAGGTTAGGCCTGGTAACCGATGTAAGTTCAACCAACGTTGCCAACTTTTCCATCGTAAAAGCCGACTTTGATTACAAAAAAAGCCTGAATGAAGCAGCAGTAGATGTGGCCAATGCTTTGTCAATAGCCAAAAGCAAGCTCCCTGCCAATGTTAATCCTTCGATTTACACGGCGGGCGACTTTACACTGCCGGTCGATGTCATCGCGATTTCGCCCAAAAACGACCAAATGACGTTGGGCGACGTTCGCAAAGTGGCCGATAATTTTATCAAACCCTATTTATTAAGTTACCCGGAAATCGGTAACGTCGAAGTTTTCGGGGGCTATCAAGGGGCAATCAATATTGAACTCGACCCGTTTAAAGCCAAAAAATACGGGATCGACTTCGATAAGGTGGCCATGGCGCTCCAAACTTTAAACAGGGATATTCCGATTGGTTTTGTAAAAAGCGCAAACAGTTTTTACACGATAACCTATTATGGTGAAAAGGATGAAGTGGAACGGATAAAACACATCAATCTTATGCCCAATGTTAAACTGGGCGATGTGGCCGATGTAAAATGGGGATATGCAAAACGCACAAGTGGATATATTGGCAATGGTAAACCCGCAATTGCTTTGGCAATTCAACGGGCTCCCGGGGGAAGTGTACTCGACGTAAGCAAGGCTGCCCGCGCCGAAATGAAGAAGTTAGAACAGCAATACCCCAATATTAATTTTGAAATCTCCGATACCCAGCGAAACCTTATAGAACTGGCCAACTCCAATATGCTGGCCGCACTGAGAGATGCAATTATCTTTACGCTCCTGGTGATTTTACTTTTCTTAGGTGATTTTAAAGCCATTGGCGCTGCGGCCATTACAATCCCGATGGTTTTCTTTTCAACCATTGCCATTATCTGGATGATGGGTGGTCAACTCAACATTGTAATCTATACTGCCATTATCCTGGCTCTTGGATTGTTGACAGACAACGCAGTGGTTGTGCTCGAAAATGTTGAGCGACACCTGAATAAATTGAAAGAAGACCTGAATACGGCGGTGGTTGAAGGGGCAAAAGAGGTCATAGCACCGGTATGGGCCGGTACGCTTGCTACCATTCTGGTGGTTTTTCCCCTGATGTTTGTGGGAGGATTTCCTGAAAAAATATTCAAACCCTTGATTTATACCTTAATCATTGCCCTCCTGGTTTCGTTCTTCTTGTCCATCACCCTGATACCCCTCATTTTAAAATGGATGTTGAAGAAGGGAACAAAAAAGAACAAAGTAGAAAAATGGTTTGACAGGGCATATGAAAATTCGTTTGGCAGGTTGATTACCCCGTACCTGGCTGTATTGAAATTCTCGAACGGTAAACACAAAATTTGGCGCAGGGTGTTATTATCTGTTGGCGTTGTGGTATTGCTGATTGTCAGTATGAAATCGGTTATGCCCACGATCGGCCGAGATGCCATGCCTCCGATGGACACCGGGATTATTAAAGCGCAGGTTGCCTTTAGTTCAAATGAAACGGTAAACAGTGCTGAAAAGAAAATCGAACCGCTGCTCGAATGGTTACACAACCAACCCTGGGCCGTAAGAAGTTCGGTCGCTTTTGGAAGCGAACCGGGTGTGTTGAGTTTGGGTAGCGGCAACCTGCCTGCCGAAGCCACCATCACCATTAACTGCGTAGACCGTTTCAACCGGAAACAATCGATATGGACACTGGAAGATACTATCCGTAACCGAATTGCCAATCTCGAAGGTGTGAAACGTGATGATGTTTTTGACTTTGGCGCCACAGCCGTATCTTCCATCAAGGCATCGGTTGATGTTCGATTGAAATCGCCCGTGGTAGATGGGCTGAGTGAAAAAGCGCACGCTGTAGCGAATGCCGTTAAGACCGTTAAAGGGCTTACATCGGTTTCAACCAGCTGGGATAAGGATTTTAGCGAGATAGTACTGGATATAGACGAAAACAAGGCGCTGAGCTATGGTCTGAATCCTTACCAGATTGCGATGCAAATCCCCATAAAAGGACAGGTTGTCGGATTGGTATCTGACCTGCAGTCTATGAATACACAACCGATGCGCTTATACCTGAAAGGAAAATACAGTGAGAACGAGCAAACCCTTCGCTTACTGCCTATCAAAACAAAATTCGGGGACATACCACTCGAACAGGTCGCCAAAATTTCGAAAGGCTTGACCTATGCGAAAATAGAACGCGATAAAATGCTATACAGCGTTGATATCAACGGTTATCGCTCACAACGTCCGATTACCCACTTGACGGATGATGCAGAAGCCGCCCTTAAAAACGTCAAAAGTGACAATGATGTCATTATTACGCAGGAAGGTGATATTGCACAGATAAACGATAGTTTTCATAGAATGATAAAAGCCATCGCACTGGGTATTCTACTCCTTACGATCGGACTCGTCGCCATCTACCGCTCGGTCCGTATGTCATTGATAATGATCATGGTTCTTCCACTGTCCCTCATTGGTGCAGCCTGGGGAATGTTGATTTTCAACAAACCAAGCTGTATGCCGAGTATGCTGGGCATTCTCCTGCTCTTCGGTATCATCATCAAAAATGCCGTGTTACTGATTGATTTCTACCAGAGACACCGCGAGTCAGGCGAATCGCCATTCGAAAGCGCGCTGGAGAGCGTCAAGATGCGTTACCGTCCGGTAATGATGACGGCCTTTGCTACGATTGCAGGGATGATACCCATTGCGGCTGAGATGGCCGTTGGTCTGGAACGGCTTAGCCCCCTGGCTGATGTGGCAATAGGAGGATTACTCATTGGAACACTTTTGACATTGATTTATGTTCCAATGTATGCGTATATATTCGATAATAAAAAGGTTAAAGCTGTATCCAAAACCGATGAATAACAGCAAATAAGATTAGTCGGGCTGCAAGGCCCGGCTAATTTAACCAGTTTAAAATCTCATCCAATGTCGAGAGTGATAATAGCCATACACGGATTGGGCAATAAGCCGCCAAAGAAACAACTTCTGGAGTGGGGAAAAGCGGCAATTCGGGAGGGGCTTGAAAATAAAGGATACACTCTTGGGTTGCCTGAATTTGAATTGGTGTATTGGGCTGATTTGCTTTATGGCAGACCTCAAACGGTCGATGAACCCGACCCCAAAAGTCCGTTTTTTTTAGATGAAGTTTATACGAAAACACCTGCTAATTACCGATTTGAGTCGCATGAGTTTCGGAAATATTTTGTCGACTTCTTTAAAAAGGTCGCCTACAGAATATTTCTAAAAAAAGACTACCATCTGCGCCACGCTTTTGTTTCTCAGAAATTGCTGCACAAGTATTTTTATGAATTGGAGGTGTATTTCAATGGTGACGGTAGTTCCGATTCGGAGTTAAATTTTCAAACCAAAGAAAAAATCATTGAACGGTTCAATCGTGTATTAAACAAACATTCGGGGGACGAAATAATGCTGATTGCACACTCTATGGGAACCATCGTTGCATTTGATGTATTGAGTTTTATCAATCAAAATGCAAAGGTAGATATGCTCGTAACAATGGGAGCACCGCTGGGAGCGCCTTTCGTAATAAGCCGGATAGCCGCACATTCAAAAAACACGTATGGTAAAATCAGGATTCAGACACCCGAAAGTGTGTATAATAACTGGTTTAATTTCTCAGACATTCGGGATAAAATAGCACTCGACTATAAGCTCAGCGACGATTTTGCCCCCAATAGTAATGGGGTACAATGCGTCGATAAACTGGTGACAAACACCTACGTCATAGACGGAATCGCAAATCCGCATAAATCATTTGGGTACCTGCGGACCCCCGAATTTATTGATGTGTTGGTAAACTTTCTGCAACAAAATCAAAATGGGTAAAAACAAAAAACCGTTATAGGTGATCTATTGATGATATATGAAGCAGCTTGATTAAAATAATCACGATACAGAGACGACAACGATTATTTTAATTCATGCAATCCCATCTGACAACTGAAAAAGATGATAATCAGATGAAAAAATCTTTACTACTAACCTTATTGCTTGTTTATTCTATCAGTTTTGCCACAGGACAGCCTTCCACTAATCCTAAGGGCAAGATAGAGGTAAACCGTCTAATGGATTCATTATGGATTCATCCCTCTTCCTTCCTTAACCACAGTGACCCCAACTGGATAAGGCTGAATCAACACTTACAGTACGTCGACATTTTACAACTGAATGAATTAATCCATTCAATTTTTTATGGCAGCAATTCATTTATGCTTAACCGGTCCCATGCGTATGAAGGATTTATCGGTTCGCTCAACAAAACGGCCGATTCAAAAAAAATGAAAAAATTTCACAAGAAAATCAGGGTAGGTTTTCGAAATCCTGAACTATTCCCAAACCATAAAGTTGTCCTGGTGGAAGGGGATTCCTGGTTCGAATACCCCATCTTTTTAAAGGATATCAGCGACTTTCTCGAGAAAAAACCAAACCTTGCTATTTATACCCTGGCACATGGCGGCGACTGGGTGGCAAATATGTTATCTAATCTTCAATATGAATATGATTATGTCAAGATAAAACCAGATGTTTTCATTATCAGCGGAGGTGGAAACGACCTGGTAGGTGATTATCGCCTTTCCAATTTCCTGCTGCTTAATCCCCTTCCGGAAGATGACCTATTCATGAAAAGTTATCGCAATTACGTCCTGTTGAGGTTGATGAATAAAACAGCCTCAATATGTGGTACAGGTTATTGCGACCTCGATAACTCTGCATTTCTTGATTCTGTCAAGCTCTGTAAACAACAGGTTGATACAACCCTGTTAAATCAAATAGTGACGGGCCGAAGGTTTTTGAATAAAAATTTTTATCGCTTCCTGGTAACACTAAAGTTGGAATACAAGATGGTGTTCGAATCTTTGCGCAAAGTCAACCCGGAACAATTTAACTCTTTAAAAATAATTACCCAGGGATACGACTATGCAATCCCAAGCTACAAAAAGAGATTTGGGATAAGAATGTTTATGGATAATGGAGAATGGCTCAAGGAGCCACTCATGATGAACGGCATTGACACACCCTATATCCAACAATGTGTTTTAAAGACCATCGTCTTCTCTGTAAATGAGATGTTGATAGAGCTTGGTAAAGAATACAACAACGTTTATCACGTAGATTGTCGGGGTATTGCAGCATACTACGCAAACTATAAAGGGAAAAAGCCGGAATCCTCCTGATACGACGAGTTGCACCCCAGATCCAGAATATTTAAAATTATTACAGAAGCTTACGATGAAATTATTGAAAACGAAACCCCGCCAAATCAACGAGTAATCAGTGTAATTGAAACTTTCTCTAAGAAAAATAAACACTAATACTACTATGATGGAACCAATAGAATCAAATATTGAAAAGACTGCCGGAGTTATCATAGAAGAAACTGGAATAAATGCTTTAACGGTTGATGAACTGAGCCGGCAAATGAGTATCTCAAAGGACAAGCTCTTAACCTATTTTAAGAATGATGATGACATTCTGAAATTTCTGGCACAACAACTTGAACATGGAGTACAGCAATTGATGAACGATTTAGCAGCCATGCACCACGAGCCCGAAAAGGAACTTGCTGATTTATTTAAAAGCCTCTATGATTTTTTTAACAGAAAATCCTATTTCCTTGAATTAATGTTTGCCGATCTCTTCCACGTATATGATAATGCTGTATTGACAATCTTGATAAGAGTACGGCAAGATATTAAAGACTATTTGATTCAAATTTTGGAACAGGGTAAAAAATCGGGAGTCTTTCATTATCATGTAAATACCACAAAGGAAGCTGATGATGTGTTAGACCGTTTTCGTTTTTTTATGAGCGATATTCCCTTGACTCATAAATTGATTAGGGATTTAAAAAAACTCAGGGAATGAGTAAGTATAAGTGAAATCAAACTGAAAAATGACTAATTACGAGATAAGCACTGAGGGAAAGATATTAAGCGCCGCATCGAAAATCTTTCTTTTATATGGATACCATGGAACAAGGCTCCGGCAAATTGCAGAGGTGGCTGGGGTAAATTCGTCAGTCATTCATTATTATTTTCGGTCGAAGGAAAATTTATTTAAAGCGGTTGTCAAAAAAGTCATGGATCTTGTCATTGTTGAGAAGTTTGATACTGTCGGAAATAAGTTTGAAAACCTGACAAGATTTTTTTGCATTGAATTGCACAACAATCGAGACCTATTTATTGACTCGTTGAAGTACTTGTATCCAGATGATTGGGAAAATGTTTTGAAAAAAATAGAGTATTCGTCAGAACGACGTGATAAAGGGTATCGGCCTTGATTGAGCCAAAAGAGAATAAAAGTAACTAGGAAATATTTGGCAAATCCAAACGAAGACCTTAAATTTGTAAGCAATTACTTACGTGTGTTGGAAAATGGAAAAACAAAGTACAGAAACACGACAGGAACAAATTAAGCAGGCGGTGCTTGACATCATATACACTGATGGGCTGAAAAATCTTTCGACCCGAAACTTGGCAAAACATATTGGATTGAGTGAAGGCGCCATTTTCAGACATTTCCATTCGAAACAGGATATCACGCTTGCCATCATAAAAGACGTTCAAAATGATTTTATCGGGTCACTCCGTACAATAGCAAATTCAAGCTCCGAACCCGAGGAGCGATTAAAACGTTTTCTTTGCCAGACCGTTACCTATCTTGTCCAAAACAAGGGCATTACCATGCTCATGTTCTCTGAGGCGTCCCATAATAACGATGTTGCTTTAAAGGACAGCCTGCTGCAAATATTTAATAACCAGAAAACGCTGGTCAGTAAAATTATCCTCGACGGTGTTGCACTGGGAACATGGGACGAGAGTGTTCCGGTTGAAAATATCGCCATGTTATACATGGGCATCCCGGTGTCGCTGAATATTGAATTAATCCTTAGCGGTGGTGAATTTCATATCGACAATTTTTGCCAGAGGATGATGCAGTTAATACTAAAGATCTTGAGGAAGTAATTTTTTTATAAACAATGTAAGTAACCACTTACAATAATGTCAGGTAAATGTTGTACACAATCGTATTCTTTATCATCGCGGTAGCATCATTCATTTTCGCCATGCTGGGCCTTGGCGGAGGAATGGTGTACGTTCCGGTTCTGAACTGGGCCGGCTTTGATATGGTTTCTGTGGCCATACCGCTTGGTCTG
>Ga0068711_1001302_pt1 | contig 15035 bp, 12 predicted proteins | sample MTBAKMMethaMetaG_FD_62224 | JGI IMG/M metagenome (GOLD analysis project Ga0068711, IMG submission 62224) | Enrichment culture microbial communities from Arthur Kill intertidal strait, New Jersey, USA, that are MTBE-degrading - MTBE-AKM (Arthur... | ecosystem: Environmental > Aquatic > Marine >...
AACATTGAGGCCGGTTCATGGCTTCGCTGCCGAAGCCTCGGCAGCAACAGTGATCGAAATTGCATCTGCGCTGGGAATCCCCGTAAGCACCACTCACTGCATAAGTTCGTCTATCATGGGAGTCGGGGCAACCCGCCGGCTGTCAGCCGTTCGCTGGGGACTGGCCGGTAACATCCTGGCTGCCTGGGTTATCACATTTCCGGTCTGCGGAGGACTGGGGCACCTGTTTTCCTGGATACTCGGCCGGATTATTTAAGCCGGGCCTTTAGTTACAGGTTTAACCTTCAGCTTCTCGGCCCTGATAATGGTAAGCACGTCTTCGACTGCGGTATCGATTTCGCCTTCCGGGTTAAGTACTACGTAGTCAAATACGGAAAGCTGCTCAAACTCGCGACCGGCAGTCTTGAGCCGCAGTTCCCGTTCGGCTTCCGATTCGGTGTTGCGCCTCTTCAACCTGCCGGGTAATTCGGCAATTTCAGGAGGGGTGATAAATATAAAACAGGCACCAGGCAGGTTCTTTTTTATGGTGGCAGCACCCTGAATATCAACTTTTATTACGGCATCCGAGCCCTTCTCGAGGGCCTGTAATACTGCCTGCCTGGGCACTCCGTACCAGTTGCCGTAAACCCGGGCATACTCAAGCAGGTCATTATTTTTAATCATTTCGTCGAAAGCCTCCCGGGATACAAAATTATAACTGACCCCGTCGACCTCGTAATCCCGGCGCGGCCGGGTGGTGGTGGTCACGATAAAATCTGCTTCGACTCCCCGTTCTTTCATACGGTTGAGTACCGTGTCCTTACCCGCTCCGGACGGCCCTGATATAATCACAACCAGCGGCCGTGTTACGTTCATCTGGAACTCCGTAGCTATTTCCTCCCTTTTTCAACCAACGCTGTTTCCGGTTTAATTACCATACCGCCCCGCATAACCTGCAAGCGTCCTGTTATGGTTTCCGGAGCCAGTGCCGCCAGAACAATATGGCTGCTTTCGGTAAAAATAACCGCCTTCGTTCTGCGCCCGCTGGTCATATCAATCAATTTGCCGGTGGTTTTTGCATCCTGCACAGCCCTTTTTATCGGGGCTGAGCCCGGAGCAGCGATTGCCACGACTTTATCCATCACCAGGATGTTGCCGAAACCTATATGTACCAGTTCTCCGTCCATCTAGACTACCTCTTTCGGAATTCATTGCTAAGATAACGGGTCTCAACCAGTCGAGAGAATGGGTCCAGTTATTATACATTCTGCAACCGGGTGGGGCAATCGATGCAACCGCCTGACTTGAACTTATCCGTCCAATAATGTTTTAATAAGAGCCCGTTTTCCCGTTTACATTTTGCCGGACAAGGGGTCGAGTCTTGTATAAAGTTCTTGAAGCCAAAAAATTAACTGCCGATATTTATCTTTTCAAACTGCAGGCGCCTCTTATCGCCCGCAAGGCCAGGGCAGGACAATTTATTATTCTGAGGGTTCACCAGGAAGGAGAACGTATACCTCTCACCCTGGCCGACTGGAACGCTGATGAGGGCTCGGTTACCATAGTCTTCATGGCGGTCGGCACTACAACCTGCCATCTGTCCCGGCTTAAACCTGGAGATGCGGTTACCGACCTGGCGGGGCCTCTGGGCCATCCTACCGAAATCGGCCAATTTGGCACGGTGGTATGCGTTGCCGGCGGCTTCGCTATCGCCGTCATCAGGCCTATAATCCGATCCCTGAAACAAGCCGGCAACCGGGTAGTTACCATCGTTGGAGTGAGAAACAAGAGCCTGATGTTCTGGGAAAACGAGCTCCGTCAGGACAGCGATGAACTGATTATCACCACCGACGACGGTTCTTATCAGCGCCGGGGGCTGGTGACCGAACCGCTGAAGGAAATACTGGACAGCGGGGAGGATGTCAGCCGGGTTATCGCTATCGGCCCGACAGCCATGATGAAGTTCACCTCTCTTACGACCCGGCCGTACGCCGTCAAGACCATAGTAAGCCTTAACCCGATAATGGTCGATGGCACCGGCATGTGCGGCTGCTGCCGGGTAAGCGTGGGGGATGAAACTAAATTCGCCTGCGTGGAAGGCCCCGAATTCGACGGGCACCTGGTTGACTGGGACGAATTCATCAGCCGCCAGACAACCTACCTGGACCAGGAAAAATATTCCTACCAGTGCACCGCAGGTGAACACCGGGAACATCGGAGCTGAATTATGAACAAGCGCCCCGTTTCAAGAACTGCCATCCCCCGCCAGAGCGCCGGTGAACGCCGGCGGAATTTTAATGAAGTTGCCCTCGGTTATACTGCCGGTATGGCTGTTGCCGAAGCCTCGCGCTGCCTGCAGTGCAAGCAAGCCAAATGTATTGAAGGCTGCCCGGTGGGCATTGATATCCCTGGTTTCATAAAAGCCGTAACCGAAGAGGACTTCCCCACAGCTGTCGAAATATTAAAATCGGATAATGTTCTACCCGGAATCTGCGGCCGGGTATGCCCTCAGGAAACCCAGTGTGAACAATTGTGCATCCTGAGTAAAAAAGGTGAATCCGTGGCTATCGGGCGCCTGGAGCGTTTCGTCGCCGACTGGGAAAGACTGGGAAGCCGGCCCGCTGCCACCGTGCCCGGTACTGCCCCGAGCGGCAGGAAAATTGCTGTCGTCGGCGCCGGTCCGGCCGGGCTGACCGCCGCAGCCGACCTCGCCCGTATGGGCCACGAGGTGACCATTTTCGAATCGCTGCATACGTCCGGGGGAGTCTTAAAATACGGGATTCCCGATTTTCGCCTGCCGTCGGCAATCGTCGACGAGGAAGTGAATAACGTTAAAAACCTGGGAGTCGCCATCGAGCTTAACAGCGTTATCGGTAAGACCCAAACTGTAGACGAGCTGCTGGGGCGTTTCGATGCGGTTTTTCTCGGCACCGGAGCGGGATTGCCGCTGTTTATGCATATTCCCGGTGAAAATTTGAGCGGCGTATATTCCGCCAACGAGTTTCTGACCCGGGTAAACCTGATGCATGCCTACCGGTTCCCTGCCTATGATACCCCGGTTAAAATCGGCAAAAGGGTGGCGGTTATCGGCGGGGGCAATGTGGCCATGGACGCTGCCCGTGCCGCCTTAAGACTGGGCGCTGATAAAGTCTATGTTATTTACCGGCGCTCGGAGGCTGAAATGCCGGCCAGGCGCGAGGAAGTAGAAAATGCGGCTGAAGAAGGCATCGAATTCGTATTCCTGGCCAACCCGGTAAGATTTTTTGGAGACGAAAAAAGAAACCTCACCGGCGTCGAATGCATGCGCATGCAACTTGGAGAGCCGGATTCAAGCGGCCGGCGAAGGCCGGTACCACAGGAAGGCAGCCAGTTCCGGCTGGAACTTGATGTAGCCATAGTCGCCCTGGGTACCACCCCTAATCCGCTCATTGCACGTTCAACTCCCGGGCTGGAAGTTACCCGGTGGGGCACCCTGGAATGTGATGAAGCCACTGGCCGTACTACGCGGCCCCGCGTATGGGCCGGAGGCGACGCGGTTACCGGTTCGGCGACGGTAATCAGCGCCATGGGGGCAGCCAGAAAGGCTGCCCGGGACATTGATGATTATCTGCAAAGAAGCACCGGCTCAAACCCGGCATGGAAAGAAAACCGGACCGGAGATGACAAGCGCCGTTAGACCTGGATTGAACGCTTCGGGGTCCGTATTTAACTATACGTTGAACAGGAAATTGATTACATCCCCATCCTGCACAATATAGTTCTTGCCTTCTACCCTGAACAGTCCCTCCTTCTTTACGGCCGGATAACTGCCCAGGCGTACCAGGTCCCGGTACGAAACCACTTCGGCCCGAATAAAACCCCTTTCTATGTCGCTGTGAACCCTGCCGGCTGCCTGCGGCGCACTGATGCCCCTGGGTATCGGCCAGGCACGGCTTTCGTCCTCCCCGGTAGTTAAAAATGATATCAAACCCAACAGGTCAAATGAAGCCCGAAGCACCTTCTGCAAGCCGGGTTCGGTAATGTTGAAATCCGAAAGAAAATCACGCCGGCTCGACTCATCCAGGCCGGCAAGCTCCATTTCCAGCTTTCCGGCAAGGGCAAGAATCCGGTGGTAGTTGTCGCCGAAGCGGCTGTTCAGCGTTGCTTCCAGTTCAGCCGTATTTGCCAGATCTTCCTCGCCTGTGTTTATCACGGTCAGCAGTGGTTTCAAACTTAAAAACTGGAAATTTGAAATGGTTTTGAGTTCACTTTCAGCCAGGGATTGACGCCTGAGAGGAGTGCCTGTTTCCAGTTCTTTTTTTACCCGTTCGAGCAAACCGGCTTCAGCCTCCAGGCCCGGCCGCTCGGCTGAACGGGCGCTTTTCAGCTGAAGGGCAAGCCGTTCAAGCCTTCTCTCGATAATGGCCAGGTCGGAAAAATTGAGCTCCAGTTCCATGGCTTCGATATCTCTGGCCGGATCTATATTCCCCTGGGGGTGAGGCACGGAATCATCCTTGAAGCTGCGCACCACGCACAACAGCGCATCGGCAGCTCCCAGCTCCGAAAGGAGTTTGCCGCTCAGGTTGAAATCCCTGGCGGCACTTTTCAGCGAAGCTCCGAGGTCTATATACTTAACCTCGCCGTATACCGCTTTTCTGGATTTGAAAAGTTGCTTCAATCTATCAACGCGCTCGTCCGGTACGCGGGCGATGCCGATATGCTCCTCCTGTCTGGAACGCCCGGTATCTGCCCCCGAGGCTGTCAGGCAGTTAAAAATAGTGGTACGGCCGCTCATTTCAAGGCCGACTATGCCGATATTCAAGCTCATTACATGTTAACCTTTACTTCAATCATTTACCGGCCGCGCTTTACAATGGAGTGGGCCTGCTTGAGGGCCATCTCCCGCTCTTTGGTGGAATTGGCGTCACTGGCAACAATCTCCAGCAAGCACAACAGGGCATCATGGCTGCCCATACTGCCCATGGATTTAATGGCCCGCGAGCGTATATCAGCCGAAAGCTGAGCGTCACTGGCGATTGCCATCAGTTTGTTTAACTCGCTAGCCTGCTGCTCTGACGTATAGTTCTTTTCCATATTTCACCTCTTGAACGGAGTGTGTTGCGGCTCAGGCTAATTTTACGCTGAATCCCGAAGCACTTCAACCCGGATAAGCCGTGCCCGGCTATTGACAGGCGTCCTGTTAGAGCCTAAAATTCAACACTGTTGAACCCGTTGCCCCGGCTGGCCGCCGGGAAGCATCCGCCTTCAGGCGAATAAATGTATTGGACGGAAATTGAATGTATATTATAGTCGCCGGTGGCGGTATCATAGGCTCGCATATTGCTTCCCTGCTGGCCGAGGAGGGCCACGAGGTCCTGGTTATAGAAGAATCCGCCGAAGCGCTGGACAAAATCCGCCAGCAGATGGATGTTAAAACCATTCAGGGCAACTCGGCCACCCCCAAGACGCTGAAACAGGCAGAAGCTGAACGGGCAGACCTGGTGCTGGCGGTTACCAACAATGATGAAACCAACATGATAACCTGCTTTATGTCCAAGGAACTCGGTGCTTCTACTACCGCGGCACGAATCCGCAACCCTGATTTTTCGGTATATTTCGTTTCCGGCGGCAAATCGCCCCTTTCGCCCAGAAGAATCATCCGGCCCAAGAAACTGGGAATCGACGTTTTCATTAATCCTGAAATGACCGCCGCCCAGGAAATAATCGCCATTCTTTCCAGCCTGTACTCAACCCCGATGGAAAATTTTGCCGGCGGCATGGTTCAAATCCGGGAATTCCGGGTTGAAGATGAAAGCCTGATCGGATTAACCATCAGCCAGGTTGCCGGGAAACTGCCTCATCCGGCAGTAATAGCCACCATAATCCGGCAGGGAGAGCTTATTTCCGCCAAGGATGATACCCGTATAGAAAAGGACGACTCACTGTATCTGGCGGCGGCTAAGGATAATATGAACGAACTGGGCCAGCTGCTGAGCCCTCCAAAGCGCCCGGCTAAAAAAATCGTCATCCTGGGGGGGGACCGGATCGGTTACCTGGCAGCCGAAGGACTGGCTCGCCGTGGTGCCACGGTACGGCTCATCGAAACTGACGCTGCCAAAGCCCAGGATCTGGCCGCCAAACTGGACAATGTGGAAATAATCCACGGTTCGGGCACCAGCCGTGATTTCCTCACCGAGCACGGCGTTCCCACCGCCGATGCCTATGTAGCCACTACCATGAGTGATGAACTCAATATTCTGAGCGCCCTGCTGGCCAAAAAACTGGGAGTACCGCGCAGCCTGGTGGTGATCAATAATGCCGCCTATATTCCCCTGGCCGAAGCTATCGGCGTAGATGTTGCCGCCCTGCCCACCCTGCTGGCGGCAGATGAAATAACCCGGTTCGTATTACACGGCGGCGCCGTGGCAACCGCCCTGCTGGAAGGCGAAAAGCTGGAAGCCATCGAGTTCATGGCCAGTGCTACCGCATACATCACCAACCGCAAAATAAGCGATGCCAGCCTGCCGTCCGAAGCGGTTGCTGCCGCCATTGTACGCGGCAATGATGTTTTCCTGCCGCCGGGCGATACCATGGTCGAGCCCGGAGACCATGTGGTTATCGTTACCCCAATCAACTTTGTCCACGATGTGGAGAAGCTGTTTAAGTAGCCGGCAATGAAACTAAGGGTAATCCTGCATTATCTCAGCCTTATCGCCATCGGCGCCGGCATTGTAATGCTCCTGCCGTTGATTCTAAGCCTGGCCACCGGCGGCAGTGACGCCATGGCTTTCGTATATTCAATTCTGATTGCTCTGGGTGCCGGTATTGCCGTCCGCCTGCTTACGCCGCTCAGATCTCGCCGTCTCAGTACCCGTGAAGCCATTGTACTGGTAGCCGGAGGCTGGGTTACAGCTTCCGCTTTCGGAGCGCTGCCGTATTATTTATCCGGTGCAATGCCTTCATTTATCGACGCCTATTTCGAAGCCATGAGCGGTTTTACCACCACCGGCGCGACGGTATTCACCTCCATCGAAACCCAGGAAATGGGCCTGTTGCTCTGGCGTTCAATAACGCAATGGCTGGGCGGCATGGGTATTATCATGCTGTTTGTCGCCCTGTTTCCTGTCCTCGGCCTGGGTTCAGCTCACTTGATTGAAGCCGAAATGCCCGGCAGCCAGTACGGCGAGCGGCTGACCGCCCGTATTCGCGATTCGGCCAAAGCCCTGTGGCTTATTTACCTGGGCATGAGCGTACTCCAGTATATCCTGCTTCGCTTTGCCGGACTGCTTCCATTCGATGCGGTCAACATTACCCTGTGCACCATGCCCACCGGTGGCTTTGCCCCGATGGATTTGAGCATAGCCGCCTATAACAACCTCTGGGTTGAAATAATCGTTACCGTTTTCATGGTCCTGGCCGGTGTCAATTTCGGGCTTTATTATTTTCTGTTCTTTAAGCGCCAGCCGCTGAAACTGGCCCGGAATGCCGAATTCAGGCTGTATATCACCATCCTGGTTATTAGCGGTACCATTATCAGCCTTAACCTCGTCAACCAGATGGGCCTTTCCATGGCGGAAGCTTTCCGGTACGGTACCTTCCAGATCGCTTCGATTATGACCACCACCGGGTTTGCCACTACCGATTTTGACCTCTGGCCCACATTTTCCAAGGCAGCGCTGCTCATCCTGATGTTAATCGGCGGCTGTGCCGGTTCTACCGGGGGAGCCCTGAAGGTCATCCGGCTTATAGTACTGGGGAAATACATCCACCGACGCCTGACCCTGGTGTTCAAACCCAATACTGTTATTCCCATAAAAATCGAAGGTGCGACCCTGCCCGATTCCATAGTATCCCGGGTACTCAGCCTCACCCTGCTGTATACGGCGCTGCTCGGCGCGGCTTTCATGATAATGAGCGCCATAGGACTGGAACCCATTACGGCGATTTCATCGGTGGTAGCCTGTCTGGGTAATGTAGGCCCTGGTTTTGGCATGGTAGGCCCGGTAGCCAATTATGCCTTCGTGCCGCCGGTCGGGAAAACGGTGCTCATTTTATGCATGCTGGCTGGACGGCTGGAACTTTTTACCATACTGGTACTTTTCATGCCCTCCTTCTGGCGCTGGCGCTGATTCAGTCCCGTAAACTGACTGACCCGGGGCTTTTCTTGCCTAACCTCAAATACTGGGGATATAATCTTTAAGTATTTTTAAATCTATCTGCCAAGGAGACATGTCTTGACCGGCGAACAACTGAGAGCGCTGTTTTTAAAGTATTTCGAAGATAAGGGCCACCTGGTCATGCCCAGCTCTTCTCTCATACCCCAGAATGACCCGACCCTGCTGCTCAACACCGCAGGCATGGTACAGTTCAAGCCCTATTTTCTGGGGGAAGAAACTCCGGTTTCAAAACGCCTGGCTTCCTGCCAGAAATGTTTTCGTACTACGGATATTGAATGTGTGGGCGATACCAGCCACTGTACCTTCTTCGAAATGCTGGGCAATTTCTCCATAGGAGATTATTTCAAGGCGGGCGCCATTGATTACGGCTGGGAATTCGTCACCGAGTACCTGAAACTGGATCGTGAAAAATTGTGGATAACCGTCTATGAAAATGACGATGAAGCAATCACCCTCTGGCGGGCTAAAGGCGTGGCCGCGGAACGCATTGTCCGTCTGGGCGAAAAGGATAATTTCTGGGGCCCGCCGGGTGAATCCGGGCCATGCGGCCCCTGCAGTGAAATCCACTATGACTACGGTAGTGATTCGGGCTGCGGCCAGCCGGACTGCAATCCCGGCTGCAGCTGCGGCCGCTTCGTGGAAATCTGGAACCTGGTGTTTATTCAGTTCAACCAGGCAAAGGCTGGCTCCCGCCAGCTTCTAAAGCGCCCCAGTATCGATACCGGCATGGGGCTTGAGCGCATCAGCGCCGTAGTCCAGGGCAAAAAGACCATCTTCGAGACCGACCTTCTAAAGCCCCTGGTGGCCGAAGCTTCCAGGATTGCCGGTACAACGTACGGCACGGATGAAGAAACTGACCGGGCTACCAGGGTAATTGCCGAACACGGCCGGGGCATAAGCTTCCTTATTGCCGACGGGGTAATGCCGGGCAGTGACGGCCGCGGTTATGTACTGCGCCGTCTTATACGCCGGGCAGCTCTTTACGGCCGCCGGCTGGGCCTGAAAGAACCTTTCCTTTCAAATCTAGCCGGGCTCACCGTGGAACTGATGGGAAAAAACTATCCTGAATTGAAGGAAAAACAAAACCTTATACTCGATGTTATCCGGGCCGAGGAAACTCGCTTCAATGAAACGCTTTCGGTAGGCCTGGAACTGCTGGACGGCTTTATCGAGAAAGCCCTCTGTGCTGGCCGCATTTTAAACGGCCAGGATGTATTCAAGCTCTACGACACCTACGGTTTCCCGCTGGAACTCACCCGGGAAATCAGCCAGCGCAAAGGCCTCGAAGTAGATATCGCCAGGTTCGAAGCGGAGATGACAGCACAGAAAGAAAGGGCCAAAGCCAGCCACCGGTTCAATGCCGGCAAAATCGTTCAGGAAGGTTCTTTCGACCTCCCCGGGACCTGTTTCGTTGGCTACCAGAAGCCTGTTCAACCCACCAGCATCAGCCGGATAATCCTCGACGGAAGCCTTGCCGGTTCCATGGCCGAGGGGCAGAGCGGGGGCCTGGTGCTGGAACACTCTCCTTTCTATGCGGAAAAAGGCGGCCAGGTAGGTGATACCGGCTTTATCCGTTCCGATGATGCCGAATTCGAGGTAACCGGTACGGCTGCCGGGCCCGGAGACAGCATCATACACCACGGTAAACTGAACCGCGGCAGTTTAAAAACGGGCGAGGCTGTAACGGCTGAAATTGACCAGTGCCGCCGCAAGGATATCGCCCGCAACCATACCGCCACCCACCTGCTTCATATCAGCCTCAGGCAAATACTGGGTACCCACGCCCAGCAGCGCGGTTCGCTGGTAAATCCGGAAAGGCTAAGGTTTGATTTTTCGCACTTGAAACCCCTTTCGGCTGAAGAACTGGTAAAAGTGGAAGAAATGGTAAATAACCATATACGGGCCGATTTACCGGTTTGGTCCGAAACTCTGCCGGTGCGCCAGGCGATTGAAAGCGGGGCTATAGCCATATTCGATGAAAAATACGGCCAGGAAGTGCGGGTTTTAAGAGTTGGCAATCCGCCGGTTTCAGCCGAACTTTGCGGCGGCACTCACGTGTCGGCCACCGGTGAAATCGGACTATTCCGTATCACGGCGGAATCCTCGATCGGGGCCGGGCTCAGAAGAATTGAGGCGGTTACCGGCAGAGGTGCCGAAAGCCTTTGCCGCCACCAGGCGCAAATCATCAACCGGGCGTCCGGCCTGCTGGACTGCCCTCCGGACGAGCTCGGGGAGAAAATCAACGGATTGATAAACGAACTGGGCACTCTGAACAAAAACCTGGAAAATCTGAAACGCCAGGCGACATTGCAGCAAGCCCGGAGCCTGCTGGAGAGTATTGAAAATATCGGCCCGGCACGCGTTATTATTTCCCACATACCGGACTCCAGCCTGGAACTGCTGCGCGATACGGCTGATTATCTGAAGGATAAACTGGGCAGCGGCATAGTGGTACTGTCTTCAATAGTCCAGAATAAACCCGTATTTGTCGCCGCGGTAACCGGCGACCTGGTCAAACAGGGGTATCATGCCGGCAATATTATCCGGGAAGTCACCCGCACTGCCGGTGGAGGCGGCGGGGGAAAACCGGGCATGGCCACCGGCGGGGGCAAACAAAAAGAGCTGCTCCAGGCAGCCCTGGCAACAGCCAGGAAAGTCATCGGGCAAGATTAGACTATGGCTGGCGAACTCCCCGGGCGGATTATGGCGGTTGATATCGGAGAAAAATGGCTGGGAATAGCTGTGAGCGACCCCCTGAGGCTTATCGCCTCGCCGTTGTTTACCCGCCGGTGTGAAAACGACGAGGAAATTGTCGATGCGGTCAGGCAGGCCGCCGCCGATTATGCGGTTACACTGGTGGTTGCCGGGGTGCCGCGTTCTCTTAGCGGCGAAATGGGCCAACAGGCACAGAAAACAACTTCAATAATTGAAAAAATCAGCCGGAACCTGAACGTGCCGGTTATTACCCAGGATGAACAGTTCTCGACCAGCCGGGCGAAGGATATTCTGGCCGGCAGGAAACTGAAAAAGGCTGCACGTGACGATGCCATAGCTGCTGCCGTTATTCTCGAGGATTACCTGAAAACAGCCGGGCATGACTGCCGGCCAGAATATCCGGCAGACTGATTATGGAAAAGGACGCAACTGACAAAACAAACCTGTTAACGGGACTCTTTAACCGGGCGCGCTCCAACGAGCTGGTTTTCGGGGTAGCCCTTTCCGTTCTGGTAGGCGTAATAGCCGGTTTCGGCGCCGTTATTTTCTGGCAGGTTATTAAATGGTTTAACTGGCTTTTCTTCTACGGAGGGGGCCGTGCGTTCCATTTTCTCGGTGATTACTATGTCATAGCCCTGCCGGCAATAGGCGGGCTGCTGGTAGGACTGGTAATCCGCTACCTGGCCAGCGAAGTCAAGGGCGAAGGCCCGCCGGAAGTCATGGAAGCTTATGCCCTGCGGGCCGGGCGTATCCGCTGGCAGGTAACTCCGGTTAAAATCCTGGCTTCGGCCCTCTCAATCGGCAGCGGCGGTTCGGTAGGCAGGGAAGGGCCCATTGTACATATTGGGGCTGCGGCCGGTTCTTCAATCGGCCAGTTATGCCACCTGAGCGAAGAATGGGTCAAAACCCTGCTGCTGTGCGGCGCCGCCGGTGGTATTTCAGCCACGTTCAACGCTCCCCTGGCGGGAATTATATTTGCCCTGGAAGTAGTCGCCGGCAATTTTATCAATCCCCGGTTTGGATATATTGTCATCTCCTCGGTATCTGCCAATGTCATAGCCAAGATATTTCTGTTCAGTGAGGCTCACCCGACATCGTTTACCCTGCCCGAATACAGCATTGTAAATTACGCCGAACTGGTACCGTATGCCCTGCTGGGTGTACTGGTGGGCGGTTGCGGCATACTGTTCGTGCGTTTCTTTTATAAAACCGAGAGTATTTTCAACCGGCTGCAGATTCCCGGCTGGCTCAAGCCCGCCATCGGCGGACTGGCGGTAGGAATCATCGGTTTCTTTTTTCCCGAGATATTCGGGGTAGGTTATGGCATGCACTTTGATGCCTCGGGCAACATCATTCCCTTTGGAGCCCTCGACCAGGCCCTGACCGAGGACCTGGCGTTAAATACCCTTATAGCTTTACTGTTTTTGAAAATACTGGCTACCTCCATAACCCTGGGAAGCGGTGGCAGCGGCGGTGTTTTCGCCCCGTCACTGTTTATCGGGGCCATGCTGGGCGGTATTTTCGGTTACGGACTGCACGCCCTGCTGCCCGGCATGACGGCCTCCTACGGAGCTTATGCCCTGGTAGGTATGGGTGCTTTTTTCGCGGTCGTTGTCAGGGGCCCGATCACCGCCATCATTATCCTGTTTGAACTGACCATGCGCTATACGCTTATTCTGCCGCTGATGATATCGGTGGTGGTAGCCACCATACTGGGGCGCATGTTTACCCCGGAGAGCATCTATTCAGAGCGCTTGCTTAAAAAGGGCATCAATATTCGTGAAATAGTGCAGGGCAACCCTATGAAGGAAATCTCGGTAAGCCAGATAATGAGCCGCAACTTTCCGACGGTAGAACTCAGCATGCCGATTGATGAATTGAGCGATAAACTGAAAAAAAGCGGCCACCACGGTTTTCCGGTGGTGGATGAAAACGGCAATCTTGCAGGAGTGGTGACCGTCACCGACCTGGTTTCGGCAATGCAGCGCGGCTCTACCGAAAATATGACGGTAGCTGATATAGCCACCAGAAATCCGAAGGTTGCCTATCCTGACCAGACACTGCATGATGTAATGGTTTTGGTAGGCTACGACGTCGGGCGTATCCCGGTAGTCGAAAGGGGCAACCCGCAGAAACTGCTGGGGGTGCTCAGGCGGCATAATATTGTCAGCGCCTATACCCGTGCAATGACATCGAGGAAATAAGAGGACGAGTTAATGACCGGCTTGCTGCATTCTTTATCCGACTATTTAAACGTGTTAAAGCCCCGTGAAACCGCGCTGCTTACTTTTATCGGCGCCGCTACCGCAATCATTGCCGGCAGGGGTAATCCTGCCTGGGACGATGTGGGGCTGGCGGCTCTGGCTATCCTGATTGCCAGTGCGGCCGCCAACGGCCTTACCAATTACCTGGACCGGAACCTCGATGCTCTTATGCCGCGCACCCGGAACCGCGCCCTGGCCGCCAGGCGGATACACCCGGCTGAAAAAGTGCTGCCAATGCTGGGTGTACTCACGGCAACCGGGCTGGCGCTGGCCTGGCTGGTTCACCCCTATGCGTTTGCTGCAGACCTCATCGGCACCGTGGTAGCCGTTACCTTCCGTAAAAAGGTAACCTGCGTGTTCCCGCAGGGAGCCGTCGCCAGCTGTGCTCCCGTACTTATGGGCTGGTTTGCGGTTAAGCCCGTCCTCGACTGGCAAATCGGCCTTATATGCCTGCTCATCATAGTGTGGCTACCCTCCCACGTCTGGGGAGTTATGGTCGCACGGCGGGAGGAATATCTCCGTGCCGGCATTACCTTTTTCCCCATGAGCGTTAAACCCGAAACCGCTCTCAGGCTGATGGCCCTTTCCAGCCTTGTGCTGCTGGCAATTTCGGTGGCGCTGTATTTTGCAGGTGATTTCGGATGGCTGTACCTGGCAGGCGCCATCACCCTGGGAACCGGATTGGTTGCTGCCAACCTGCGGCTGCTCTGGCTGGCAGACTCGGCCGGCGCCTGGAGGGTATACAAGTTTTCCAGCTTCCCTTATCTGGGGCTCTTGTTCCTGCTGATGGTTCTGGACCTGTGGGTAAAGCATGGATAATTTTATTATAACCGGCGCCAGCGGAGGCTCGGCGGCCAGAACCGGCGAATTGATAACCATGCACGGTGTGGTACCAACCCCGGCCTTTTGCCCGGTAGGCAGCCAGGCAACGGTAAAAACTCTCACACCGGATGAGGTATCGGCCACCGGAGCCGGCATGATACTTTCCAATACTTATCATCTGTACCTGAGGCCGGGCATTGACCTTATACAACAGGCGGGCGGGCTGCACCGGTTCATGGGGTGGCATCAACCCATCCTTACCGACTCGGGCGGTTTCCAGATTTTCAGCCTGTCGCCGCTGGTAAAAATAACCGATGACGGCGTAACCTTCAGAAGCCATATTGACGGCTCGAAACACCATATTACCCCGGAAGACGTGGTCAGTTTCCAGCAGACGCTGGGCTCGGATATAATGATGGTGCTGGATGAAGTTCCTCACCCGGATGCCCCGCCTCTTAAGGTTGCCCGTGCCGTGGAACGCACCACCGCCTGGGCCCAAAGATGCCTGAAAGCCCGCACTGCCACCAGCCAGCAGCTTTTTGCCATCATCCAGGGAGGCATAGACTGCGAACTCCGCCGAAAATCTGCCGAAAGCCTCACCGGCCTTGAATTCGACGGCTTTGCCCTGGGCGGTTTGAGCCTGGGCGAAGCCAAAAAAGACACCTGGCACATGCTGGATATCACCGTGCCTTTAATCCCCGAAAACAAACCCCGCTACCTGATGGGGGTCGGCTCACCCGAAGACCTGGTGGAAGCCGTCAGCCGGGGAATCGATATTTTTGACAGCGTACTGCCTACCCGGGTTGCCAGAAACGGGGGGTTGTATACCGCCGGCGGCCGGTTGAATATCAGAAACGCCCGCTTCCAGTCCCTGGAAGGGCCGGTCGAAGAAGAATGCGATTGCTATACCTGCCGTAATTTTTCCGCCGGTTACCTTGCCCACCTTTTCAGAAGCGGCGAATTACTGGGGCTCAGGCTGGCCAGCATCCATAACCTGAGCTTTCTGCAAAGATTGATGACTCTCATCAGGCAGTCTATCCGGCAAGGCTGTTTCGAGCAGTTCAAAGCCGGCTTCCTGTCTGGTTACCAGCCCGTAGAT
>Ga0068711_1001322_pt1 | contig 14818 bp, 13 predicted proteins | sample MTBAKMMethaMetaG_FD_62224 | JGI IMG/M metagenome (GOLD analysis project Ga0068711, IMG submission 62224) | Enrichment culture microbial communities from Arthur Kill intertidal strait, New Jersey, USA, that are MTBE-degrading - MTBE-AKM (Arthur... | ecosystem: Environmental > Aquatic > Marine >...
CAAAAGCCCATTTTCGTCCCCCTCTGTGCCGTGTGTACACAAAGTGTGGATAAAAATGAGCCTAAGCGCGGTGTGATCTAAAAATATATAATCATATCAGCAATATGGTGGAGGCGGCGGCTATTTAATATTAACCATAACAGATTGAAATCATTATTTTAATTTTCACAAAAACAATCAAAATACCGTCAAAAATACCGCCAGATAATTTTCTAGCACGAATATTTATTTGCCCTGGTCTAGTATCAAACAGACAATTCAGCCGTACGTTAACTATTAGGACTCCCATAAACTAAGAACAATTTAATAGTAGCAGGCTGTTTCATTTATCCAGATACTCCTAAATCCATTGCTATTTCTCGGAATTGTTCTAAAGCGGCTTCGAGGTCTTCGACGATCTCGGCGGCGATGACTCCTGGGTCGGGCAGGTTTTCGGAATCTTCCAGGGATTCGTCCTTGAGCCAAAAGATGTCGAGGCTGGCTTTGTCGCGATTGACTAGGTCTTCGTAATCGTAAGCGCGCCAGCGGCCATCTTGGTTGTCTTCTGACCAGGTTTGTTTACGATCATGACGATTATCAGGATTATAGCATTCTACAAACTCATCCAGGTCTTCTCGTTTGAGCGGGTTGGTCTTGAGGGTGAAGTGCATATTGGTTCGGAGATCGTAGATCCAGAGCTTCTTGGTCCATGGAGTTTCACTGGCAGGTTTGCGGTCGAAAAAGAGGACGTTTGCTTTGACGCCCTGGGCGTAGAAAAGACCAGTCGGGAGTCGTAGCAAGGTATGAACATCGCATTCGTGCAGGAGTTTGCGGCGAATGGTTTCACCAGCCCCGCCCTCGAAAAGAACATTATCCGGCACGACGATTCCGCAGCGGCCATGCTGTTTCAGCAGGGTTTTGACGTGCTGGAGGAAGTTAAGCTGTTTGTTGGAAGTAGTGGACCAGAAATCATCCCGCTCGTAAGTTTCTTTCTCCTTCACCACCTTGCCGTCTGCTCCGACCACCGAGGTGGAGCTTTTCTTGCCGAAAGGAGGATTCGTCAGGATGATCTCGAAACGGTCACCGGGATCAGCGGCCAAAGAGTCGGAAACATTCAGGGGTAGTTTACCGCCATTATTGCCGATGCCGTGCAGCATCAGATTCATGGCGCAGAGCCTGGCGGTATTCTGGACCAGTTCCCAGCCGGCAAAGGTCTCGTCTTTAAGAGCTCGCTTTTCCTCTTTGGTCATATTGGGATTGTTGTCGATTATGTAGTCATGAGCAGCGAGCAAAAAACCACCGGTTCCGCAGGCCGGGTCGCAGATCTTCTCGCCCGGCTTGGGTTGGATCACATCGACCATGGCCCTGATTAACGGGCGAGGGGTGAAGTACTGGCCGGCTCCGGATTTGGTATCTTGGGCGTTCTTTTCCAGGAGACCCTCGTAGGCATCACCCTTAACATCGGCACTCATCACCGACCAGTTTTCCTTGCCGATCAGATCGACCAGCAGGCGACGGAGCTTGGCCGGGTCTTGAAATTTGTTCTGGGATTTGTTGAAGATCAGCCCCAGGAGGCCCTTTTCACTCCCTAGTGTTTCCAGGGTGTGACGATAATGATCGAACAGTTCATCACCATCCTTGTTGATCAAACTGGGCCAGTCATAACCTTCCGGCACTCCACTCGGTTTGTTATAAGGAGCCTTGGTCCGTTCATCAGACATCTTGAGAAACAGCAAATACGTCAACTGCTCGACGTAGTCGCCATAACTCATACCGTCGTCCCGCAGGACGTTACAGTAGTTCCAAAGTTTTTGAACAATATTAGCTGGAGTCATTCAACACTCAGTGTAGTAATTTCTCGCATCCGGTCCAGAATAATTGGTAGCCTTGCCTGGCTTGCAGCATCACCCGGCAAGTGACCAGGAAGCGCCTCGCGAAATTCATCATTTGCCAAAAGGGTCTGAAATTGCTCAACCAGATGACCCTTCAATTCTGCGGATGCCTCTTGTATTTCGCTAATTACTTCCGGTCTTCCATCCAATACAGCTACGATATCCTCAATATCATGGCTCATCAAATAATCATTATTTCCTCTGCTTTCAAAAGCTGCGAACTTGCAGGCAATGAAATATGGCGCAGTAATCATTCGTATTCTTCTTCCGGACGGTAAGGTCAGGTGCATTGCTGTTTCCAGGGCCTTCTGGTACCATATACTACCAAAACCGAGTATGTTAGGATCTGTAGGCATCACATCCAGGATTACATTTTCAGCCCTCCACCGACAAATCGGTGCTCCCTCTCCTGAATCCTCATGAAAACCTTTTGCTCGTAATGATTCTGATAAACGATTGTATTCTGCCCAGGTTCCGGCTTCAGTTATCACATCAACATCATCCGTCAATCTAATTGGTGGAGCAGCGAGATCGCTCAGCAGTAAACCCGTAGCGCAACCACCGAGAAATACGAGCCTTTCGGTGAGTTCTCCCAACTTGTCAACAGTACGTTCCAGTATATCAATATTTGGATTTAATATCCTTGGCATAATATTTATTTAAACGTATTTCCAATTCATCAACAGCGATTTTCTGTTCACGTGCTCGCCCACCTCTTATTGCATCGACCAAAACCAATAGTTCATATAGTCTACCATCAGCCAAAGCTGCTTGTGGGGCATAACTGCTTAATGGAGAAAACGATATACCGCGAACATTACCTTCAGGATGTGGCCAGACAGGCGGAGGTTCATTACCGCTGTCTATAAATATTTCATTGAGTGGTGGTGCCGCATATCCGGTTGGGATACCTCGTGACAGTTCACCTCGTTTGACAGTAAAAACATATTTCAAACCATGGATTATAAATTCTTTCAGGTTCCGAATGTTTGGTAAAATCATACCCTCTTGCTGTAATGCAAGCCGAGATGCCACAGCCCTTTTTATACCGGAATGCAGTTGCGAAGGACTCATCGACAATTCAACCGCAAGCGGCGCATACGACCATGGTCGATCATCGATCGCTACCAGTTTCAACACAATGAGAATGTCGTGGGATTTAAGCATATCAACTTATTCTCTATTCTAGATTCTAGATTATAGAATAGAGAATAAGCTTTTTTTAAGAATAAATCAAATACTTATTCAAAAAATATTATTCAATGCGTTCACATCGGACATCTTGAGAAACTGGAGATACGTCAACTGCTCGACGTAATCACCATAACTCATCCCATCGTCCCGCAGGACGTTACAGTAGTTCCAAAGTTTTTGGACGATATTCGCTGAAGTCATTATTTAATTCACCTGGTGAGTCATCATTCACTTTGAGGTTGACATTAGAGATCTCTTTGCTTAACCTCTTTAATAAGAGACGGGTAAAACCTGTTATGTGCCTGAGGCGTTCCCTTCCATCGGTTGGCTAAAGCCTCGGGGTAATCGGCATAACAGGGGCCGTCTTTTTTTTTGTCTATGGCAGATACTCCGTCTCAAAGGCGATTTTCGCGCCGAACTCCTTGTACCACTGATAGTCTCGTTTTTCGTGCTTCCGAAAAATCCCCCAGCAAAACAGATCAACCGACTGAAGCCCCGGATTTTCATGGGATCGCTCATGATAGATATTCAGAGGCACTTCCAAGGGCAGCAGAGCGTCTAACTGATTTGCCACATAGGTATTAAAGTCGGCAATCTCATCCTTGTTTTTGCTTTTATCTATCACCAGGGTCACGGCGCTGCCTGGTGCAGATAAATCGACTTTTTCCAAGAGAAAACGAGCTAAAAAATTATAGAGTTTCTTCTTTCCCGCCGGGGTTTGCAGGTTATCGTTAACCCTTTTCTTGTTCAAAGCAATCGTGTAAATCCGCCAACCATCATCAGGGCATTGACCATAGAAATACTTTTTAACAGCAAGAGTCGTTTGCGTGCCTTTCAGTTCCTGCACAACCCGCCGATTGGTTTTTTTCCGGTTTAGTTTGTTTTTAATCGTTCGCCTGACCGCCTTCTTAAAACCCCGGCTTTCCTCCTGACCATTGCACACCAACAAGGTAATTACAAACTTCAGCGAGGGATTTTTCCCATTAAAGTCAAAACCAAGATCGCCTGATTCATCCAGGTAAATAACCATGAAACCCGGTTCACCCGCAGGCCGTTACAGTATTTATCAGCAGGGTAAACAGCTCATCGTCATCCTTCTTGATCAGGCTGGGCCAATCGTATCCTGCCGGGACTGCACTTGGTTTATTATAAGGGGCTTTGGTCCGCTCATCCGACATCTTGAGAAACAGCAGATACGTCAACTGCTCGACGTAATCACCATAACTCATCCCGTCGTCCCGCAGGACGTTACAGTAGTTCCATAATTTTTGTACTATATTCGCTGGAGTCATTCTTAACCTACTTGATTAAAATGGCACATCGTCATCAGTTTGTCCCGTATCCTGAGCTTCTACTTTCTCAACTTCCTCTGGTTCTTCTTCTACTGGCTCACCCGGAACGTAGGCAGGTAGCTCGGGAGGTGGGTGCGCTGCCCTAAAAACGGCTAAGAACTTGTCACGATCATTTAATCTGATCAAAACAGGATTTTCACACGAGGACGCCTTCCCAAATAAAACGGCTTCTCTTTCTCGCAAAGAAGGCAGCACAGAAGCATAATCTGAACCAAGGTAGTTTGATAAAAACTCTTTGCTGGTGTCATCAAATGCTCTCATTGCAAAAAGTGTGTTGCATTGGTTCAAAATTGTCTTTGTTACGCTTGCTGTCCTCTGGGTTACCAACAAACATCCTAAACCAAATTTTCTCCCCTGCAGAATCGCCCTTGCAGTACCATTTGTTGCAGCTCTATCCCCCTCAGTTGCAACGGCATTCCACTCGGGGACAAGTGAATGGGCTTCTTCATAAACCATACATACCCTAGCCTTCTTATCCTTACTCCTCCCCTGTTTCTGCACAATCTTTAATGCAGCTTCAGTAATTATCTGTGTCACCTCTGTAGGGGTAATAGATTGCATTGAAGCCTTCCCCTGGAATTGTTTACTGTCCTGCTTCCAGACCTCAAAGTCTGACGGGTTAAAAATCATCAAATTTCTGGTACATTCTGGCTTCATAAAATCTTCTATGTGTTTTTCTATTGCGTCAGAAAATGCCCCAACAGCCCCACCTTCTTCAACATTCCAAGCCACATTTTCCTTCCCTTTTTTACCAATCTCTTTGACTTCTTCTATAAACTTATCCTCGGTTACTTGATCATAATAATCACTTAGTTCGTCTGGGTATTCATCTGTTAAATCAAGGCAAATCACCTTGATATCAGCGGCAAGCATTCTCTCAACCAACTCAAATGACAACATAGATTTGCCGATCCCTAGGATGCCAAGAATAGCTGTATTATGGGTTACAAGCTCATGTATGTTTTTCACACTCACGGAGTAAGAAGTCCCAGGGAAATGGCCAATGGAATCAATTTCAAGGTCATATTCCTCTTCACTTTTCAACTGCACAGGAGAATTCAATCTTGGCAACCATTTGACTGCTTTGAACTTCTTTTTGGCATCATCCCAAACCCCAACTTTTTGGGCTTGTGCTCTAGCATATCCAAAAGTGTTTTTTTGATGAACAATTTCTTCCTTTGTGAGACCAGCAACAATTTGATACAAAACTTTTTTCTTTCCAACTGATGCTTCAACTAGCTTCCCTTCCTCAATATTCTTCTCACGGATTACTTCAAAATATAATCTGTCTATTGATGTCTCGGGGGCAACAATACCAACGAGGTTTTGCAACATGACTTGCAAGTTTTCATCCGGTTGTTCAGTTTGTATGTTGGCGAGTGCAGCAAATCCTTCAGGTAAAGTTTTCGCACTGCCAACATCTTGCTCATAACCCAAAGAAGTGATGTCAATTGCACGTATTAACATACCTTCATCTCGACCCACATAATCGAGGACAACACCCATCCTCGACGTTGCATATGGATCATTAATCAAAAGCATTTGCCCAAATGCCATTTTCTGTTCAGTTGTTTGTCTAATCAGAAGAAGACCAGGTGTCTGATAAGCTGCAATCTTACCAATAAGCTCAGTTGGCAAATTAAATGTAAACAACTCTCTTATTTTGCTAGCAAGTTTAAGTAATCCTTCTAGTGGTGTTAGAGGTACTGTCAATGCCCATGCTAGACCGACCCATAATAACTCTTTAGAAGCTCCCCTATGAAAAGTATAGAGAGAAAACAAAATAACTGGGCTATAGATTGCTTTGGGTGATCCTAGAAAATCAACAGCGACTCTCAAAATATTTGATGTCTGTCTTAGGTTGGTATTCTGGCTATCTTTTGTCAGGATTGCGATAAACGAGGAAATTGCTAATGTGCAAGAATAGAAGACAGCAAACCCAAAAAACAATTTATCTCCTGCCCCCCAAACACTCCACTTATTTATTATAAAAAGAGCGATTATCGCTGGGACTGTATATGCAATTACATCGACTGGTTTATGGTAGAAAGGAGTAATTAAATGGCTACCAAGCAACAAGCTCAGCACAGCCGCATAAAACCAAAATCCTTTATCACCCAATGGAGGAATCCAGCTCCCAAACGCAAGGAAACTCCCAAGACTCAAAATGCCAATATTAATAAGTAGCAACCAAACCCGAGTACTTTGCTTCATTGGCAAGTTTGACATTTATTCTCCATCCCTTTTTCATCTTCTACTGTTAGCTCTCCCGAAAATGCCTTGCTCAATATTGACTGACGAAGGCGTTCTGCTCGTAGGAGGTTAGTCGAGGATGTCTTCTCTAGCTCTGCCTCAATTGTCGCAACACGCTCAAATTCATCCAAAATCATTTTCTGTTCTTCTGAAGGAGGCAATGGGATTGGAATCCCCTTCAAAATTGTCATATTGAGAATGTCCATCGTCCCTCCATGTGATGCGATAGCAAAAAGATATTTCACATACGGAGACTGAAGGTAAGCCCGGATAAAAATTGGATCTACAAGTCGAAAATCAAGACTCATTTTAACTAGTCGAGGATTAATTATTCCTGGTTCTATATCTTCAGGCAAAACAAGAATGCGCCCTATTGTCCCGACCAAACTGACAAGCATATCACCTGACTTTACAGCACACGATTCAAGTTGTTTGTAGCGAGCTTCGTTTATGTAATAATCCCCATAAGATGGATCATCCCTGATAACCTGTTCTTGCCCATAAATCTTGTAGCCTTTCGGGACATAAAAAGATTTTTTTAATGCAGAGCCAAAAGGCCCCGCTTTAAGTGCATTAGGTATATCTTCTGCTAATTGCTCAAAATTTGTCCAAACCCACCCTGTTGGCAGATCTGGTAAATTTGACGCATCTACTTTCGGTGGCTCCCTATATTTCCTCTTCCACTTATCATCCTTTGGAACTTTGCCTTTGGCTTTCATTTTGGCAAGTTCGGCTTCTTCCCATTTTTGGCGGCGTTCGGCGAGGATGCGTTTGAGGAGTTTGGAGGCAGGTTCAACATCGGGATGTTGTTTACGCCATTCTTCGGTGAGTTTGCCTTCGACAGCGGCTTTGAGGACGGCGGCTTTGTAACGTTTGAGGTTGGCCTTGACGCGCTTGAGGTTGGCAACGGCTTCATCAAGCCGGGAGAATTGTTTTTCGATTTCCGCAACAATGCGTTTTTGTTGTTCCAGAGGGGCGATGGGGATGGGTAATTGTTTTGCTTTAGCTCCAGACAACTCTAAAAAAGTGGTCCCGCTTGCATAGCTTTCGGCTAGGTCTTTATTTCCCTTTAGCCACCAGTAAACATAATCCGGTAGGATATCAGAAGACTTGAGAACAAAACTCTTAAAGCCCTGATTGGTGGATATTTCGTTTGAAGCTATTGCTACATAACCAATAGGCGCCCGTGAGGTAAACAACACGGTGCCAGCAGGCATTAACTTTGCGGATGAAGATTCGAGTCCTTTTTGAGTTATGCTCCTTGCCCCTTTGCCAATTATTTTTTCCGAATATCCAGATAAGTCAGCAGGCGTCAACCAAGGAATTTCGCCATCTTCAAAATTGGTTGGGTCTTTTGTTTTTGGGGTCCCACCACCAATAACATCAGCAATATCACCCATGGTTGACCAAGACCAGTCAGGCGGAATCTCAAGTTTTTCTATATTCACGCCGCCAGGGCCTCATTCAATTCTTCAATAATCACATTCAACTCATCACCAAAAAGCTGATAGACCTTGCCCAAACCACCTTGTTGAGAGAACGGCGCATAATCGAAATCTTCGGTCTCGATGCCAAGATTGGCGGCGATGTGATCGCGGATCATCACAAGCCATTGGCGTTGCTCATCAGTAAACTTCTTGCCACTTGCATCTTGCTGGGAAAACCAGGCATTGAAGTTGGACTCGACCTTTTCCGGGTAGGGAACTAACTCATTCTCCTGATGCATGGCAAAGCGTACCAGGGAAACAAGATCGGTTAAAATATGCGGGGCATTGGCCCCCTTGACCTTAGCCTTTTCCAAAGCGGCATAGGCATCCCAGAGATTATCGACCCGGAAATGGTGTGGCGGCTTTTCGATCCTGGCAGCCAGCTCCTTGATATCCTCAAACCGCAAACGACTTTTGTAAGGCTTGCTGTAAAGGATCTGCAGGGCGGTGATCTCGTCGCGATTATCGGCTAGGAACTGCTCGAAGGATTGGACCATCGATTTGACTTTTTCCAGGGCCTCGGCGGAAAAACCGACCTCCAGCACCTGATCTTCACTGATATTGTCGATGACTTGCTCGTTCTTCTCCTTGACCTCAACCAAGAAGTTCCGCAGTTCGGGATTATGAAGCGGCTGAGCCGCCTCGATAATCAGCTTGGTGGCGGCTTCGGTAAGTTCTGCTTCGGTCGGTTCAGAGGTATCGGCCTGCCTGCCTTGCTCCGCGCGGCGCAGGTAAACCCTGTCGATCTGGGTATCGGGCTTGATGGCGTTCACCAGATCGGTGGTGACCTGCTCCAGAGTCCTGCCGCCGGCAAGCTCCATCACCTTACGATCATCCTCCGGGGTTATCTGCCGACCGATCCGGGCCATGCGGGCTGCAAGGGAGGAGGCCACGTCCGGGTCGGTATTGCCAAGCGCGATAGCCTGCAGGAGTTTTTCCAGACTGACCGTGGGCTTTCTTTCCATGGGCCGGGAATCGGTCTTGTCCATCTCGCAGACCCCGACGCAATCGACAATGATGAAATGGTCCTTGACGCGAGCATCCGGGGTGACCGATTGCAGGTCGTTTTTGTTGATGATCCTTACCCCGCGGCCCTTCATCTGCTCGAAGAAGGAGCGTGAGCGGACGGCCCGCATGAACATGACTATTTCCAGCGGCTTGATATCGGTACCGGTGGCGATCATATCGACTGTAACCGCGATACGCGGGTTGAAACTGTTGCGGAAGGAGGCGATCAGGTCCTCGGGTTTGACGCCGGTAGTCTTGTAGGTGATCTTCTGGGCGAAATCGTTCCCCTTGCCGAACTCCTCGCGGACGATCTTGACGATATCCTCGGCGTGGCTGTCGTCCTTGGCGAAGATCAGGGTTTTGGGGACATATTCCCGGCCAGGGAAGATCTCGGTCAGCACCTTGTCGCGGAAGGTCTGGATAATGGTGCGGATCTGATCGACGGCGACCACATCGCGGTCGAGCTTGTTGGGATCGTACTCGAAATCCTCTTCCAGCTTTTCCCAGCGGGTGGTGCGGGTATCGCGATCGCGCTTGTCGATATAATAACCGGACTCGACCTTGGAGCCTTGTTCGGTGATGGCGGTTTTGATCCGGTAGACATCGTAATTGACGTTGACGCCATCGGCCACTGCCCGTTCGTGATCGTATTCCATCACCAGGTTGCGGTTGAAGAAACCGAAGGTCTGTTTGGACGGGGTGGCAGTGAGGCCGATCAGGTGGGCATCGAAATATTCCAGCACCTGGCGCCAGAGGTTGTAAATGGAGCGATGGCATTCATCGGTGATGATAAAATCGAAGGTGGAGATGGGGATATCGGGGTTGTATTCCAGGGGCAATACTTCCTTGAACAGGCTGTCCAGCCCTTGGGGAGATTGATCTTCTGCCTCTTCGGGCAGATCATGACCCCGGAGCATCGAATAGAGCCGCTGGATGGTCGAAATGCAGACCCGGGCGGTGGTGTCGATGGTGTTTGAGGTGAGACGCTGGACGATGAACTCCTCGCTGAACTTGTAATTGTTGTAGGGCGAGACGTATTGCTGGAACTCTTTTAAGGTCTGCTTGCCCAGGTTGCCGCGATCGACCAGGAAGAGGACGCGCCTGGCGCCGGCGAACTTGATGAGCCGGTAGATGATGCTGATGGCGGTGAAAGTCTTGCCGCTGCCGGTGGCCATCTGGATGAGGGAGCGGGGGCAATCTTTGGCCAGGGATTGTTCCAGGTTGCGTACCGCTTGGATTTGAGCGGGCCAGAGGCCCTCTTCGATAAGGTCGGGCATGGTGCGGAGGCGGCCACGCAGAGTTGAATATTGGTTGAGGTATTCGGCGCTGGCCTCGGCAGTTTGGTTGATGGCCTTGTCGGCCTCCTCGAAGATGTAGTCCGGCTTGTGGAAGGCAAAAACCTGCCGGGAGCGGGGCTCTGGATCGAGATTGTTGGTGAAACGGGTTTCGTCGCCGGTGGATTGATAACAGAACGGCAATGGTGAAGACCAGACAGGGAGACTGTCCGGCATGCCGGTGGCGTATTTGTCGGACTGGATTTCTACCCCGGTGAGGGTGGTTCCGGATTTCTTGGCCTCGATGACTCCTGCTGCCTTGCCATCGACATAGAGGAGATAGTCGGCATAACCGTGACCCTGTTTGAGAGGAAATTCGCGAATAGCAACGCCCTTACCGGCATAGATATTGGTGTCCTTGACATTCTGGACTATCCAACCGGCTTGCGTAAGAAGCTGATCAATGTTTTCTCGGGCGTGCTCTTCGCAGGTCATGTTATCTCAACAAAACCGTCATGATTAATTAAATTAACGGCAAAAAAAGTATATTAATGTTGTATCTAACCATAAAGAAATATTCAAAGAATTTATTTAATAACTACTTTACGATATCTTCATAAAGTTCAAAATCGTCTATCTTCATGAACACATTTTTCCAGGATAAAGTTATTGTTTGACATTTACCTGGTACTTGGTCAGCTACAACCTTTGATAAACAAAGAAGTTTTTTTAAAGCTATCCAATTCAAAGAGGACCTGCTCTTTAAATCCTCTTTGCTTCCAAAATTTCCGTACCTAAATCATTTTACACCGTTTTTTTTCGGTTTTTACTTATTTTCAGCAATATTGAGCAAATTTGAATCTTCAAGTTAACAAACTCAAGCCACCTCCTCATCAACCACAGCCCACAATTTTTCATTTTTTCCGATAAAAGGCATTTTTATCCGTCCAATACGTCATCCCCCCAGGAAATATAAAGGTAGAGAAGAATAATTTCGTCCAACGTAGTGGGATTAGAGGTCATACGATGCAACATTTCTTCCATTCCCGCCATTTGGACGGACTACCCGGCTGATACTGTAGATATTCATCAGTGTAGTTACGGAAGTCTTATTTCATCATCACAGGAGGAAGATTAATGGAACAAACTGTCACCGATGGCATATTGCCAGCTTTCCGTAGGTTCGGCAGCCATAACTTTTTTTATTTTTTTCAAAAAAACCACAGTTTTTTCGTCAAAAAGTTCCGCCCTCGGAAAAGAGTATATAGAAGGGAATTTTTTTGACCTGGCTGGAGTTAATAAAACTATATGAGACTTTTTTGCATTCAATCCACAATTTCGGGGCTCTGCCATCGAATGGTGAACAAAATTAGACGGATCAACAGGACAAAAGACCAAATCAACGATTAGAAACTCAACCTGACTCTGCTGAGATGAACGTAAAAGTAGAATCTCATTTTCACAACAACAGGAGATACCAAATATGGAACAAATTGCAGCAAGAGTGACCCTGCCGGAAACCGGTTTTCTGCGCCTGACCAACATCATCGGCGATGCAAAAGCCAGTCCGCCTATCCCGGCCATTATCCCGGTTTCAAAAAGTACATGGTGGGCAGGCGTAAAATCCGGCCGTTATCCAAAACCAATAAAATTGGGCCCCAGAATTACAGCCTGGCGGGTAGAAGATATCCACAACCTCATCCGGGAAAGTTCGGTCGACTAATAATGAGGGCTATGAACTGGGTAAAAATCCGGTGCGATATCCTCGATCACCGGAAAATCAAATTGCTTCGAACAAGACCAAGAGGTAACGAGCTGCTCCTGATCTGGATGCTGACAATCGCCGAGGCCGGCAAATGCAACCGGGGTGGCGGCCTGATGGTCACTGACAAGCTACCCTATACCCCGGAGATCCTGAGCATGCAACTGCGCTTTCCCCTGGCCAGGGTGAAGCACGCGCTGAACGTCTATACCGAACTGGAAATGCTCGAATATCGGGATGGGGTGATGTTCATCAAAAACTGGGGGAAATACCAGAGTGCAGACAAGCTAGAGGCTCGGCGGGAAACGGACAGGCTCCGGCAGCAGAAGCACCGGGCCAATGAGAAAAGTGAAAACAAGGCCCTCCCGTCTCCTGATCAAGTGTCACGTGACAGTCACGCCGATATGTCACGTGACGTCACGCCGGAGAACAGACAACAGAACAGAGTAGAAAAGAATAAATTAAAAACAACAACAACAGAAAATATCCGTCTGTTGTTGTCCGCTACTCCTCTGGAAAAGATCTCGGACCGGGAGATGGAGGAGCTGGAGCAACGACATGGCCCTGAGCGGCTCGAGGAAGCAGCCGATATTGCCGCCGAGACCTGGAAAAAGACGCGGATCGAAATGCATAACCCCGGCGGCTATCTCCAGTCCCTGTGTACCTCCCTGGTGGTGCCGGAATGGTATGTGCCCCATTGCGAACGAAACAGGTCACCCCCCTCGAAAAAAGAGGTTGAAGCAGAAAAGACTGATGCCGACCTGGAAGAAGCCGAGACCGCGGCCGTGGATGCCTTATGGGCATCACTGCCAGAGGAGAAGCAGGAGGAGTACCTGGCCAGGGTCAGCGCCGATCAACCGCAAGGGATTAACTACAGCCCGCTCACATCGCTGGTGCTGGCAAAAGGGCTTGCCTGGGATGACTCACACTCCGGCGGCGATGGATAGTGTGCTGCACATCCATTATCGATGGCTGCGCAGGAAAGACGGAAATCCGTGCGGAATAAACCACACGGATTTGAGGACCGCTGCGCGGTGCGGAAATTATGGACGCATTGACGCAGTGCATGATCAATGCGCTGTGCGGCAGCTGAAACTACCAGGTATACCAGAGGCCGCTGCAATTTCCGCGCTGTGTCAGCCTCTGCCGACACAGCGCGGAAAGAACAACATCAGCTGCTTTGCCGCGTTTCACGCGACAAAGCGAGGAGGACAGACATATGAGACAAGATAAGGAGACATTTGATGCGCAAAAGGAAGTTAAACGAATCCGCGCCCTCAGGATTAGAGCACGACGCAGGCGTTACCGCAAGAGCCGCCTCGAAAGGTACCGGGCCGAGCTGACGGCCATGAGAAGGGCCGGCGCCTCCTGTGGTGATCTCGCCGTCTGGCTGCGGGTCACCCACCGCTGCATAATCAACCGCAGTTCCGTCGACCGGTACCTGAAAAAGCTGCCGGAGCTGAACAACGAAACGGTAAATACAGACCAGCATACACGACGGACAGAATAAAAATATGCCACGCTTTCGCTCTGCCAAATCACAGGCCGAACATGCTGTTTCCTGTAAAATTGCTCTCGGCCAGGGTCGTCATGACAACCGGGACGACGGCCGGATTCACAGCCTCGGTACTGCCCGGGGATATGAACAGGCCCTCAAAGGGTTTGCCGAATACATCCAGGACCATCGTCTGGGGGATCTGGGCAGTGCAACCGTCAAGGAGGCAGAACTGTATCTAGCTGAGCGGGCCGGGTTGGTGGCACAGAAGACCCTTGATCTCGACAGGCAGGCAATCCAGATGCACCTGGGCATCCAGCTTGAAGTTATTAAAAGTGAGCTGGAGACTAATCTTACTACCCGGAGCTATACCGCGGATCAGGTCGAACGGATTGCCTCTGCCCAGTCCGACCGGAACAGTCTGGCCACCTGGATTGCCTATGATGCAGGTTTACGAGCTCATGAGCTGCTGACTCTACGGCCGGCTGAAGAGCGGCAGGCCTCCACCCACCGGCAGTGGAGTGCAGACCGTTTTACCTGCCGCACCGGTGAGCGCTACACGGTGGAGGGGAAAGGAGGCTTGGTGCGGGAGGTCATGATCTCGAAAGACCTGGCGGATCGTCTGGAGGAAAAACGGTTTTCAGAACCAAAACAGGTTACCGACCGGGGCGTGAACTACACCAAGCATTACGATATTGGCGCCGGCCGGGCATGGAGCCAGAGTTTTTCGGCTGCCAGCAAGCGAGAGCTTGGCTTTTCCAATGGCGCCCATGGCCTGCGGCACAGTTACGTCCAGAGGCGAATGGAAGAACTGCAAAGCCACGGCATGCAATATGAAGAAGCAAAGGGGACGGTTGCCCAAGAGGTAGGCCATTTTGCCAAGGATACAACAGAGACCTATCTTAGATGAAGGTAGTAAGAATTCTTGTCGCCGCAGGGATAATTGCTGGTTTAATCTGGCTGAACTGGTGGGTGGTGCCCACTTTGGGTATCTTTACCATGACTTTGGAAGATCCACCGCTTCCCGAAAATGGCTATGCGATTGTTCAATTCAATGATGGAAAAGGCACAGAAGCATGTGTTCTCACCATGCTGAAATCAGGGTGGTCGATAATTGGAGAA
>Ga0068711_1001327_pt1 | contig 14727 bp, 9 predicted proteins | sample MTBAKMMethaMetaG_FD_62224 | JGI IMG/M metagenome (GOLD analysis project Ga0068711, IMG submission 62224) | Enrichment culture microbial communities from Arthur Kill intertidal strait, New Jersey, USA, that are MTBE-degrading - MTBE-AKM (Arthur... | ecosystem: Environmental > Aquatic > Marine >...
GCAAGACTTGCGCTGTCAGGAAATCCCCTGAAATTGACCTGATAATCCCGCATGACGCGCCTATTCCTCCCAGGCCCGGCCTTCTTTGGCCAGCAGGGCCACGGCCGCCACCGGCCCCCATGTGCCGGCCGGGTACGCCTTGGGCGGTTCATTGAGGGATTCCCAGGCATCCTGGATGGAATCAATCCAGGTCCAGGCCTGCTCCACCTCGTCCCGGCGGATGAACAGGGCCTGATTGCCCCGCATGGCCTCGAGCAGCAGCCGCTCATAGGCATCCGCCACCCGGTCGATGTTGAAGGCCTCGGAAAAGCTCAGATCCAGTGTGGTCTGCTGCAGTTTCAGCGACTCTTCAATACCCGGCACCTTGTTCAGCATCATGATCTCCACCCCCTCATGGGGCTGCAGCCGGATAATCAGTTTATTGGGCGGCAGTTTTTTATAGCTGTCCCGGAAAATATTATGGGGAAGCTGCTTGAAATTGATCACCACCTCGGAAACCTTGGTGGGCATCCTCTTGCCGGTGCGCAGGTAAAAGGGCACATCGGCCCAGCGCCAGTTGTCGATATCAACCCGGATGGCGACAAAGGTCTCGGTCCGGCTGGCGGTATGGGCATCGTCCTCCTCATTGTAGCCCGGCACAGCCCCGCCTTTCATGTATCCGGCGGCGTACTGGCCGCGCACGGTCTTTTCATCGACATTATCCCGGGTGATGGGCCGCAGGGCCTTGAGCACCTTCAGTTTTTCATTGCGGATGCTGTCGCTGTCCAGATTGACCGGCGGCTCCATGGCGATCAGGGTGAGAATCTGCAGCAGATGGTTCTGCACCATGTCGCGCAGCTGGCCTGCCTGATCAAAATAGCCCCAGCGGCCCTCAATACCCACCTCCTCGGCCACGGTGATCTGCACATGATCAATGGTGTTGTGGTCCCAGTTGGTGGTGAAGATGGAGTTGGCAAAGCGCAGGGCCAGCAGATTGAGCACCGTTTCCTTGCCCAGATAATGGTCGATGCGGTAAATCTGTTGCTCGGCAAAAACCCTGGCCACCTCATCATTGATCACTTGCGCGGAGTCCAGGTCGTGGCCGATGGGTTTTTCCAGCACCACCCTGGTTTCCGCATTGACCAGGCCGGCACTCTGCAGTCCGGTGCAGATGTCGCCGTAAATGCGGGGGGGCACGGCGAAATAATTGGTCATCACCCTGGCCTGCCGGTCGACGACACTGCACAGCTTTTGGTATTCCGCGGGCCTTGCCATATCGATATTGACATAGATCAGCCGGGCGGCGAGGCGCTGCCAGACGGACTCATCGAAATTCCATTTGAGAAACTGGTCCAGGCTCTCTCTCATTTTGGCGACAAAGGACTCGGTCGTTTCATCACGGCGGGCGACGCCGATTATTTTGGTGGCCGCATCGATCAATCCCACCCTTTCCAGATGATACAGGGAGGTGATGAGCTTGCGCCGGCATAAATCCCCCAGCGCCCCGAATATGACGAAATCACACGGCCTGCTTTTTGTTTTTCCCATGCACTTTTCTCCCTGATGGTAAAATCGCAGGTTCAACTGCCTGCCGGGTAAGCACGTCAAAGGGACTTGCCGCTGCCCGTTTCTCCGCTGGCAATGTATATTTTCTGCGTCACTGGTCCACACCCAACCTTTCCCGTCTGTTATATCACTCAACTTTCTGATTTGATCTATTTTGAAGAAATAACGGTATTTTTTGTGACATGGTTGCTGCTCTGCTCTCCGTCATGGGAATTCAGGAGGCAGGAGACGGAATTCAGAATGATTGATTTTATTACGTTTTTCCGGCTCCTGACTCCTGGCTTCTGAATTCTCTGGAAACAAGCGGCGGGCTCCCTGAAAATATTTATTTTATTTCAAAATGTTACCACAACTCCGAAAGTTGAATTATATCATATTGGCATAAAATATATTCTTGAGTCTCTTGTTTCTGCATTCCCGGCTCCCGGGTCCCCGGAGACCTAAAACCACTTCTTTATCTTGAAATAATATCCCATCAGAGAACCGACCAGGAACATGAAGAACAGCACGGCAAAATAGCCCCAGCGCCATTCCAGTTCCGGCATGTATTTGAAGTTCATGCCGTACACCCCGGCGATGAAGGTCAGGGGGATAAAGATGGTGGCGATAATGGTCAGAACCTTCATGATCTCGTTCATCTTATTGCTGTTGAAGGAAAGGGCGACTTCATGGAGGTTGGAGAGCATTTCGCGGAATGTTTCGACAATTTCGATGGACTGGATAGCATGATCATAGACATCCCGCAGATAATATCTGGTGTTGTCGACAACCAGCCATTCATTTTTTTCCAGGCGGCTGACGATGTCCCGCATCGGCCAGATGGATTTTCTGATAACGGTCATCTCCCGCTGCAGTTCATGAATCCGCTGAAAGGCTTCCCGGGTATCATGTTCAAGGATGGATTCCTCCAGCTCCTCGATGCGGTCGCCGATTTTTTCCAGCAGGGAATAATAGCCGTCAACAATGGTATCGAGCAGGCTATAGACCAGATAATCCGCCTTTTTTTTTCTGATTCTCCCCTTGCCGCTTCTGATCCTCTCCCTGACGGAAGTGAAGAGGTCAGGGCCTGATTCCTGAAAGGAAAAAACTGTATCCGCCGAACAGATGATGCTGATATGGCCGGGCATGACCAGGGTTGTCTGTTCATCATAGCTGAGAGATTTGACAATCAGGAACAGATAATCGTCCCAGTCGTCAAATTTGGCCCGATGACCGGTGTTGACAATGTCTTCCAGCACCAGGGAATGGAAATCAAATTTTCCGCCGAGTTCCTCAATGGCCTGGGGATGATGGATGCCGTTCATATGAATCCAGGTGACTGTACCGGGGCCGGCATCATCGGGCAGATCTTTGACCTGCAGATACTCCCGTTCGACGCATTTGTCTTCCGCATATCTGACAAACCTGATGGTGCCCGGCTGCTCCTTCTTCTCCCCTACCAGGACCACGGAACCAGGAGGCAATCCTGACTTCCTGGAAAATTCCTGGAAAATCCTGTCGATCATCTTCTCCCCCGATTGAGCAAAAATGGTTACATGTTGACATGTTGTATCGTAATAACCGCAATTGTCAATTCGTAATTGTGGTTTATGCAAAAGGGATAACCGCTCACCATTGGTTATTTCCTTCCCGCCTCCCCATCAGGGGAAATAACTACCCATTTCCCCTGATAATTTTTATAAAAATCCGCATCAATCCGCCGGTGAGAAGACGTTATCAATTTGTTATTTTTATCATTTGTCAAAAAAAACATGTGTTAACACGGAAAAAAAACATGTATAAAGCGTGCGGAGGCAGGAGTGACAAAAAAGAGACTTATCGGGCCATGAACAAATACGACACGGATAATACGGGGACGCACCCCAAGCAACCGCCGCAGAAACTGCTGCAGCGGTTGGCGTATCTGATCAGATACAGTCCCAACACCCTTATTATCACCGACTCCAAAGGGATGATCGAGTATGTCAATACTGTTTTCACCTCCCTGACCGGCCATCAGTCCGCAGATGTCATCGGCCATCACCTGGACGACCTCAACCTGCACGACAGAAAAAGCATGCCCGGCTTTTCCCTGGCGGCAATCAGCAGCGGTGATGTCTGGCAGGGGGAGATCACCAGTTACAGGAAGGACGGCTCCCCTTTTTTTGAGCAGGTTTCCGTGCTGCCGCTCACGGATGAACATGAACAGTTCAACTGGATCGCCTTCATCAAACAGGACATCAGCGAAAGAAAAAAGGTGGAAGGAGAACTGCGCGCCCTGACCCGGACCCTGGAAGAGCAGATCAGGGAACACAAAGCCACCGAGATTGAACTGGCCGTACTGAACCGCCAGAATGAGCTGATCCTCAACTCCGTGACGGAAGGCATCTTCGGCGTGGATGTGGAGGGCAGCATCACCTTTGTCAATGCCACCGCTGAAAAACTGACAGGGTACCGCAATGCTGATCTTTTCGGCCTCCCCTACCGGATTTTCTTCAGCCAAACCAGGGAGGACGGCACCCTCTTTGACCCCCTGCGCTGCCCTGTTTCCGTCTCGTTCAAAGACGGCAGAGCCCATCGGAGCCGGCATGAGGTCTTCGCCAGGGAGGACGGATCACGCTTTCCCGTGCGTCTGGTCAGCGCGCCGATCATCGAGGATGAGACCGTGATCGGCGCGGTGGTTCTGTTCAGGGATATCACGGACGAGTTGCGTATCCAGCGGGAAAAACAGAAGGCGGAACAGCAGTTGCGCGAACTGACCGCCACCCTTGATGAGCGGGTGCAGAGGCGCACGGCCCAGTTGAACGCCGCCAATATCGACCTGCTCCACACCCTGGACCAGCTGCAGAAAACCCAGGCACAGCTGGTGCAGTCGGAAAAAATGGCCTCTCTGGGCGGCCTTGTCGCCGGGGTGGCCCATGAAATCAATACCCCGGTGGGCATCGCCTATACCGCCGCCACCCATCTTGATAAGGAAACAGGAGAGATAATCAAGCTTTATCACAGCAGCAGGATGAAACGCAGCGACCTGGAGGAATATCTCGATATCTGCCGGGAATCGACAGCGCTGCTGGAGACCAATCTGAACCGGGCCGGGGAGTTGATCCGCAGTTTCAAACAGGTTGCCATCGACCGGACAGGGGAAGGGAAACGCTCCTTCAACCTGCGCAAATATATAGACGAAGTCCTGCTCAGCCTCAGGCCGATCCTGAAAAAGACCAGGCATGAGATCGAGGTCGTCTGCGATAAGGGAATTTCCCTGCACAGTTATCCCGGCGCCTTCTCCCAGATACTGACCAACCTCATCACCAATTCCATTAGCCATGCCTATGAGGAAGGGGAGACCGGCCGGATCCGCCTGCATTTTTCCCGGACCCCGGACACCCTGTGGCTGGACTACAGCGATGACGGCAAGGGCATCGCCGAACAGGACCTGCCCCGCATCTTTGAGCCGTTTTTCACCACCAACAGGATGAAAGGCGGCAGCGGACTCGGTCTGCACATTGTTTACAACATCATCACCCAGAAGCTGCACGGCACCATCACCTGCCGGAGTGAGCCGGGCAAAGGCGCAACCTTTGCCGTCAACATGCCGCTGGAGCAGTGATGGTCGGCAATCTTTACTCATCATCAATCTCAGCAAGCGACTTGTTGTAACAGACAGAAGATACCAGGAGCATTTTCATGACCGACAACAGCAATGATGACCTGATTTTTTTCGATGAACCAGACAGTGCAGCGCCCGCCCGGGATGAAACCTCCCAATCGCGGCAGTCGCCTGCCCGTTGCTGGAAAATTCTGATCGTTGATGACGACAGTGAGGTGCACAGCATCACCACCCTGGTGTTGAAAAATTTCCGTTATGACGGCAAGGGCCTGCAGTTTCTGCATGCCTACAGCGCCGGTGAGGCAAAAGAACAGATCATACATCATCCCGACACGGCGGTAATTCTGCTTGATGTGGTCATGGAAAGCAATGATTCCGGGCTGGCCTTTGTTGAATTTGTCCGCAAGGTGCTGCAAAATCCCTTTGTCCGCATTATCCTGAGAACCGGTCAGCCGGGCCAGGCCCCGGAGGAAAAGGTGATTGTCGAGTATGACATCAACGACTACAAGGAAAAGACCGAACTGTCCTCCCAGAAGCTCTTTACCGTCATGGTCTCCTCTTTACGGACCTACCGTGACATCCTGATCATCGAGGCAAACCGTCAGGGCCTGCGAAGAATTATTGATGCCTCGGCCAATCTTTTTGAACTGCACTCCCTCAGGCAGCTCGCCTCCGGGGTGCTGACCCAGCTTGTCTCCATCCTGCACATGGACCCCAATGCCATTGTCTTTGAGACATCGGGCTTTGCCGCCACCAAATCGGCAAAAAGCTTTGATATCCTCGCCGCCACCGGCAAGTTTGAGGGCCTGACGGAGATAACAAACGATAATGAACTGGCGGAAAACGTTCTCAAGGATCTGCATGAGGCTATTGCCCAAAAGAAATGCCTTTACTATGCCGACAGGTACATCGGCTACTTCAAAAGCCAGTTCGGCGCGGAAACCGTCATCTACTGCGAGGGCTGGAATGAACTGAGCGAACTCAACAAATCGCTGATCGAGATCTTCTGCACCAACGTCCATATCGCCTTTGAAAACACCCACCTCAACATGGAGATTGAGGACACTCAGAAAGAGATCATCTATACCCTGGGCGAGATTGCCGAGGCCCGCTCCCAGGAGACCGGCTTTCACGTCAAGCGGGTATCGGAATACAGCAGGCTGCTTGGCGCGAAATGCGGACTGCCGCCGGCCCATGTTGAAATCCTGCGGCTCGCGGCACCCATGCATGATGTGGGCAAGGTAGCCATCCCGGACAACATCCTCAACAATCCGGGCCCGCTGAGCGATGACGAATTTTCAACCATGAAAAATCATGCCGCCATCGGTCATGACATGCTGGTCTCATCGAGCCGGGAAATCATGCGGGCGGCGGCCATCATTGCCGTCCAGCATCATGAAAAGTATGACGGCAGCGGATACCCGGCAGGGCTGCGGGGCGAGGCTATCCATATCTTTGCCCGGATCACCGCCATTGCCGATGTCTTTGACGCCCTGTGCAACGACCGGGTCTATCGCAAGGCCTATGACATGAATGAGATACTGGCCTATTTCACCAGGGAAAAGGGCCGGCATTTTGATCCAGCCCTGGTGGACATCTTTCTGGCCAATATCCCCGATTTCATCAGGATCAAGAAGAGCTGCGACAGTCGTTCTTTACAGTAGTCTCCCGGACGGGAACTTTTTCAGTAAATCAGGGTAGAGTTTCTGGGCGCACTCAGGACAGATGCCATGGCTGAATTCCGCCTCGGAGCGGTCGCTGATATACGCTTCGACCTGGTGCCAGAACCCTTTATCATCCCGCACATTCTTGCAGGAGGCGCAGATGGGGATAAACCCCCTCAAGGTCTTGATCTGTTCAAAGGCCTGACGCAGACTGGCGAGCAGCTTCTCCCGTTCAATGGCATAGCGGATGGCGCGGACCAGCAGATTGGTATCCAGCTGTCTCTTCACCAGGTAATCCTGAGCCCCGGCCTGTACCGCTTTTACGGCAAGGGCTTCGTCATCCGTGCCGGTCATGACAATGACCGGCATGCCGCCCGCCTTGTTTTTCAATATAAAAAAGGTCTCAAGTCCATGGCTGTCGGGCAGGGACAGATCCAGCAGCGTCAGATCGATACCTCCGGCCTCAAGGCGCTCAATGCCGGCGGCAAGGTCGGGGGCATTTTCCAGGGTGCAGGAGAGAGTTGTCTCATCAGCCAGCATCTCTTCCACCAGCACGACATCAGCGGAATTGTCCTCAATGTATAAAATGACGATGGGTTTGTTGTCCATGCGCTCCGACCCTCCCTTTGCAATATTCTGTCTGCGCCTTACCCAGGGCACAACACGGTCATGCTGTCCGAGGCAGACTGGCAACGGAAAACCAGAAACCGTCAATGGCCTGAACAATTTCAAAAAAACTGTTCAGGTCAACCGGTTTTGAGATAAAACAGTTGGCGTGCAGCCGGTAACTGTTCATTATCTCCTCCTCGGACCGGGAGGTGGAGATGATGATCACCGGAATAAACATAAGACTGTCGTCCTCCTTGATTTCCTTCAGCACCTCCCGCCCGTCCTTCTTGGGCAGGTTGAGATCAAGCAGGATAAGATCAAGCCGCGGCGCGGCGGCATAGGCGCCCTGACAGCGCAAAAATGCCAGCGCCTCTTCCCCGTCGTTTACCACATGCAGAATGTTGCTGCACTCCGCATCACACAGGGCATCCTGCATCAGAATCACATCCGCCGGGTTGTCCTCCACCAGCAGTACCTCGATGCGCTCTTTTACCGCGTTATTCATGGCTGTCCGTTTCCTTCGGCAGGAAGGGCGATATAAAATGATGTTCCGCGCGGCAGGGCCTGTTCTACCCACATGCTGCCCCCATGCCTTTCAACAATCTTCTTGCATACGGCAAGTCCGATGCCGGTGCCCGGATACTCTCCTCTTCTGTGCAGCCGCTTGAACATGAGAAAAATGCGGTCGTAATGCCTCGGATCGATGCCGATGCCGTTATCCCTGATACAGATCACCCATTCACGTTCCCTGGGCTTGGCCGAGATCTGAATATGCGGCGCCTCGGAGCCGCGGAATTTGATGGCATTACCGATCAGATTCTGCAAAAGCTGGACCATCTGCACCTCGTCGGCGCAGACAATGGGCAGGCTGTGGCATTCAATGACCGCGTTGTTCTCATCAACAGCCTTTTTCAGGTTCATCAACGCCCGATCCACGCAGGTCTTTAACGCCAGCTGCTGCCGCTGCAGCTCACCTCCCCCTACCCGGGAATAGGCCAGCAGATCGTTCAGCAGCTTCTGCATGTATGTCGTGCCGTCAACCGCATAGGCGATGAAACTATCGGCCTTCTCATCAAGCCGGCCGCCATAACGGCGGTTGAGAAGCTGCACGAAGCTGGCAACCGTGCGAAGCGGTTCCTGCAGGTCGTGGGAGGCGATGTAGGCAAACTGCTGCAGATCTTGGTTGGATCGCTCAAGTTCCCGGGTGAGCCCAACCAGTTTCTTTCTCCCCTGCTCCGCCTCCAGGGCCTTCTGTTCCGCCTGTTCAAGGGCCTCGATATGCTGCAGGCCAAGGGAGGCCAGGGAGGCCAGCTGTCGGAACAGAATCTCATCCTCCAGGCTGAACTGCCCCCCTTTTTTGCCGGTTACCATGATCATGCCGCGGGAAAGATTGTCCCGGCCGGTCAGGCTGACGCCGAGCAGACCGTCAAGCGGAGGGTGGCCGGGGGGCAACCCCCGCCACCCGGGGTGACTGCGCAGCTCCGTATCGCTGAGCCGCAGGGAACGGCTGGTCTCGATCAGCTCCTGGTATACTCCTCCTTTTTCCACAACAAAGAGATTGCCGGGAGGACAGGGCGCGGCGCCGGCCGACCGGGAGGTGGCGCCGACCTGGAATGCACCGTCGCGAAAGCCGTGGCCGGAGATGCCGTAGACAGCATCAGTCAGCTCCACTGCGGCATCAACCACCTTCTGCAGCATGTCCTGGGTACTTCTGGCTGAGAGCACCGATGCGGAAATCTCGAGCAGACCATTCAGCCGCATGAGATATTTTTCCCTGGCCTGCTCCGCCTGTTTGCGGTCGGTGACATCACGGGCAACCCCCACCATATGGACGATGCCCCCGTTTTCGTCGCAAACAGGGGCCCCCGCATCCTCAATCCAGCGCACGGTACCGTCAGGTCGTGTGATCCGGTAGTGGAAATGCCATTTGCCCTGGGCATGCTGCTGTAAGGCATCCGCCATCAGCTCCAGATCCTCTGGATGGATCGCCTCGGCAAATGAGCCCGGGTTCGCATACAGGCTTTCACATGACCGGCCCCACACCTCTTCATAGGCCGGGTTGATATAGAGTATCTCAGTTACCCCCGGGGTGCTCATCCAGATCACATCCTTAATGGAGGCGGCAAGCAGCCGGAATTTTTCCTCACTCTCCCTTAAGGCCTGCTCCATGCGCCTGCGCTGGCTGATATCTTCGACCACGTGAATAAAGTAAAGGGGATGGCCTTCGTTATCCAGCTGCAGGCTGCCGGTCAGATTGGCCCAGACAATGTGGCCATCCTTATGAATGTAACGTTTTTCTCTGGAGTAATGAGTAACCCTGACGCAGGCCAGACGGCTGGCCTGGGCGTCATCCTCATCCAGGTCGTCGGGATGGGTGATCTCCTGCATGTTCTTCTGCAGCATTTCCTCGCGGCTGTAACCGAGGATTTGGCACAGTTTGCTGTTGACATCGAGACTGCGCCCTTCCAGGCTCACCTGGGCAAAACCCACTGCTGCGTTATCAAAAGTTCCCTTGAAACGCCATTCGCTTCTGAGCAGTTTCCGTTCAGCCAGTTTTTGCTTGGTAATGTCTCTGAATATAATGGCAAAATAGCCCTGTTCCGGGCTATAGGCGGCGATGGAAAACCATTTATGCAGCCTGGGGATGTAGTGGTCAAAATGGACGGCCTCACCAGTCAGGGCAACCTTGCCGTAAACCCCGATCCAGTCAAAGTCGTCCCTAAGGATATGGGGCAGCACCTCGGTCACCCGTCTGCCGATGATCTGTTCCCTGACCAATCCGGTCTTTTTCTCAAAGGCGCTGTTGACTTCAAGGAAGACATAATCAATGGGAACATTTTCTTCATCAACGATGATCTTATGATAGGCAAACCCATTCAGCATGTTCTCAAAGAGCTGCTTATATTTATTTTCACTGTCACGCAGGGACTGCTCCGCTGTTTTTCGTTCGGTTATGTCCGCGATGATGGCCGCAGTCCGGCACGTCTGATCTTCCCGGACACAGAAAACGGTACCGGTGTCCTTGACCCAGATGACGCCGCCGTCCTTGCGCCTGTAACGTTTTTCATCCGACCATGTTTCCGCTTCGCCACGCATGACCTGCTGTACGCACTCCCTGTGGCGGTCCCGGTCTTCGGGCAGGGTGAGATCGGCGGATGTCATGCCGAGCAGTTCGGCAGCGGTATAACCGGTTATCCGGCAGAACCGGTCATTTACCCTGACAAAACGATCCGTCTCCGGATCGGACTGGACCATGCCTACGGCCGACAGTTCAAAGATGGTGCGGAATTCCTGCTCGCTTTTCCTGAGCAGTTCCTCGCTTTTTTTCAAATCCGCGAACAGCAGTTCATACGGCTTTTTCAGGCCCGTCTCTATAATGGCCTTGTAGATCAGATAGAAAGAGACGAATCGGAACAGATGGCCGAAAATATTCATGTTGCCGTAGACGCCGATATAGCTGGCAAAAAAAAGTTCGGCAATGACGGTGAAGCAAATTGCCGCGGCGATCAAAATAAAAAGATTGGCATCAAAGAGGTGCCGTCTGGTGTAAAGCATGAACAGGGCGCCGAGCAGGATCAGGCAAATGAGGTATTCGCTGATTTTTTTGAATGGGGTGAGCCCTGTCACCGGCAGGTAACAGTCAGGGAAAATCCCGAAAAAAATCATCCAGATAAGAGCGGAGGTGAGGAGAGAAAAAATGACAACGGTGGAGACAGGCCGCAGTTTGCTGGTGAAAAACACGGGGGCTGCCAGCAGGGAACAGGCTTCCATAAAGCGGGCTCCCACCCAGAACTGCGTTGCCAGGTTGGCCTCGTCAACCTGGAAAATTGCCATACCCTTATAGGTGAGGATGTGAAACAGGCCGAGAACGCCGACAAAAAAGTAGGAAATGCCGAGAAAGAGAAAAAAATTGTTGCGCATGATGCCGCGCGCATTCCAGGCCAGCATGAAGATGCCGCCGGCCACGGCGATACTGAACAGCTCGACAAGACTGTGAAAGAGCAGAAAGCTGTGCATACTGCAGAGATAAAGCCCGGTCAGGACAAAGAGGAGCATGATCATGCTGCGATACGAGATCGGCAAATGTTTTTTCATAGCTGATTAATGGTGTTTATATGATGGGATTTCTGTTGCCGGCCGTATCAAAAGACTGTTCTTCGGCAAGGGGATGAAGGAAAATGCCCGCAAAAAACCGGAATCTCCGCATCACCGCTCTGCCACCGAGGGCATTGCTGCCTCTTTATCTGCCCGGTGGAGAACGTTTTCGTTTTTTGGTTATTTTCGCTCTGCGGCAATGGCCTTCATCAGCAATGCCGCATGGTCCGGCTCTGTTCAGGAGAAGGCGAGGAATTTTTCTTTTTTTGCGCCGCACACCGGGCACCTGTCCGGAGCATCCCCTTCGAGAGTATACCCGCAGACCTCACATACCTGTACCGGACCGACCTCTGCGTCCCTGCCCTGGTTGACCGCATCAAAGGCCTTCTCAAAAAGCGCCTTATGCATTTTTTCCGTGGCATAAGACCATTCAAAGCTCCGTCGCGCCCCATCTTCATTCTGCATTTTGGCAACCAGAATGTAGGCCGGATACATTTCCGTAATCTCAAAGGTTTCACCGGCAATGGCCAGCCCGAGATTTTTAACGGTGTCACCCGGGCCGAAAGCCCCCATGCTGTTTGCCACAAAACCGTTGTTCAGATGTTTGAGTTCCTGGTAATGGTCCCCGGCATGAATGTATTCGGCATGGGCAATGGCGCGGAAAAGGCGGGCCACATTGGCGAAACCCTCTTGTTGCGCCTGGCCGGCAAAATGCAGATAACGCATGTGCGCCATGCTTTCACCGCCAAAGGCATTGATAAGATGCTGTTCCGTCATCTTCTTCATCATTGTCTCCGGAATATTTTTTTGCCGTGAAAAATCAGGAGCAAGGAGTGAGGAGTAAAAATCTTTCCCGAAATTCACCAGGGCAGATTATTTGCCAATGTTCCACCATCTGACTCCACACTCCTTGCTCCTGACTTTTCACTGTTTACTTCTTACTTCCCGCTCCTGTCAATACTCATCCAGATGAAACCATTCCGCATTCTCCAGCCAGCGGCCCGGCTCCGGCCTGGAAACGAACTCGACAATATTTTCCATGATGCGCAGATGTTTCCGTTCCTCTCCTGCCAATTGCAGAAAAAGCCGCCGCTCCATCTCGTCTTCCGTCTCTTCGGCCTTTTCCTGATAAAACTGCCTGCTCTGCTCCTCAATGTCGCGCGCTTTCCGGTAATTCCGCACCTCTTCAGTGGTATTGATGTACGGTTCCTCTCTGGTTTGCTTCATGTCGACAAAAATATTTTTGACATTTTCCAGCACGTTGGTTTCCGCCATTTGCGGGTTGCCGGATTTTTTACTCAGCAGTTCCACCACCTGATAGTGCTTCACCTCTTCATTAGCCAGCATGACGAATATTTTTTTTATCCCGGCTGAGCTGCTTTGCTCCGCCAGCTGCCGGTAATAGTTCTCGCCATCTTTTTCCATCTGCATTGCAAACGCATAGATATTCATCCTCATCCTCCGGGTAGTAAGTTATAAGCAGCTGTTCCAAAAGAAGCGACACATTAAAATGCCTCAGCCCCAGGTCGTCGGCCGGAAAAAGCCGGGGGATACTGGTTGCGAGGAGGCATTGAATCGGCCCTTACCAGAGAGAGGGCACAGTGCCGCAGGCTTAATCAGAGCGTCCCGCAGGACGGCAAGGCTCCTGGCCGTTGCGGGACAGAGCAACTTCTCCGGGGCCCTGATTGACTGAAGATTTTAATCCCCAGATGCGCGTCATATAGCCGTGGTGGAAATAAAAAAGATATCCCGGTCATTTCAGCACGGTGATCTTGTTCACTGCCGGGCTGATTGCCGGTAATCCCCGGCCGTCCTCTCCTGCTCTCCGTTGCAAAGTCCATGTCGCCTCCATATTTTCTGCTCATTCGGCCTTTCCGGTTTCCCCACCGGAAACTGCGAAAACTTAATGCAAATCCTGCACCACACTTTTAGAATCAGAGGGGAAAAAACAAAAGAAATAAAGACATTGGATGAGTTGTCCGGGTCGGGAAAGGCAAAGGGTCAAGCAAGGATAGGAATCAATCGTTTCTGCCGGTCAACTGATATTTCTTGAGCAGATCGTAGAGACGGGAACGGGACAATTGCGAAATCCGGCAGGATTGCTTGATATCACCCCTGGTAAATTCCATAAGCCCCTGGAGATATCTCTTTTCTTCCGCCTCGACGGCCTCCTGTCGCACTGTCTGCAACGTGGGCGGATTTTCCCCGGAAAAGATATCCACGACATCAGTCGCACGGCAACGGGCCGAAGTCTCCTCGGGGTACTCGTCTGCCCTGGCCTGCCGGGCGTCAAGCACCTGGCGGGTGACCGCCACGCGAATATTGGTGGGCAGATGCATGGGATAGAGGGTATCATGGTCGCCTGCGGCGGTTATGGATCTTTCCAGGGCCTGGAAAAGTTCGCGGACGTTGCCGGGCCAGCTGTACTGCTTCAGCACCATCAGAAAATCGGGAGAAAAACCCTTCTCCTTTTCCTTGGTCCTCTGGCAGTACATTGATCTGAAATAGTAGGCGAGCTCGGTGATATCACCGGTCCGGGTGCGCAGCGGCGGCAGCTCGAGATGAAACGTCTTCAGCCGGTACAGCAGATCTTCCCGGAAAGCTCCGTTTTGCTGCAGTTGGTCCAGGTCCTTGTTGGTTGCCGCTATCAGCCTGAAGTTGCTTCGTATCTGTTCCGTGCCGCCGACCGGGAGAAAGACTCTTTCCTGCAGAACGCGGAGAAACTTCTTCTGCAGATCAAGGGGCAATTCACCTACCTCATCCAGAAAAAGTGTGCCGTTGTGCGCCTGTTCGACAAGGCCTGATTTATTCCTGGCCGCCCCGGTAAAAGCCCCCTTTTCATGGCCGAACAGGATGCTTTCCACCAGCTCGCCGGGCAGGGCGGCACAGTCGACTATGACAAACTTCTTATTTGCTCTCGGGCTGATTTTATGAATGGCGGAGGCAAAGAGTTCCTTTCCGGTGCCTGATTCACCGGTAATGAGAATATTGGCATCCGACTGAGCGGCCTTGGCCACGATATTCAGGCAGGACTGCAGGATGGAACTCGAACCGACAATGCCTTCACTCTGCAGTTCAGCAAAGATGGCGGTGCGTTTGTCTTCGGTTTTTCCCTGCTTTTCCTCCCTGTAACGGATGGCCTTTGCCAGCAGCTCCATCATTGATTCAGGGCTGTACGGATAAATGATGTAATCCCAGGCACCCTTGGTCAACACCTGCTCAGCTTCG
>Ga0068711_1001328_pt1 | contig 14688 bp, 13 predicted proteins | sample MTBAKMMethaMetaG_FD_62224 | JGI IMG/M metagenome (GOLD analysis project Ga0068711, IMG submission 62224) | Enrichment culture microbial communities from Arthur Kill intertidal strait, New Jersey, USA, that are MTBE-degrading - MTBE-AKM (Arthur... | ecosystem: Environmental > Aquatic > Marine >...
GACAATCAATAAGCACCCTGATCGGAAATTCTGCCTGTTTTTCGTAGCTCATCCAGGGTTTGGTACAGCCGGTCTAGCTCGGATTGAATTTTATCACGGTCTTCAACCACCTGTTGGAGCAGCGATTCAAACGCCGGGCGTTGGTGTACAGGCAGGGTGTTAAGCAGGCGTTCGGTGCGTTGGATCTGGGTTTTTTTGTGAGAAAGTTTATTTTCAAGGCGCTCACGATACCCCACGTAGAAGTCACGGGCGGGCATCGGGTCAGAAGAATTGCCAGCTCCCTGGGTGAGAATTTCAGCCACGGTGAGTAGGAAGTCTTCCGTATCGATTGGCTTTTCAATGAAGCGAACCCCACCCAATTGCAGGGCAAAATTCTTATCGTCCTGTGTCAGGTAGGTGGCTGAGATGAAGATGATCGGGATGCGGCTGGTGCGGGGATCTTTGCGCAAATTGAAGGCCAACGCGTAGCCGTCCATTTTGGGCATCAGAATGTCTGTTATGACCAGAGATGGGCGCTCTTTCTCGATCAACGCCAGGGCTTCTTCGCCATCGCGCGCGGTAAGAACCGGGTAGCCTTTGAAGCGCAGGGTTACTTCCAATAATTCCAGCAGATGCGGGGTATCTTCCACCACTAATATGGGGCCAAACTGCATATTCATGATTTCATTTTATCCTGTTTGGCGCGTAGAATTCAATGTCCCGTCTTTACAGTTTTGCAAACCTCGAGCTACAAATCTCCATTCGATTCGGCAATCAAGCGCTCAAAAAAGGCGCGGATGTAGGCGTCGCGTTCTTCAGCCACAACCCTGGCGGCGCGGGTAAACAAGCGGTCTTTGATTTTAGTCAGTTTAAATAGATGTTCGTGGTAGGCGCTGTGCGGCTCGCCCGGTTCTTTTTCGCCGCTGGCGAGAAAGCGCGCGGATGGCTCGGCATAGATGGGTTGCCCGGCCAGGGTGGCGTACGCTACCACCCGCACCACCCCGATTGCGCCCAACACATCCAGTTTGTCGGCATCGAAGAGCACTTTGGCTTCAATGGTCTGTGGCTCGTCGCCATTGTTGCGGAAGCGATGGGCGCGGATGCAGTGTTGAACCGCGGCGATCCGCTCAGGCTGCCAGCCTTCTTCCGCCAAAACCTGGGTGGCAAATTCGGCAGAGGCGATGTGGTGTTCCTTACGCTGCTGGGTGCCAGCGGTGCTGTCGGCGACATCGTGGAGTAAGGCGGCGGCGCGCACAATTTCCAGGTCGGCGTTTTCTTGAAGGGCGAGATGTTCGGCCGTGCGATAAACGCGCAGCACGTGATCAAAATTATGTACCGATTCGGCGCTCTGATACCAGGCGCGGGCTTGTTCCAGTGAGGGCATGAAGTCTCTCCAATAATTTATTAATCAGATCAATCGTTATTGACCAGTATCTTGCCTTTTTTTATGACTGTATGCACCTGGTTGACTCCAAAGCGGTAAGCCAGGTTGCGATAATCCGCGGATTGTAAAATGATCAGGTCCGCCTGTTTCCCCGCTTCAAGCGAACCAACGCGCTCCTCGCGCTGCAAAGCAGCCGCGGCATTGATGGTGGCGGCACAGATGGCCTCAGCCGGGGTCAGGCGCATGGCGCGGCAGGCCAGCGCGATCACAAATTGCATGTTCTCGCACCAGGCTGGGCCGGGGTTCAGGTCTGTGGCCAGAGCCAGCAGCCCGCCCTGGGCGATGATTTCGCGCGCGGGGGTATACTCGCATTGTCCCAGACCAAAGGGTGTGCAGGGCAGGGAGACCGCCACAGTATTGGAGTGGGCCAGGTTTTGAATATCTTCCAAAGAAGTTTTTACCAGGTGGTCGGCTGAAGCCGCGCCCAGCTCGGCGGCCAGGCTGGCCCCGCCGATATTTTCAAACTCATCGGCGTGCAGTTTGAGCGGAAAACCCAACGCGCGCGCGGCCAGCAGAATCTGACGGGTTTGCGCCAGATCGAACACGCCTTTCTCACAGAATACATCCACAAACGGCAGTGGACGACCGGCGGCGTTTTCCTGCCACCAGGCGCGTACCGCGGGCAGCATTCGGTCACAGATGGCATCGGTAAAGGCCTGCGCATCGCCGTTAAACTCTGGCGCGACAGCATGCGCGCCCATAAAGGTCGGCGCGATCTCCAGCCCGCCTTCATCATCCAGCGCCAGCAATACTTCCAATTGATTGAGTTCGGAGTCCAGTTCCAATCCGTATCCGGTTTTGGCTTCGGCGGTGGTGGTGCCGTGCGCCAGCATGCGCGCGGCGCGCTGGCGGGTTTGAGATAGCAATTCTTTGCGGCTGGATTGGCGGGTGGCGCGCACCGTGGCGGCGATTCCACCGCCGGCAGCCATGATTTCCATATAGGTTTTTCCCTGCAGCCGCATTTCAAACTCGGCCGCGCGGTCACCAGCCCACACCAGATGGGTGTGCGGATCCACCAGACCGGGCATCACCACCCGGCCGCGCGCGTCCAATCGCGGGGCGTTTGGGTAACGCGCCAGCATTAGCGCGCTTTCTCCCACCGCGGCGATGCGGTCATCTTCCAGCAGTACCGCCCCATCGGAGATGATTTCCAGGCGATTCATATCGGATCCCCGGCGTGGACCTCCGGTCAGGGTTACCAATTGCGCGGCGGAATGGATAAGCATGGCAAGTCTCCTTTATACGGTTTCTTCTCGCGGGTGATGGTCATCGGCGCTCAATTGGATTTGCAAGAGCGCGCCGATGGATAGCACATCAAAAACCAGCGCGGCCAGTAAATTCGCCCAGATTCCAAAGGTGGTATAAAGACGCGCGGAGAGCAGCGCGCCCAAGCCACGCCCGGCGGAAAAGGCGGCTACATTGAATCCCAGCAGTGTGGCGCGCGAGCCGGGTAAAATTTCTGTCAACATTGGCATGGTGCTGACGATGGTAAATTCATAACTCAAGTAGAACAAGAACAGGCCCACCAACGCGCCGGGCAAGGTGCGCCCGATAAAGGGCAACGCGATCGAAACCAGGCAGTTTACCAGCAAACCGATCAGAATTGCGCGCCGCTTACCGATGCGGTCGACCCAACCGGCAGTCAGCGTCTCTCCGCCCAGTTCGGCGAACCCAATCACCGCCGAGGCCGCCCCTAACGCGGCAATTTTCAGTCCGAATGAATCTTCCAACCACACACCAAATACCACCCCGAACACATCGTTGGCCGTATTAAAGAAGAAACCCATGATCAGAGCCGCCAAAGCTGCTTTGGAGGTGAGAATTTGACGCGCGCCGGCCAATAAGCCGCTGTTGAGATCGGTGGGCGCCGGGTCGGCGGGTACGGTGGTCAGCACCGCCAAAAAAGCGATGATTCCCAGGCCCGTCAAAATAGGGAAGATGGCGTACCAGCTGTAATTTTCGAACAACAACCCCACCAGCGGTATGCCGGCAAAAAGACTGGCCGCCCAGCTGATTTCCACCAACGCCAGCGTACGTCCACGCTGATGGTAGGGGATTTGATCACTGATATAGGCTTGAATGGACGGGGCAAAAATGAACACGCCCATCACGTGCAAGCTGAGGGTTAAGACAAACACCGGGAAGATCGGCCAAATCAGCACCACGACTGAGCCCAGAACGAACAACCCAATTCCTACCAGCATGCCGGTCTTGCGCCCATGCCGGTCCGCGATGGGGGTAATGAAGGGCGCCAGAATGCCGCCCAGGGAACGATAGGTGAGCACAGAGGAGATGGCGTAAATATCTACCCCCAGACCACGCGCGAAAAATGAGAGGAAGGGATACATCATCCGCAGGCTGATGTTGAACACAAAACGGCTGAGGGCAAAAACCGTCACTTGCGTAGGTAAACTGGCTGGATGATTTTTGCTGATTAATGGTACAGAGGAAAGATTGGAAGATGGATCTGTCATGTTTTTTTACCGGTATAAATCGCTGATAGGTTAAAACAGTATCCTCATTTTACCGTGAATTTCCTTAGCAAAAATGATGATTAAAAAAACCAGCCCCCCTTGGAAGGAGGCTGAATTGAGTCGGATTGAATTATTTAATTGATCAAAGGGGTTGGGTGTTCGGGCAGATAAGTGAAATAAACGGTACGGCGGTTATAAGCGCTGACGATGCCCCCGGCTTTGAGAATTTCCAACAGAGCGTCCGGGATCACCACTGCCTCCGCTGGCGGGTATTCGCTCAAGAATTGGCCGCTATGCACGTCTTGAAGCCGTTGATCGCCCCAATCGACCACGATGTCTCCATTGGGCATTACCAAAACCCACTGCCGATCTACAGGCAATCCTGTTGCCATGCCCTCCCCTTTCCATATTCCGCTATTATTTCAAAGACATCCTACCCAGTGACAACCTGCGCAAAGGAGGTGTTCGAAAGGCGGTTGACCAGTTCTTCCTGGGCATCACACCATACCGGGCGCATTGGGCACTTCGATCCGAATGGGCAGGCGCCTTTATTTAAGGTGCATTCATTTAAGGCCAGTGGGCCATCAATTGCCTCTACCACTTCCAGAACCGAGATTTCATTGGCCGGACGGGCCAGTGAAACACCACCGCGGGCGCCGCGTGAGGTGTGAATTAAGCCAGCGATGGACAGTTGCGAGATGATTTTTGCGAGAAAGCTGGGAGGAATATTCTTTTGCTCTGCGATCTGGCTGGTGGCAGCCCGTTGGTTAGGTTCCAGTTCAGATAGGTAGAGCATCGCCCGCAAGGCATAATCGGCCTGTCTTGTGATTTGCATTTTGTTTTACCTTTTTAAGTGTTAGAAATTCGAGTTTTTTTGTATTAAGGGTAATATTTCTCTATTTATAAGTTTAAACTTACCAAAATAATACCGCAAGTGATAGACATCACCCCTCAATTGTGATTAATCGCCCTGAATATGCAATTCTTATCCAATTAGGCGGAATTATACTTTCTTGTTTGTCCGAATTCAAGCATTTAAGCCTAAATTCAAATATGCTGCCTGTGGTAGAATCCTGGCTATGGAAGAATACAAATTTGTTTATCCCATTCAAGTCCGCTACGGGGATCTGGATCCCCAGTGGCATGTCAATAACGCGCGCTTTCTCACGTTCATTGAGCAGGCGCGCTTCGCCTATCTGGTCGAGTTGGGTATTTTCGATGGCAAGAACTTCTTTGAGGTGCCTTTCATCGTAGCCGATATTCACGTGGCATATCTGGCGCCCATCTTGCTCACCCAGAAGATCGAAGTGCGTATGCGCACAGGCAAGTTGGGTAACAAAAGCCTGCGCTTTGATTACCTGATCGTCGACAGCGATAGCGGCCAGGAACTGGCGCGCGCCGAGACGGTGATGGTCGCCTACGATTATCACAACCGCCAGAGCATGCCGCTCAAGGAAAGCTGGCGCAAGGCGATTGTAGACTTCGAAGGCAGTTCCCTTTCTTGATTCTTTGTACGCCCCGTGGAGGAAAATCGCATGGCCTTGCCGCCCTTCAGCCCGGATGATCTTCTTTCTTTTCTGAAAGACTTGCTTTATACCCCCAGCCCGACCGGTTTTACCCATCTGGCCATCGAGCGTGTGCGCGCTGAACTGGCTGCTTTACCCGCTGTGGAAACGCGCCTGACGCGCAAAGGCAGCCTGCTGGTCACCCTGCCGGGCGAGCGCAGTGACGCGCCGCGCGCGCTGAGCGCGCATGTCGATACCCTGGGCGCGATGGTGAAAGAAATCAAATCCAGCGGGCGATTGGAACTGACCAACCTGGGTGGGCTTTCCTGGAACGGTGTGGAAGCCGAAGATTGTACCGTTTTTACCCAGACGGGCGCGCAGATTCCCGGATCCCTGGTGCCGGTCAAAGCCGCCGCGCATGTGTACGGCAATGAGGTCACTACCACCGAGCGCGGCGCGCACACCATGGAAGTGCGCCTGGACGCGCGCACCCAGAGCCGCGAAGAGACCAGCGAGCTGGGCATTCAGGTGGGCGATTATGTGGCTTTTGACCCGCGTGTGGCCCAGCATAACGGTTTCATCCGCTCGCGTTTTTTGGATGATAAAAGCGGTGTAGCCTGCCTGGTGGCGGCCGTACAGGCACTGGTTTCTGCCGGTCAGGCCCCGCGCCAGACCACACACCTGCTCTTCTCCAATTATGAAGAGGTTGGTCATGGCGGTTCGGCCGGTTTACCCGCGGGTACCGCTGAACTGGTGGTGGTGGATATGGCTGCCATTGGAGAAGGGCAGAATTCGGATGAGTATCACGCCACCGTTTGCCTCAAAGATTCGAGCGGACCTTACCATCACGGCTTGAGTAACCGCCTGCGCCAGATCGCGCAAGCGCATGAGATTGACATCCGCCCGGATATTTACCCCCACTACGCTTCAGACGGCTCAGCCGCCTGGCGCGCCGGTCAAGACCTGGCGGTGGCGCTGATTGGTCCGGGGGTAGATTCTTCACACCACTACGAACGCACCCACACCGACGCGCTGGTGGATACCACGCGCTGGGTGATGGCTTACCTGCTATCCGATTAGACGCCATAAATGGAACCTGGTATGAATGAGAACACACCCAAATGGTTAACCTGGCTCGATGAGCTGTTAGCCGTGCCCTTTCAGCGCCAGCCGGAGCAAAAACGCGCCTGGCTGAGCTGGGCCTGGTTGGCCGGGCTCTACGCCGCCGGGGTTTTCTTGTGGGGTCAATTACTCAACTGGGGGCGCATTCCCTTCGATTGGCTGGATTGGGCCGAGATTAATGCTCCGCGTACCGCATTTTTGAAAGACGCGGTGATGAAAGGCGTGCTGCCGCTGCACATGCCCGATGCCTCCGCGCTGCGCGGGGTGACCGACCGCTTCATGTCTCTGCCAGACGTATTGCTCTCACCCGATGTCTTTTTATTGCGCTTCATGGATGTTGGCACCTTCTTCCTGGTCCATACCCTCATTTTATATACCCTGGGCGCGTTGGGGCTGCTGGCGCTGCGCAAGCGGTTTAATCTGTCGCTGGTGTCTTTCAGCGCCCTGTTTTTGTTGTTTAATTTCAATGGGCATCTCATCGCCCATTACAGCGTGGGGCACATCACCTGGGGCGGATACCTGCTTTTCCCGTGGTTGTTTGTGCTGGCTTTCCAGTTTCTGGATGGAGACTTCTCCTGGAAGTGGGTGGCGAAAACATCCATATTGTTGTTCTTTATCTACCTGCAAGGTTCTTTTCACCAGTTCGTGTGGGCGTTGATGTTCCTGGGCTTATTGGGACTCACCGCGCGCCAGCGCGTGTTCCCCGCGCTGAAAGCATTGGTTTTTTCCTGCCTGCTCAGCCTGGTGCGCATTTTGCCACCGGTTCTGTTGCTGGGGCAGTTTGACGAAGACTTTTTAGGCGGATACCCCACCGCGTGGGATGTACTGGCTTCGATGGTCAGTTTTAAATTCCCCGCCGAGGCGATTGGCGTGCGCAATATGCTCAGCACCCTGGCCTGGTGGGAATACGACTTATATGTAGGTCTGCTGGGCGCGCTATTTATCGGTGTGTTTGGACTGGTTTTTTGGCTGCGCGGCAAGCGCAGCGAACACGGCTACCCGGCTTTGCTGCTGCCGGTGGTTGTACTCAGCCTGTTTTCCATCGGACGTTTGTACCGCATTGTGCGCCTGATTCCGATTCCGCTGCTCTCCGGCGAGCGCGCCAGTATTCGCATGATCATACTTCCGCTGGCAATATTGATGCTGCTGGCGGCCATAGCGTTTCAGCGCTGGCTGGACGCGCGCAACCCGGGCTGGATTGAGCGGGTTGGCCTTCTTGGTGGATTACTGGTGATCGGGCATGACCTGTGGCAGCACCTCAAGGTCTGGCAGGTGACCAACGCGGTCAGCGCTTTTGATGTGGCGCGGGTGGATTTAAGCATTAAAACAGTGGCCAATCACGCCGATCCACCTTACATTACCATGCTGGCAGTCGGCGCGGGGGCTTCGCTGCTCACCCTGATTTTCTTGCTGGTGATGGCGCGCATCGAAAAAAGTTAATGAATTTCTTATCCAAATCGCTGTACAAACAAGTTAAACTTTCGCGTGACAATGGCTAAACTCTGGTAGAATCATTGTAGAAACACCAGATGAAGCAATTGGCAAAACCAGTACGCGTGTACCGGTGATGAAAAAAATTCAATTTATTGTTAATTCCTGGGAAGATGCAAACCTGGGACTGGTGCTATCGGAGGTAAAAAAATCATGGCAGGAATGGAAAGATTCACTCAGCGCGCGCGGCGCGTGCTCAGCCTGGCTCACCAGGAAGCCGAGCGAATGCGCCAAGAGCGCATCGACACCGAACATCTCCTGCTCGGGTTGATCCAGGAAGAAGGGGGAGTCGCCGGACGGGTTCTGCGAGAACTGGGTTTGGAGATGGAACGCGTTCGCGAAATGGTCGAACGCCTCAGTCCGCAGGGTGATTACCACGGCGGAAAAATTGACCTCTCAGCGGGCGTTCAACAGGTATTGGAATATGCCATCGACGAAGCCCGCCGCATGGGACATCACTATATTGGCACGGAACATTTATTGCTTGGGCTGATCCGCTCTGAGGACGGCCAGGCGATGAATACCCTGCGCAAATTAGGTGTAACACCCGAGCAAATTCGCCGGCAGACCCGCCGCGTGCTGCAAGAAAGCAGCAGCGCGACCCCCACTCCTACCAGTGGGTCGGCCAAGTCGCCGCGCAAAGAAAAAGAAAAAGAAAAAGACAAAGCCAAGACCCCACTGATCGACCAGCTGGCAACCGATCTGACCGCCAAAGCGGAAGAAGGCAAGCTGGACCCGGTGATTGGGCGTCAAATGGAAATCGAACGCGTCATTCAAATTCTGGCGCGCCGCACCAAAAACAACCCGGCTTTGATTGGCCAACCCGGTGTGGGGAAAACCGCCATCGTGGAAGGGTTGACCCAGCGGATTATTGACGGTGATGTGCCCGCCTTGCTGCTGGATAAGCAGGTCCTCCAATTGGACGTAGGGTCGTTGATCGCCGGCACCATGTATCGCGGACAGTTCGAAGAGCGCCTTAAACGCGTGATTGACGAGCTGAAAGCTTCTGGCGCGATCCTGTTCATTGACGAAGTGCACATGCTGGTGGGCGCGGGTGCGGCCGGATCCTCGGTCGACGCGGCCAACATCCTCAAGCCGGCGCTTTCCCGCGGCGAGCTGCAGGTGATTGGCGCCACCACCATGGATGAATACCGCAAGCATATTGAAAGCGACGCGGCGCTTGAACGCCGCTTCCAGCCCATCGTAGTGGAAGAACCTTCGGTGGAAGAGACCATTGAAATTCTGCGCGGTATCCGCAGCGCATATGAAGAGCATCATCGCCTCAACATCTCCGATGAAGCGCTCGAGTCGGCGGCGCGCCTGTCGTCCCGCTATGTGACCGATCGCTTCTTGCCTGACAAGGCCATCGATCTGGTAGACGAGGCATCTTCCCGCGTGCGCATGTACAAAAGCCCGGCCGCTCAGGAGAGTAAGAAACTGGTCGCCGAGCTGCGCGAACTGCGCCAAAAACACACGCTGGCAGAAGAGAACAGCAACACGGAAGAAGTTGAACTGCTGGTTGAACGAATTGATGTGCTTGAAGAACAGATCGAGCGCATCCGCAATGAATGGGATCGCGATAACAGCCCGGTGGTCACCGCTGAAGACATTGCCGAAGTGGTTTCCATGTGGACGGGTGTGCCGGTGATGCAAATGGCGCAGGAAGAATCCGCGCGTCTGTTGAAGATGGAAGAGGAATTGGAGAGCCATATCATTGGCCAGAATGAAGCTATTCAGGTCATCTCCAAAGCCGTACGGCGCGGCCGCTCGGGTCTCAAAGATCCGCACCGCCCGATCGGGTCGTTCATTTTCCTCGGACCCACCGGCGTGGGCAAAACCGAATTGACCAAAGCGCTGGCGCAATTCCTGTTCGGCAGCGAGGAATCGGTCGTTCAACTGGATATGTCCGAGTTTATGGAACGCCATAGCGTCAGCCGCCTGGTAGGTGCTCCTCCAGGATATGTTGGCTATGAAGACGCCGGACAACTCACCGAAGCCATCCGCCGCCGGCCTTACTCGATCGTGGTCTTTGATGAAATTGAAAAAGCCCACCCCGAAGCGCACAACATGCTGCTACAAATTATGGAAGAAGGGCAGCTTTCAGACGCCAAGGGTCACAAAGTGGACTTCCGCAACACCATCATTGTGATGACTTCCAATATTGGCGCGGAAGATATCAAACGCCAGACCATGTTTGGCTTCAAGCTGCAGCGCGACGAGTCGGTGGAAGAGAAAATCGCCTACGACGATATGCGCAAAAAGCTGCTCGACTCGCTCAAGAAGGTATTCCGGCCGGAGTTCCTCAACCGCCTGGACGGTGTGGTGGTATTCCGCTCGCTCAATAAGGAAGACATCCGCAAGATCGTCAACCTTGAGCTGGAGAAAGTGGCCCACCGCCTGGAAGAGCACGAGATCAAATTACACGCTTCTGAAACCGCGTTGGATCTGCTGGCCGAAGAGGGCTACGACCCCGATATGGGCGCCCGCCCGCTGCGGCGCGTCATCCAGCAAAAAGTGGAAGACCTGCTGTCTGACGCTTTGCTGGCGCACCAGTTTGAAGCCGGTGACAGCATTCTGGTCGACCTCAATGAAGACGGCGAGGTTATTCTGACCAAGGAAGAAGCCGCGCAAGAGCCGGAAGCGCCGGTCAGCGCGTAGTAGCCAAATAACAAACAGCCGGGGCAGCAATGCCCCGGTTTTCGTTTTAAAAGTTGGTTGTTTGGATTTTAGAGTAACCTAATTTGGGAACGATCTTCCTGCCAGTTCCACCCGCTCAACCGCGCAGCAACTGGTCCAGGTCGTTAAAGGCAACCCGAGAGGTGCTGTCCAGGCTCATGGGGGTCACCGAGACCAGGCGGTCAAAAATCACCGTGGAGATATCCGAATCAGGCTCCACATCCGCGCGGGTAACCGGGATTGGGTCGCCGCCAACGCGCGCTTCTTCATGCAGCGCGCCTTTGCGTTCCACGATGGTATCGTAGCCGCGATGGCGGGATACGCGCGTCACCCGCCAGCCGGTCTCGGGGGTGGCGGCGTGCGGCACGTTGAGATTCAACACATCCACATCAAAGGGCATGTTTTTCTCCAGCAGCATGCGCGCGAAACGCGCAACGAACATCGCCGCCACGCGAAAGTCCACATCTCTGGAATGGCTGTAGACCATTCTGGGATCTTGCAGTTCCAATGAGGCTGCCAGGGCAGGCACGCCCCATGCCGCGCCTTCCATCGCCGCGCCCAGCGTGCCCGACATGCCAATGCTGGTGCCCATGTTCAGCCCGTAATTGATTCCGGATACGACCAGGTCTGGGCGGCGCGGCAGAATTTCAATCACGCAGTGATCCACTACCTGGGCAGGGGTACCGCCCACCGAGTAGACCGTCCATTCCTGGCCGTGCACCACCAGGCTTTTGGTGGTGATGCGCCCATCGGAGGTGATCGGCGAGCTGCGCCCGGCGCCGGAGGATTGGTCACGCGGGGCGGCCACCCACACATAACCCAGTTCAGACAATGCTTCCGCCGCGGCCCATAAGCCGGGCGAGTCGATCCCATCATCGTTTGTCAATAAAATTTGTTTTTTCTCAGCGTTAGACATCCTGTGATCCTTTGCAACCACAATCAAAATTTGTGGAATTTTAGCTGTTAGGGTGTATTTGAATGGCTTTATTGTAACCCGCTTTCTGGAAGGCTAAACAGGTATAATGGAAAAACTGTATTCTATTTATCAATGGATTGTGGGACAAATTAATCATATGCGTACCATTGAAGTGACCGACCCCAACCCGGCCTGGAAGACCGCTTTCACGGAAGAAGCGGCGCGCCTGCGCGCCGCCCTGGGCAGCCCGGTGATAGACATTCAGCATATCGGCAGCACCGCCATCCCGGCGATCAAGGCCAAGCCGGTTGTGGACATGCTGCTGGTGGTGAGCCACATTGAAAGCCTGGACCCATTCGAAGAGACCATGCGCGGGCTGGGCTACCTGCCCAAAGGCGAGTATGGCATCCCCGGACGGCGCTTCTACATCAAGGGCAGCGAGGAACAGCGCAGCCATCACCTGCACGCCTTTGGATTGGGTAACCCGCATATCGGGCGGCATCTGCGCTTTCGCGATTATCTCACCGCTCACCCCGCCGAAGCCCAGCAATACAGCCAGCTCAAAGCGCGCCTGGCGGCCCAATTTCCCCACGATATTGAAGCCTACATGGACGGCAAGCACGACCTGATTCAAGACCTCGACCGGCGCGCGCTGGCCTGGGTGGAGGGGCGCATGCTGTTGCCTGAGATCGAGACCCCGCGCCTGACTCTGCGCGCGCTCAGCCCACGCCAGCTGGAATGGGCGCTGCACGATCTACCTCAACTGGAAGCCGGCCTGGGTATGCCCGTGCTGCCGGAGATCACTGATCCCCCCGTTAAGCGCGCCATCTCCATCAAGCTGTATAAGATGGCCCTGGCTCAACCAGAGCGCTACGCCTGGTACACCTACTTTCTAATCATTCCCAAAGATCAACCGGCCGGGGCCGGGACGATTGGGTTTAAGGGTGAACCGAACGCGCAGGGCATGGTGGAAGTGGGCTACGGCATCGACCCGCTCTATCGTCGCCTGGGTTACACCAGCGAGGCGCTGCGCGCGCTGATCGATTGGGCCTTTGCGCAAGCGGGCTGCCGGGCGATCACCGCCACCGGCGTGCTGCCCGAGAATGCCGCCTCACAGGGCGTGCTGGGCAAATGCGGCTTCAGCTTCACCGGCCAGGATGAGCATGGCCTTAATTACATTCTGCACAAGCAAGGTTAACAGGAAACCCGATGAACTTTGAACCTTTTGAAACCCAACGTCTGGCTTTACGCCGTTTCCAACCGCAAGACTGGCAAATGGTACATGAGTATATGTCCAGCCCGGCGGTAACCGCTTATCTGCCGGACGGCCAGTTCAGCGAAGATCAGGCGCGCGAGCTGGTCACCGAGGGCAGCAGCGATTTTGAAGAGTCCATCGCCGTGATCCTCAAAGAAGAAAACGCGCTGGTTGGACACATGATGTTCCATCCCTGGTTTGGTCCGAATACCTATGAAATCGGCTGGGTGTTTCACACCCGCTACCACAACCGCGGCTTTGCCACCGAGGCGGCCACGGCTCTGTTTAAATATGGCTTTGAAACACTTAAATTACACCGCATCATCGCCACCTGCCAGCCGGAGAACATCGCCTCGGTGCGGGTTATGGAAAAACTGGGCATGCGCCGCGAAGGTCATTTTCAGAAGTGCCTTCACCTCAGCGGCGAGCGCTGGTGGGACGAATACTTCTACGCCCTGCTGGAAGAAGAGTGGTTTGCCAGGCAATCTTAGGCGGTCCCTCCATTTGGAATTTCGGAAGATGTCGGTGGCTGCGTAACTTGGGTTGCCCGTGTGGAAAGGGCTCTGATGATTGAGCGGCGTGCAGCCAACGCACCGTTCCCCAGACAATTTCGCGGCTCCCCCAAAACCAGAAAAGACGTTTTTTTGGGGGAGAGACAAAGCCAAAGGTCAAAATGACATGGTGGGGCTTACCTGCAAGGGTGCTGCTTGCGAGTAAATTAGCGTTAGAACCAAACCCCATGCCAACCAACCAGGCCAAGGTAATTTAACGCCTTCTAACCCATTTTTTGCCAATATTGAAAATGGGTGAGAACAGCTGAAAGGTCAGCTGATTTTCTGTCCACCTGGCCAGCCCAACCCCGCGATTTTCCTGCTAAAATTACATCAGACCGGATATTGAGGTGAATATGAATATCATGTAAGCTGCTTGACCAGCCATCCCGCCAAACCCAACCCATCCAATCCTGCTATTTTTTAATTCGCGGGGAGGAAGTGCGTATTTGGGCGAGCGCGGCGATGATCGGCAAGCAGGGATGATCTTCCGGTCGTACACAAGCGGTTTTTACCGTCCCCATTGTTTTTTCCCAATCCCTGCCTATTTACCAGCCATCTCTGCATGTAGAGAGATTTTCGATAATTTGAAACAACACGGAAGGGATACCATGCCATTCTTTAACTTTGAAGGAAACCAAATTTTTTATCGCCAGCAGGGCAGCGGAGAATTGCTGCTGATTCTGCCCGGCAATACCGCTTCATCCGTCTATCACCAGGGCGAAGTGGATTATTTCAGCCAGACGCGCCAGGCCGTTTCGATGGATTTTTTGGGCACCGGCCAGTCGCAGCGGGTGCAGATCTGGCCCGTGGACTGGTGGGAGCAGGGCGCGCGCGCGGCCGGCGCGTTGATCGCGCGCCTGGGCGCCGAGCGGGCGGTGGTCACCGGCACCAGCGGCGGGGCCATCACTGCCCTGCTGACCGCGATCCTGTTCCCCGCGCGGGTGAAGGCGGTGATCGCCGATAGCGGATTGGAGATCTTCCCCCCCGGCAAGCTGGAAGGGGAGGCCGACGGGCGCGACCTGGACAATCCGGGAAATGCGCAGTTCTGGGAAAAAGCGCACGGCGCCGACTGGCGGCAGGTGGTGCAGGCCGATAGTGATATGCTGCGGCGCTTCGCCCAAACCGGCGGCGACCCCTTCCGCGGGCGGCTGGCGCAGGTCGCCTGCCCGGTGCTGCTCACCGGCAGCCTGGCGGATGAATCGCTGCCCGGCTTTGCCAGCCAGATGGAAAGCATGGCCCGGCAGATCCCCGATTGCAGTGTGGTTTATGTGA
>Ga0068711_1001337_pt1 | contig 14584 bp, 8 predicted proteins | sample MTBAKMMethaMetaG_FD_62224 | JGI IMG/M metagenome (GOLD analysis project Ga0068711, IMG submission 62224) | Enrichment culture microbial communities from Arthur Kill intertidal strait, New Jersey, USA, that are MTBE-degrading - MTBE-AKM (Arthur... | ecosystem: Environmental > Aquatic > Marine >...
TCCTCGCTATCTTGGCCACAGCTTTACATCGCATGGAAATTCTACTCTGGCATAAAAGTACTGTCAAATTGAATACCAGCGCCAAACCCGGTCTTGGACGGCCGGTTTTCAGTTTGCAGTCACTTACTTTATTCAACAGCTTACTATTGTTATAATGTTAAGACTTATCATCATATGTAAGGAGAATTATCGCATGGAAAAGGCCATTGTGTGGTTCAAGGAAGTCGGCAAGGGTGATATCGCCCTGGTAGGTGGCAAGGGCGCCAACCTGGGAGAGATGACCCAGGCGGGTATTCCGGTCCCACCGGGTTTCATCATAACCTCACAGGCCTATTACATGTTCCTTGAAGAGTCGAAACTGGCTGCCAAAATTCAGAGCCTTCTCAACCCGCTGGATGCCAACAATTCCAAACAGCTCCAGGACATCAGCCGGAAAATCAAACAACTGGTCGCATCCGCCCAGATGCCGGTTGAAATCAAAAACGAAATCAGGAAAGCATACGGCGAACTGGGCCACGGCCTGGTTGCCGTAAGGTCGTCAGCTACAGCCGAAGACCTGCCCGAGGCATCCTTCGCCGGCCAGCAAAGCACGTTTTTGAATATTGAAGGTGAGGACAATGTAATACAGGCGGTGCAAAACTGCTGGGCTTCGCTCTTTGAGTCCCGGGCTATCTACTATCGCCAGCAGCAGGGTTACGAACATCTCAAAGTAGGCATCGCTGTTCCGGTGCAAAGAATGGTAAATTCCCAGACCTCGGGTGTTATGTTCACCGTAGAACCGGTCACATCGGATACCCGCAAGATGGTAATCGAAGCGATTTACGGACTCGGTGAAGGCCTGGTATCCGGAGAGGTCAGCCCCGATTTGTATATTATCGATAAAGAAAAAATGAAAATATCCACCAAGAAAATCAGCCGGCAGGAACAACAGCTTACCCGTAACCCGGCGCCGGGTGAAAAGGAACCCAATATATGGCTGCAGCTGCCAGTGCGGATACAAAACGTTCAAAAGCTGACCGACCATGAAATCGAGCAACTGGCCGGGATGGGCAAGAAAATCGAAGAGCACTACCGGCAGCCCCAGGATATTGAATGGGCCAGGGAAAACCATACGTTTTATATCGTGCAATCGCGGCCGGTGACGGCACTGAAAGAGAGCATGGAGGAGGAGGCCGAAATCGATGCCCCGATTCTGCTCACGGGTGATGCCGCTTCTCCGGGCCTGGCTTCCGGTCCGGTAAAGATAATTCTCGATCCGACCCAGATCGATCAGGTCGCTGAAGGAGATGTGCTGGTAGCCGAGATGACTACCCCCGATTTCGTACCCGCCATGAAAAGGGCTGCAGCCATCGTAACCGACCGCGGCGGCCGCACTGCCCATGCTGCCATCGTCAGCCGGGAGCTGGGTATCCCCTGCGTGGTGGGCGCCAGCCAGGCTACCGCCAAACTGGCCAACGACCAGATTATCAGCGTAGACGGCAGCCATGGCAAGGTCTACGAGGGCAAGGTGGGCAGGAGCACCGCTTCTACCTTTGCAGCCAATATATTGAAGGAGTCCATCGAAACCAAAACCAGAGTTTATGTCAACCTGGCTCAGCCCGAACTGGCCGAAATGGTCTCGGCCCGAAATGTAGACGGCGTCGGGCTGCTCCGGGCGGAATTCATGATTGCCCAGATCGGCGAACACCCCAAGTACATGCTCAAACACAAGCGAGGGCATGAATTCGTACAAAAACTCTACGATAACATCCTTTCCTTTGCAAAAGCTTTTCATCCCAGGCCTGTCGTCTACCGCACCACCGATTTCAAAACCAACGAATACCGCGACCTGATCGGCGGACGTGAATTCGAGGAAGTCGAAGAAAACCCGATGCTGGGCTACCGCGGCGCTTCCCGTTATATAACCGATATCGATTCCTTCAAACTTGAAATCGAAGCCATCCGGAGAGTCCGCAAAGACTATCCCAACCTCTGGGTGATGATTCCTTTCGTGAGAACCGTGGGCGAACTCCAGGCTACCAAGGACCTGCTGGAATCGGAGGGCCTGAAACGTTCCAAGGAGTTCCGGCTCTGGATGATGGTGGAAGTTCCCTCGAACATTTTCCTTATAGACAAGTTCCTGAACGTGGGTATCGACGGCATATCCATCGGCTCCAATGACCTCACCCAGTTGATCCTGGGCATCGACCGGGATTCCAACCGGCTGGCAAAAACCTTCGACGAACGCAATGAAGCCGTTTTGATGGCGCTGGAAAGGGCCATAACCATATCCAGGCAAATGGGAGTAACCTCTTCCATTTGCGGACAGGCTCCGTCCGTTTACCCGGAATTGACTGAAAAACTGGTGGGGTGGGGAATAACTTCTGTTTCCGTGAGCCCGGATATGATCGGCACCACCAGGGAGATTATCGCCAGGGCCGAAGCCAAGCTCAACAAATAATGGGTGATATCCCGGAAATCCGTGTTCGAACCGAGCAGCGGGAAATCGAAACGCTATCTCCGTTTGCTGTTAAAAGCCGGTTTACCCGGGGCAGGATGCAGCCGGAAGAATCCTGCCGCATCCGTACGGAGTTCCAGCGAGACCGGGACAGGATTATTCACTGCAAGTCATTCAGGCGCCTGAAACATAAAACGCAGGTCTTTATCGCACCCGCCGGTGACCATTTTGTCACCAGGCTTACCCATACCCTTGAAGTAATGCAGGTAGCCCGGACAATAGCCCGCGCCCTGAACTTGAACGAAGACCTTGCCGAAGCGGTCGCCCTGGGCCACGATCTGGGTCATACTCCCTTCGGGCATACCGGTGAAGAAACGCTGAACCAGTTGTATCCGGGGGGTTTCAAGCACAACTTCCACAGCCTGCGTGTGGTAGACAGGCTCGAGGAAGAAGGCAGGGGCCTGAACCTAACCCGGGAAGTGCGAGACGGTATTTTGAATCATTCCAAATCCATGGAAGAAATACCGGGTGAAGGGTGGGGAGGCACCGGCAGCCTGGAAGGGGACGTAGTCAAGCTGTCCGATCTGGTTGCCTATATTAATCATGATGTCGAAGATGCCATACGGGCCGGGATGATAAGCGCCGGCGACATCCCCGTGTCCTCCAGGCAAGTGCTGGGCAGCAGCCACCGTGAGCGCGTCAATACCATGGTCGGTGATGTTATCCGCGCTTCCTGGCCGGTTGATATTCAGCCGGATGGTTCGAACCCCCGGATCTCCATGAGCCGCGAAGTGAGAGATGCCGCCAGCGACTTGAAAGATTTTCTATTCGAATATGTTTATACTATCCAGTCGATGCTTGAAGAAGCCGAGAATGCCAGGCGCGTCGTAAGACAACTATATGATCATCTGAGCCGCCACCCGGATAAGCTGCCGCGGGAATACCTGGATGTATCCTGCGGTGACAGCCTGAGGGCAACGGTGGATTACATTGCCGGTATGACCGACCAGTACGCCATCAGCCTCGCCCGGCAGTGCTGCCAATAACCCTCCCGGGCTATTTTTATGTAAAGTAGATGATACTGTATAATAGGTTGGTACCATGAGTGCTATTGAAGAAATCAAACAAAAACTGGATATAGTAGAGGTTGCCAGCCGGTATACTCTTTTAACCAAGGCAGGCAAGAATTTCAAAGGCGTCTGTCCGTTCCACCAGGAAAAACACGGGTCTTTTTTCGTGTTTCCGGACCGCCAGAGCTGGCATTGCTTCGGCGCTTGTTCTACCGGCGGCGATATCTTTTCCCTGGTAATGAAAAAGGAGGGCATTGAGTTCGCTGAAGCTCTCAAGGTGCTGGCTGAACGTGCCGGAGTCACTTTGCCTGCCCGCGGCCGTGAAACTCAGCAAAAGCAGCACCACAACAGGCTGTATGAAGCCAACGAAGCTGCACGGGATTATTACCACGAATTGTTCAATACCTCCAGGGAAGCTGAAAAGGCACGCCGGTACGCGGTCAACCGCGGGCTTAACGCCCAGTCAATAATGGATTTTAAACTGGGTTTCAGCCCCTGCGGACGTGAAAACCTTAAGGCCTATCTCCTGGAGAAAGGATTTACAGAAACGGAACTGCTGGATGCCGGCCTGGTTATCAAAACCGAAACCGGACTGATGGACCGTTTTCATAATCGCCTGATGTTCCCGATTAACAATGCAGGCGGCAGAACCGCCGGTTTCGGCGGGCGTGAAATGGACGGCTCTCAACCGAAATATTTGAATTCACCGGAAAGCCCGGTATTCGATAAGAGCGGCATCCTTTACGGGTTGGACCTGGCGCGTGAAGCCATACGGAAACAAGACCAGGTTGTACTGGTTGAAGGTTATATGGATGTCATCATAGCCCGGCAGTACGGTTTTGCCAATACCACTGGTGCCATGGGAACCGCCATCTCTGAAAAACAGATCGACGCTATAAAAAAGCTCACCCGGAACCTGGTACTGGCAATGGATGCCGACGAAGCCGGTGAAAAAGCCATGCTCAGGGTCATTGAGCACGAAAACACACTGGGCAGTGAAATAAAAGTAGCTTTGATGCAACCGGGGCTTGACCCCGATGCAGCGATCCGGCAATCGGCTGAGGACTGGTCGAAGACCGTAGCCGGGGCTGAACCGCTGATGGATTTTGCTGTCTCCAGGGCAGCCGCCGGCTGTGACCTTTCAACAGCTGCCGGCAAGTCCCGACTGGTAGACACAATTCTGCCTGTAATTGCCCGGATGCACAACCTCGTGCGACAGGCCCATTACCTTCAGAAATTATCTGTGATGGTAAATGTCCATGAGTCCAGGCTGGAAGCATCCCTGAAAGAGGTGAAAACCCGCCACCAGGCCGGATTTCAACATATCGGCACGGCACCGCCGGCAGCCAGGCGCGCTTTGTTTTCAAATCAACGCGAAGAGTATTGCCTGGCTCTGCTGATACAGCACCCGCAATTGAAAAAAAATACCGGCGAATTAAGAACCGAGTACTTCTCCGGCACTGAAAATGCCCTTATTTTTTCGCTTCTGTCTACCGGAAAGGATATTCAGGCGGTGAAGTCCGAACTGGATGCGGCAACCCTGGAGCACATGGAACGCCTCGCCAGCCGGCCGATAATACCCGGAGATCTTGAACGCAAACTGGAAGAATGCGTCCTTCTTATGAAGGAAAACTACCTGAGGACTCTTATGCAGAACCAGGAAGCCATTCTCAGCTCGGGTGAGCTTTCAGCGGCGGAAAAGGGGACCCTGCTCGAGGAGAGCATGAAGATAGGGGAACAGTTAAAAAGCGTGTTCTGGCAGAAATCAAAAAATACGGAACGCATTAAAAAGGAGAACAGCGCCAGTGAGAACGGATAAAAAGAAAAGCAAAGCCAAAATCGAAGTCACGGAAGAAATCAAGGAAACCGAGGCAGAGCTTGAAGACAGCCTCGACGAAGAGCCGTCTGACGAAGACCTGCCGACTGATGACAGCCTGGCAGAAGATGAACTCAATTCCGATGTAGAAATAGAAGAAGACCTGGAAACAGCCGAAGCCGACCTTATCCTCCCTCTGGACCAGATTGAAGAGCATGGCGTTGTTGACGACCCGGTCCGAATGTACCTGCATGAAATAGGCAGGGTTACACTGCTGAGTGCTGACGATGAAAAGGTCCTGGCAAAAAAAATGGAAGCCGGCAAACGCATTCGCGAGATAAAGGAAAGGTATATCGACGAATACGGCACACCCCCCACACCCATACAGCTGGTCCTCAACATGCTGCTTGACCTGATCAGAGCCCGGGAAACCCTGTGTCTGTTCCAGGAAGAACTAGGGCTGGAGAAATGCAAGTATTTCAAACAGGCCGTCACCAATCCCGATATACAGCACAACCTGATAGATGAAATCGACCAGAAATTTACCCAGTCGATCGCCGCCAAAACCGGAAAAAGCCCGGCCGAAGTCGAGGCAGAGCTTATCAATATCTCTCTGAACATAAGGCTGCTTCCCCCTGAAGTGCTGGCGGCAATACCGGACGAAACCACCCTGGACGAAATCGATCAGCTCGCCCGCCGGCAGTCATTCATCGATTCAGTCGAAGTCAACGAACAGCAATTGAAGCAGTATTTGAAAAACATCAAAATGGAAGCGGACAAAGCGGAAAAGCACCTGACGGAAGCCAATCTCAGGCTGGTTGTCAGCGTGGCCAAAAAACACATCGGCCGGGGCATGCCCCTGCTGGACCTGCTGCAGGAGGGCAATATCGGCTTGATCCGGGCGGTTGAAAAATTTGACTACCACCGGGGTTTCAAGTTCTCAACTTATGCGACCTGGTGGATACGCCAGGCTATAACCCGGGCTATTGCCGACCAGGCGCGAACCATCCGCATACCGGTCCACATGGTGGAAACCATACATAAACTGCTCTCGGTAAGCCGCCAGCTTTCCCAGGAATACGGCCGTGAACCGACTCCCAAGGAAATCGGTGCCGAAATGGACCTGCCCCCGGACAAGGTCAGGGAAATCATAAAGGTATCCCAGTTGCCGGTTTCCCTGGAAGCCCCCATCGGCGAAGAAGAGGACAGCCACCTGGGAGATTTCATCGAGGACCAGAACATCGTCCCGCCTCCGGATGCGGCTTCCCGCCAGCTGCTCAAGGAGCAGATAGGAGAGGTGCTCTCCAGTCTTACCCACCGTGAAAGAAGGGTGTTGCAGCTGCGGTTCGGTCTGGAAGACGGCCGCGCCCGGACCCTGGAGGAAGTCGGCAAGGAATTCAACGTCACCCGTGAGCGCATACGGCAAATCGAAGCCAAGGCCCTGCGTAAATTGCGCCATCCCTCCCGCAGCCGTAAATTGAAGGATTACCTTGAATAGACAGCCATGATTCCCTCGAGGCTCAAAATACGTAATTTCATGCCTTACCGGGGCGACCTGCCGGCTTTTTCCTTCAACGGCATTCATACTGCCTGCATCTCGGGTGACAATGGAGCCGGCAAATCATCGATCATCGATGCCATTACCTGGGCTCTGTGGGGCAAAGCCCGGGCCGGCAGCGATGACGAATTGATATCTATCGGAACAGAAGAAACCGCCGTGGAATTCGATTTTCTGGCCTCCGGCAGTAACTACCGGGTAATACGCAAGCGGACCAGGGCAAAAAAGGCGACTTCCAGCGGTCAATCCAGCCTCGATTTTTTACTGGATACCGGACAGGGTTTCAAGTCATTGACCGGTGACACCATCTCCAGAACCCAGGCGGAAATAAACCGCCTGCTGCATATGGATTATGATACCTTCATCAACAGCGCCTATTTGCGCCAGGGCCATGCTGACGAATTCAGCCGCCAGACCCCCTCCAAACGCAAGGACGTTCTCGCCAGCATCCTGAAACTGGACATTTACGATTCGCTGGCGGAAACCGCCAGGCAAAAAACCAGGGACAAACAGGCCGAAAGCCAGGCTCTCGAGCGCGCCATTAACGAAATCAGGGTTGAACTGGAAAACAAGGGATTGCTGACCCGGGAATCCGAAAAGGCCGGTGGTGAACTGGAGGCCGCTGAAAAAGAGTTCGCTCAGGCTCAATCGCAGTATGAGCGCTTAAGCCTGCTGGTGCAAACCCTGGAAAACCGGCAGGATCAGCTCAAACGGGCACAATCGGCCATTCAGCAGTTCCAGGTTCAGATATCGAGCTGGCAGAAACAGGCCGAACAGAGCCGGGCTAAGATTGCCGGATATGAAGCAACCCTGGCTGACGGCCAGTCAATAGAAGACGGATTTTCGGATTATCTGAAGGCAAAAGATACTCTTGATGAGATGAGCCGGCGCCTCAGGCTGCTCAATCAGATCAACGATCAAAAAAACAGGCTGGAAAGAATCGTAGACATGGAACGCAACAAGCTGCTGAACCAGCAGGCAGTTGCTTCCAGAAACCTCAGCGAACTCGAAAACAAAGCAAGCCTGGGAGATAAGCTGAAAAACAATATTGCCAACCAGCAGGCTGCCGGCCGGAAACTGGCGGACCGGGAAAAGGCCCTGCAGCAGGCCGAGGATAACAACAGATGCATCGAGGAACAGATTCAAACCCAAAAATCCCGGGATTCTCAAACCGGGCTCCGCATCCGGGAAATCGACAGCCGGCTGGAGTTGATTTCCCGGGAAACCGATGCGCATTGCCCGCTGTGTGAAAAACCCCTGGAAGAAACCGAGCGCCAGCTCATTCTGAGCAAGTACGGTCAGGAGAGAGCCGCTCTGACCCGGTCGCTACAGGCCGGAGAAGCTGAAATTGCCGAACTCTACAAAAAAATGGAGGAGGGACGGCAAAACCTGCTGGCCGCCAGAAAGGCTCTACGGCTCGACCAGGAAAAACATAACGCTGATACAGCAATCCTGAACCACCGGATTGATGAATGCGAGCAGGCCGGCAAACAGCTCGAAGCGCAAAGAACTGCGTTGAAAAAAATAGAAAGACAACTGGAAGACAAGGTTTACGCTCAAAAAGAACAGGCTGAACTGGGCAGCATCTATCAACAACTTGAAAGCCTTGATTACAATGAGCAGGTTTACGCCAGGGCAAAAGACGATGTAGACCGTCTCGAACGCTTCAGGGACAAGAAATCGAAGCTTGCAGAGGCTTTAACCCAGATCCAGCCGGAAAGGGAAGCCGCACAGGCAGCCGGCGAAGCAATCAAAAATCTCGAATTGCGCCTCCTGGAAGAAGAAGCGCTTGCAGCAAAACTCGCCGGTGAAATTGCGGGCCTGCCTGCTGTGCACCAGGAACTGGCACAGGCCGGCACCAGCCAAAAGGCGGCTGAAAGCCGGCTGAAAGCCGCCAGGGAAGAGGTGTACCGGTTAAGGGCCAGGCTGGACAGCCTCGAAGAACAGGAGGGCAGGCTGGAAAAGAAAGAGGCCAGCCTGAAACAAACTGCATTGGAAGAAACAACCTACAAAACCCTGGCACAGGCCTTTGGCAAAAAAGGTATTCAGGGAATGCTTATCGAGATGGCTATTCCTGAAATAGAAAACGAAGCCAATCGCGTACTGGCAAAGATGACCGACAACCGCATGGCCTTGAAAATAGAATCCCAGAAGCTGAAGAAAACCGGTGAAAAGGCCGAAACCCTGGAAATCAACATCTCGGATGAAGTCGGCACGCGAAATTACGAAATGTACTCCGGCGGAGAAGCCTTCCGCATCGATTTTGCCCTAAGAATCGCACTTGCCAAACTGCTCGCCAACCGCAGCGGGGCTCCCCTGCCTACCCTGATCATCGATGAAGGTTTCGGTACCCAGGACGACATCGGATTGGAAAAGGTAAAGGAAGCCATCAACTCGATTCAGGACGACTTTGAAATTATCCTGGTTATCACCCACATAGACGAACTCAAGAACGCTTTCAACACCCGTATCGAAGTAACCAAGACTCCGGAAGGTTCGGTAATCGATATAATTTAAAGCTCCAGGTCGGCTGCGATTTCTTTCATGGCATCCAGCCCGAGTTCGATAAACCGGTCCAGGTCAAGGCCGAGGCTGGCACACGTTTCTATCTGTTCCCGGTTGACACCGGCTGCAAAACCTTTCTCCCTGTACTTTTTCCTGATTGATTTGAGTTCTACGCTGGCCAGTTTCTTGTCGGGCCGCACCAGTGCCGTGGTAGTAATCAGCCCTGTCAGGGCATCGGCGCAATACAGTGCCCTGTCGAGATCCGACTCGGCAGGCAAACCATGAGCTTCATTATGGCGCAATATGGCGCTGGCAACTGCCTCACCAGCTCCCATATCCCGTACCATGTCGGCGCCCATCCGGGAATGGATGTGCATATCGCCGTTGCAGTCTTCCATGTCGATATCGTGCAATAGTCCGGTCAAACCCCACAATTCCACGTCCTGGCCCAGGTTACGGGCCAGCGAGCGCATTATGGCCTCGGTTGCCAGCATATGTTTTATCAGGTTCCGGTTCTTGATTTTTGCCTCCACCGCTGCCAGGGCTTCATGCCTTTTCACCATAAGACCTCCAAAATTGGCTATGAATTGACGGAAGCCGGCACTGCCCGGCCTCCCAAGGCGCCTTTCAGGTAACTGCCGGTTATCGATGACGGATGCCGGGCGATGTCTTCCGGAGTGCCGCAGGCGACGATCTCTCCGCCGCGGTCGCCGGCTCCCGGTCCAAGATCGATAATCCAGTCGGCGTTTTTTATGACATCGAGATGGTGTTCTATTATCAAAACGGTGTTGCCGGTACCGGCTAACCTCTGTAAAACCTTCAGCAAAGCCGCGATGTCTTCAAAGGCCAGGCCGGTCGTCGGCTCGTCCAGTATATAGAGCGTACGACCGGTAGCCCGCCGTGACAATTCGGTGGCCAGTTTTACTCTTTGTGCCTCTCCGCCCGATAGTGTTGGGGCGGGCTGGCCCAGGTGTATGTAGCCCAGACCCACGTCGTTGAGAGTCGAAAGTTTGTTCTTTATCCGGGGAAAATTTTCAAAAAAATCCAGCGCTTCGGCAACGGTCATATCCAGTACTTCGGCAATATTCTTACCCTTGAACCTGACCCCCAGCACTTCCCGCGTATAACGTTTGCCGCGGCAAACTTCGCAAGGAACGGTAACATCGGGCAGAAACTGCATTTCGATGCGGGTATATCCGTCGCCGCTGCAGGCTTCACAACGCCCGCCCTTGACATTGAAGGAAAACCTGCCCGGTCCGTAGCCGCGGACTTTTGCCTCGGGTGAAGTCGAAAACAACTCTCGTATATAGGTAAAAGTCCCGGTGTAGGTTGCCGGGTTGGACCGCGGTGTCCGGCCTATGGGGGACTGGTCGATGTCGATGATTTTATCAATGAACGCGGCACCTTCGATTCCATCGCAGCGGCCTGGTTTTTCCCTTGAGCGGTTGAGTATCTGGGCCAGTTTTTTGTAAAGCACTTCGTTTATCAACGTGCTTTTCCCCGAACCGGAAACGCCGGTGACACACACCAGGCAGCCCAGGGGGATGTCGACGTCGACATTCTTAAGGTTGTTTTCCCTGGCCCCCCTTATGACCAGCTTTTCACCACTGCCCGGCCTCCGGTGCTCCGGCAGGGGTATAACCCGCCGCCCGCTCAGGTATTTGCCGGTAAGCGAATCCGGGCTGTCCAGTATCTGTTCCAGGGTGCCGCAGGCCACCATCCGGCCGCCATGCTCTCCGGCTCCCGGGCCCATATCGATAATATAGTCGGCTGAACGCATCATGGCTTCATCGTGTTCCACCACCAGTACCGTGTTTCCCAGTTCACGCAACCGCTCGAGCGTCCTGATCAAGCGTGAATCATCAGCCGGGTGCAGGCCCACGGTAGGCTCATCACATACATACAAGACGCCCATCAGCCCGCTGCCTATCTGGGTCGCCAGGCGTATACGTTGAGCCTCGCCGCCCGAAAGAGTCGAGGAAACCCGGTCAAGGCTCAGATAATCCAGCCCGACATTTACCAGGAAAGAGAGGCGTGCTTCTATTTCCTTGAATATTTCGGCCGCAATGGTTTGTTCCCTGGGCGACAGGGGTGTACCTGCCGACTTGAGCATAAGTATCCAGTCGAGGGCCGTACTGACCGACAGGGCCGCAACTTCGGTAATATTCCTGCCCTGGATCTTTACAGCCAGGGCTTCAGGTTTCAGGCGTTTGCCGCCGCAATCAGGGCATGGCAAGCTCACCATATAACGTTCGACATACTGACGTGACTGTTCGGATTCGGTATCGCGATACAGGCGCATCATGCGGGGTATAACCCCTTCGAAACCGTTGTAGTACTCCCTGACTCTACCGAACTGATTGCGGTAGCGCTGGGGTTCACCGCCCTCTCCATACAAAATAAGGTCAAGCTGCTGTTGATTGAATGTCTTGAGCGGTTCATGGGTTGAAAAACCATAACGCCTCGCCATATCCGATATCTGAGAAAAGTACCATGTCTGAAACTGGTAGGGCTGTATGGCTCCTTCCGCCAGGGAAAGATTTCTATCCGGAATTACCATCTCCGGGTCTATTTCCTGGCGAACTCCCAGCCCGGTGCAGGCGGCACAGGCGCCGTGCGGGCTGTTGAAACTGAAGGTCCGGGGCTCGATTTCTCCCAGGTTGGTGCCACACTGGGCACAACTGTAATGCTCGGAAAAAAGCAGTTCCTCTCCATCTATTATGGATACCAGCACCACACCTCCACCCAGTTTTAAGGCTGTCTCAACCGAGCCGGCCACGCGGCTGAAGCTGTACTCCCGGCCGGTTATCAGGCGGTCGATAATCACTTCTATATTGTGCTTTTTGTTCTTGCCCGGTTTTATTTCTCCCGAAAGATCGGTTACCACTCCGTCTACTCTAACCCTGGCGTAACCCGAGCGGCGCAAATCTTCGAAAAGCTGCAGGTATTCGCCTTTTCGTCCCTTTACCAGAGGTGCCATGATCTGGATGCGGCTTCCCTCGGGCAGAGAGTTTATGGAATCCGCTATCTGTTCGACGGTCTGGGCGGCGATTTCCCGGCCGCACCGGGGGCAATAAGGCCGGCCGGCCCGGGCAAAAAGAAGGCGCAGATAGTCGTAAATCTCGGTTACAGTGCCTACTGTTGAGCGGGGGTTATGGCTGACGCCCTTCTGGTCTATGGATATCGCCGGGCTAAGCCCCTCGATATAATCCACGTCCGGTTTCTCCATGCGCCCCAGAAACTGCCGCGCGTAGGAAGACAACGATTCCATATAACGGCGTTGTCCTTCGGCGTAGATGGTATCGAAGGCCAGCGAGCTTTTACCCGAACCGGAAACCCCGGTTATTACCACCAGTTTATCCCTGGGTATGGTTATATCGATGTTTTTTAAATTATGTTCACGGGCACCTTTAACTACTATATACTGCTGGGTCAATTGTCAACTCCTTGCACCGTTTTATTTTACCCCAGCACCGGAGTATGCACAAACAACCGCCCTGTTTTAACCTGCGGAGACGAGTTGCGGAGTGTAGCTATAAACCGGTTGTTGGGTTATAATGGCACCATAAGAAAATGAACAGAACCGATAACCTGAAAAGCCTGGTCGCAGACACGCTGGAGCAGCACAAAAAACACCTGAAGCGCCTTTGTCTTAAGATCCATGCCAACCCTGAAACAGGGCTTGAGGAATCCCGGGCATCCGCTTGGCTTCGGGAGTACCTCGGCAAAAATGGCTTCGATGTTAATTCAGGGGCTGGCGGTTTGCCTACCGCCTTTACCGCCTGCTACGGTAAAGGCAAGCCCCGCATAGGACTGCTGGCTGAATACGATGCTTTGCCACAACTGGGCCATGCCTGTGGCCACAATATTATCGCCGCCGCTTCAGCCGGCGCCGCCGTGGCCGCCAAACCGGCGATAGATGCCCTCGGCGGTACCGTTGTGGTGATCGGATCCCCTTCGGAAGAGATCCACAGCGGCAAGGAAATTCTTATCCGCCGCGGAGTTATCGACGGGCTGGATGCAGCCATGATGGTCCACCCCGGCAGTGAAAACGTTACCAGCATACAAACCCTGGCCTGTATTACTCTTGAAGTCGAATTCAAAGGCCGGCAGGCTCACGCTTCCGCCAATCCTGAAGAAGGAGTCAACGCCCTGGAAGCCATGCTGCTCAGTTTTAACGCCGTGAACTCACTCAGGCAGCACATACCGGATTCGGCTCGGGTGCACGGTATTATTACCGACGGCGGCCAGGCGGCCAATATTGTACCGGCTCACTCGGCCGCCCTGTTCATGGTAAGAGCAAAAAACACCGGTTACCTGGAGGAATTGAAAAGCAAGGTTATCAACTGTTTCAAGGGAGCTGCCGTTGCCACCGGCGCAGGGTTGAAATACCGCTGGGCGGATGTATATTGCCAGCCCATGAAATCCAACGCCTGCCTGGCTGCTGCCTTTAACCGGAATATGGCTGTGACCGGCCGGCGGATGGGAACCGGAAGCCGGGACTTTGCATCCACCGATATGGGCAATATCAGCCAGCTCGTTCCCTCGATTCATCCCATAATCGCTATTGCCCCGGAAGGAACTCCCCTTCACTCGACACGTTTCCTTAAGGCAGCCGCTTCCGGGGATGCCATTAAAGCCGTGGAAGACGCAGCCCTGGCCATGGCACTCACAATCACCGACATCCTGGCCGATGCCGAGATGCTTAAAGGCATCCGGGATGAGTTCGACCGTTAAAGGTAGTTCGCGTTGGCAAGATATCTGGGAATAGACGTAGGCTCCATAAGCACCAAAATGGTAGTTGCCGGTCCGGATAGTGCCATCACTGCATGGTGTTACCTGCCGACCGCGGGAAACTTACCGGAAGCGCTTCGCCGCAGCCTGGCACAGCTTGAAACCAGCCTGGGGCAAGACAGCCCGCTCGCCGGTATCGCAGTTACGGGCTCCGGGCGCAAACTGGCAGGGGAAATGCTGGGTGCCGGCATAGTTAAAAACGAAATAACCTGCCAGATGATCAGCGGGCTGAACTTTGAACCCGGCGTTCAGACAATCGTAGAAATCGGTGGGCAGGATTCGAAACTGATCGTCGTACGCCGGGGTCTGGTAGCCGATTTTAACATGAATTCAGTATGTGCTGCCGGCACCGGTTCTTTCCTGGACCACCAAGCCGCACGGCTGAATATTACCCTGGATGAAAT
>Ga0068711_1001343_pt1 | contig 14546 bp, 11 predicted proteins | sample MTBAKMMethaMetaG_FD_62224 | JGI IMG/M metagenome (GOLD analysis project Ga0068711, IMG submission 62224) | Enrichment culture microbial communities from Arthur Kill intertidal strait, New Jersey, USA, that are MTBE-degrading - MTBE-AKM (Arthur... | ecosystem: Environmental > Aquatic > Marine >...
ACCCCGACGGCCTGCGGCGCGACGCCGAGCGCCGCGGCGAGCCGCGCCGCCATCGCACCGCGCAGCGGGGCGAGGCGCGGCGCCTCGCAGACCACCGTCAGGTCGATGTTGACCACCCGCCAGCCCGCGGCCGCCACGCTCCGCCCCACCTCTGCGAGCAGAACGATGCTGTCGGCGCCGCGATAAGCCTCGTCGTCGTCGGGGAAGAGGCGCCCGATGTCGCCGAGCCCGGCGGCGCCCAGCAGGGCGTCCATCACCGCGTGCGCGGCGACGTCGGCGTCGGAGTGACCGGCGAGCCCCTCGGGATGGGGCACCTCGACGCCCGCCAGCACCAGGGGCCGCCCCGGCGTGAAGCGGTGGGCGTCGACGCCCTGGCCGACCCTAAACGTCGGCCTCGACCTCCCACGAGAGCAGCGCGCCCGCGAGCGGGAGGTCCTGCGGAGTCGTGATCTTGACGTTGGCCGGCGTCGACGGGACGACGACGACGCGGTGGCCGGCGCGCTCGAGCAGGGCGGCGTCGTCGGTCGCACCCCCGATATCGGGGCGCGCGTAGACCTCGCGCAACACCGCGGCGCGGAACACCTGCGGCGTCTGCGCCGCCCAGAGCGCGCGGCGGTCGACCGTGTCGACCACGGCGTGGCGCTCGTCGCTGCGCTTGAGCGTGTCGCTGACTTCGATCGCAGGTATCGCACCGTCGGCGCCGTCGAGGGCGCGCACGCAGTCCTCGAAGACGTGACGCGAGAACAGCGGCCGGGCCCCGTCGTGAACGGCGATCACCTCGGCCTCGGCCGGCACCTCGAGGAGCCCGGCGCGCACCGAGTCGGCGCGCTCGCGGCCGCCCTCCGCGAGCAGCAGCGGCGTGCCGTCGTCGAGGCCGAACAGCTCGCTCGCGAAGCGCACGGTGTGCGACGGGTGAAGGACGACGACGAGGCCGGCGACCTGCGGTATCGCGAGGAGGCGCCGCACCGAGTGGCACAACACGGGCTCGCCGCCGAGCAGGAGGAACTGCTTGGACTCTCCGTCGGGGAGCCCCATGCGCCGGCTCTCGCCGGCGGCGGCGACGATCACCCACACGGAGTGCGCGGACGGTGGATCGGCCACGTCGTCTCCTCTCTCAGCGCACCAGGCGCGAGAAGATCATCTTGCCGGACGGACTCTGCAGCACACTCGTCACTTCGGCCTGCACGCGGTTGCCGACCTTGGCGGCCGCCTCCTCGACGACGATCATCGTGCCGTCTTCGAGGTACCCGATGCCCTGGTCCTGTTCGCGGCCCTCACGCAGGATCTTGACCTCGATCTGCTCGCCGGGCAGCACGGCGGCCTTGACGGCGTCGGCGAGGTCGTTGACGTTGAGCACGCGGACGCCCTGTATCGCCGCCACCTTGGCGAGCGTGTGGTCGGTGCTGAGGACCTGCCCACCGAGATCGTGACCGAGGCGCACGAGCTTGGCGTCGACGGCCTCGATGTCGGCGTAGTCGGCGCCCTCGACGCGCACCTGCTCGCTGGCGTCCTGCAGCCGCCGAACGTAGTCGAGGCCGCGCCGGCCGCGGACCCGCTTCTCGGCGTCGGACGAGTCGGCGAGGCGTTGCAGCTCCTCGATGACGAAGCGCGGCACGAGGAGCTCGCCCTCGAGGAACCCGGTGCGCATGACGTCGACGATGCGTCCGTCGATGATGGCGCTCGAGTCGAGAAGCTTGGGCGGCGTGCGCCCCTCGAGCGCCTCGAGGCCGCGGCGCAAGCCGAGCATCCTGAGGATCTCGACGTGCTTGCGCACCGCCACATGGGCGACGAAGTACCCGGAGAGCAGGAAGACGGGGATCGGCAGGTACGGGCCGACGTAGGGGATGCCGACGAGGGCCAGGCTGAGGAGGCCAGCGATGGCGAGACCGATGAGCACGCCGACGGCGGCGACGACGACCTCGGGCCCGGTCGTGCGCACGAGCCGCTCGTCGACGCGGTCGAGGCCGCGGTTGACGAGCCACGCGACGAAGGCGCCGAGCAGGTACCCGACGACCAGGCCGACGCCGGTCAGGGCGATGAGGAAGACGAGGGCCTCGAAATCGCTGAACTCGGGCAGGACCTCGGTGCCGCGCAGGCGGTCGGCCACCTGGTAGCCGGCCACGGCGCCGAGCAGCGCCAGCACGACGCGGATGGCGGTCGAGAGTACGCCCCTGCCGCGCCCGCGCCCGAGGGCCGGCGCCTCAGAGGATCTGGGCTGGCTCTCGGGTGTCTTCGGCAAGCGACGCGCCACTGGGGTGGACGGTCTCGAGGACGTGCTCGAGGAACTCGTTGGCCTCGTCCTCGCTGTACTCGCGGGCGTACATGAGCTCGCTCGCCAGGATTTTCTTGGCCTTGGAGAACATCTGCTTCTCGCCTGTGGAGAGTCCCTTGTCGGCGTGACGGATGGCCAGGTTGCGGACCACCTCGGCGACCTCGAAGATGTCGCCGGTCTTCAGCTTGTCGCGGTTGTGCTTGTAGCGACGGCTCCAATTTTTGGGCATCTTGGTGGGGTCGCCGTGCAGGACCTCGAGGACCTGCTCGACGACGTCGCGGTCGACGACCCGGCGGAGCCCCGCGCGGTCGGCGTTCTCGACCGGCACCATGACGGTCATGTCGTTGTGGAGGATCTTGATCGTCAGGTAGTCGCGCTGCTGACCGAGCACTTCCTTCTGCTCGATCTTGACGATCTTGCCGGCCCCGTGGTGTGGGTAGACGACCTTGTCGCCGATCTCGTACACGGTGCTCAAACCCCCCCGTCGTCGCTCTTGGCGCTTGTCGTGCCTGCCGGACCCGCCAGGGCGGCGAGGCGGAGAGCCTCACGTACGTCTGCGGCCCCGTCGACCTGCACGCCCGTGCCCCTGTGCGCGGCCGCGTCGGCCGCAGGCACGATGAGCCGCGTGTAGCCGCACCTCGCGGCTTCGGCGACACGCCGCCCGGCCTGGCTGCATGAACGAAGTTCGCCCGTCAGGCTGATCTCTCCGAACAGTGCGACCCGCGGCGGGAGTGGTGTGTCGCGGCCCGCCGAGGCGAGGGCGGCCGCGACGGCAAGGTCTGCCGCGGGCTCGTCGATGCGAATCCCGCCTGCAATATTAGCAAAAATGTCGGCCGAGGACAACGACAGGCCGGCGTGGCGGGCGAGGACGGCGAGGATCATCGCCAGCCGGTTGCGGTCGAACCCGGTAGCGATGCGCCGCGGTACTGCGAGCTCGCTGCGACTGGCGAGGGCCTGGACCTCGACCAGGAGACACCGGCTGCCCTCGACGGCGACGTGCGTCGCGGCGCCGGCCGCGGGGCGGCCGTCGCCGGCGAAGAGCTGCGCCGGATCGGTGACCGCCACGAGGCCCGCCTCGGTCATCTCGAAGACGCCCAGCTCCTCGGTCGAGCCGAAGCGGTTCTTGGACGCGCGCAGCGTGCGGTAGAACCGCTGCCGGTCGCCCTCGAACTGGAGGACGGTGTCGACGACGTGCTCGAGCACCCGCGGCCCGGCGAGAGCGCCCTCCTTCGTGACGTGGCCGACGAGGACCACGGCGACCCCGGTGTCCTTGGCGAGACGCTGGAAGCGCCCGGCCGCCTCGCGCACCTGGCTCACGCTGCCGGGCGCCGACGTGAGCGCGTCGCTGTAGAGCGTCTGCACCGAGTCGACGACGACCAACGCCGGGCGCTGGGCGTCGACGGCGGCGAGCAGACTCTCGAGCTCGGTCTCGGCCAGCACGGCGATCGTCTCCGGCCGCCTGCAGACGCGCTCGGCGCGCATCTTGACCTGGGCGGGCGACTCCTCGCCGCACACGAGCAGCACCTCTCGCTCGAAGGCGACGGCGTCGAGGACCTGCAGCAGCAGGGTGCTCTTGCCGATCCCCGGCTCGCCGCCGAGCAGCACGAGGGAGCCCGGCACGAGGCCGCCGCCGAGGACGAGGTCGAGCTCGGCGATGCCGGAGGGAAAGCGAGCGACGGCGGACGAGGTGACGTCGGCAAGGCGGAGGGGGGCGGCCGCTGCGCGGCCGCCCCCCTCCGCCTTGCCGCTCCCGCGCCGTGCCGGCGCGGCGACGACCTCTTCGGTGAACGAGTCCCAGGCGGCGCAGTCGGGGCAGTGCCCGAGCCACTTGGGCTCGCGGCGACCGCACTGGCTGCAGACGAAGACGGTCTGGCGCCGGGCCACGGCCCGGCTCAGGCGCTGGCCCCGGCGGACCCTGCGTCGGGCGGGCCGTCGCCGCCCGCCGGCACCGGACCGCCGCCGACGCTCTGGGCGACCGGCTCGTCGAGCCCGACCATGGGCAGCTCGACGCTGCCCCCGACGACCTCGCCGTCGACGGTCAGCACGGTGTCGCCGTCGTGGCCGTCGACGAGGACGACGGTGCCCTCGCCGAACTGTCGCTCGAGCATCGCGTCGGAGAGCTTGTCCTCGATGTAGCGCTGGATCGCGCGGCGCAGCGGCCGCGCCCCCAGCATCGGGTCGTAGCCCTGCTCGACCAGCACCTCGCGGCCGGCGTCGGTCAGCTGGATGGTGACGCCCTGCGGCGTGAGCTGCAGCTGGAGGCGCGCGATCATGAGGTCGACGATCGTGCTGATCTCGTCGCGCTCCAGCTTGTGGAAGACGATGACCTCGTCGACGCGGTTGAGGAACTCGGGCCTGAAGACGCGCTTGAGCTCGCCGGTGATGCGGCCCTTCATGTCTTCGTAGCTCAGCCCCTTGGTGGCGTGCTGGGCGAACCCGAGGGGCGCCTCCTTGGTGATGTTCTCGGCGCCGACGTTGCTGGTCATGATGAGGATCGTGTTGCGGAAGTCGACGGTGCGCCCCTGCGAGTCGGTCAGGCGGCCGTCCTCGAGGATCTGCAGGAGGATGTTGAAGACGTCGGGGTGGGCCTTCTCGATCTCGTCGAAGAGCACGACCGAGTACGGCCGGCGACGCACGATCTCGGTGAGCTGGCCGCCCTCCTCGTGGCCGACGTAGCCCGGCGGCGAGCCGATGAGCCTCGAGACCGTGTGCTTCTCCATGTACTCGCTCATGTCGAGCTGGACGAGGTGGTCCTCGTCGCCGAAGAGGAAGACGGCGAGCGTGCGCGCCAGCTCGGTCTTGCCGACCCCCGAGGGGCCGAGGAAGATGAACGAGCCCGTCGGGCGGCGCGGGTCTTTGAGACCGGCCCGGGCGCGCCGGATCGCCTTGGAGACGGCGCGCACCGCCGGGTCCTGGCCGACCAGGCGGTGGTGGAGTTCCTCCTCCATGCGCAGGAGCTTCTTGCTCTCGGCCTCGGTGATCTTGACCACCGGGATGCCGGTCCACATGCTGACGATCTCGGCGATCTCGTCCTCGCCGATGCTGGCCCGCATGCCCTCGTCGCTCGTCTTCCACTGGTCCTCGAGCTCGAGCTTCTTGTGGCTCAGCTTGCGCTCCTTGTCGCGCAGGTTGGCCGCCTTCTCGAACTCCTGGGCCTCGATCGCCGCCTCCTTCTCTTTGCGCACCTGCGAGATCTCGTCCTCGAGCTCGCGGTAGCTGGGCGGCGCGGTCATGGTCTGGATGCGCTTGCGGCTCGCCGCCTCGTCGACCAGGTCGATGGCCTTGTCGGGCAGGAAGCGGTCGCTGATGTAGCGGTCGGCGAGCTCGGCCGCCGAGGTGAGCGCCTCGTCGGTGATGCGGATGCGGTGGTGCGCCTCGTAGCGGTCGCGCAGGCCGCGGAGGATCTCGATGGTCTCCTCGGCGCTCGGCTCGGCCACCTTGATCTGCTGGAAACGGCGCTCGAGCGCGGCGTCGCGCTCGAGGTACTTGCGGTACTCGTCCATCGTCGTGGCGCCGATGGTCTGCAGCTCGCCGCGGGCGAGGGCCGGCTTGAGGATCGAGGCGGCGTCGATCGCGCCCTCGGCCGCGCCGGCGCCGACGAGGTTGTGGAGCTCGTCGATGAAGAGGACCACGTCGCCCTGGTCGCGGATCTCCTTCATGACCTTCTTGAGCCGCTCCTCGAACTCGCCGCGGTACTTCGAGCCTGCGACCAACGCCGCGAGATCGAGGGTGTAGAGCTGCTTGTCCTTGAGCAGCTCGGGCACCTCGTGCCCGGCGATGCGCTGGGCGAAGCCCTCGACGATGGCCGTCTTGCCGACGCCCGGCTCGCCGATGAGCACAGGGTTGTTCTTGGTGCGCCGCGAGAGGATCTGCATGACGCGCTCGATCTCGACCTGGCGGCCGATGCACGGGTCGAGCTTGCCCTCCTCGGCCAGCTTGGTCAGGTTGCGCCCGAACTGCTCGAGCACCTTGGGCTGGCGCTTGCCGCCCTCGCCGCCACCGCCGCCGCTCGTGGCGCGGCGGCCGGGGCCGGAGAGCGTGCGCATGACCTCGCCGCGGATCTTGTCGGGCTCGGCGTCGAGGTCGAGCAGGATGCGCGCCGCGACGCCTTCGTCTTCGCGGACCAGGCCGAGCAGGATGTGCTCGGTGCCGATGTAGTTGTGACCCAGGGAGAGCGCCTCGCGCAGGGCGAGCTCGAGCACCTTCTTGGCCCGCGGCGTGAAGGGGATCTGGCCCTGCGGGGCCTCTTCGCCGGAGCCGACGATACGCACGACGGCGGCGCGGACCTCCTCGACCGAGATGTCGAGGGTGTCGAGGACGCGTGCCGCCACCCCCTCCTCCTCGCGCAGCAGCCCGAGGAGCAGGTGCTCGGTACCGATGTAGTTGTGCTTCAGCGCCCGCGCCTCTTCTTGCGCGAGGACGACGACTTGCCTGGCGCGTTCGGTGAAGCGTTCGAACATGCCGCTCTCCTTGTCGGGGCGACGGGGACGCCGCGGAGGACGGCGGTCGCGTCGCCGGGACGCGTGCTTCGACAGACTGGCCCCGCCCCCGGGCGAGGGCACGAGACTATGGTACCCGATTCACAGCCGGGCGCGACCCGGAGCCGCTGCGTTGGGAACGCCGACGGGACGATACGGACGCTGCGCGCCCGCGGGCTCGTAGGCATCGCCACCCCGCGCCCTTGTGACCGCCGGGGCCTCAACAGCCGAACGGCAGCTGTCATAGGGTATCCTACGACTGCACGTGAGGGTCTCCTATCCGCGCCCCGGTAGGGACGCGGGCCGGTGGCCTCGAGCACCTTCGACGAGGGCAGGGGGAGATGACGAGAGGGCTGGATGAGCTACCCGCCGGGGCCACCGGCGTGGTCGAGTCTCTGGGCGGTGGCCGCGGGGTCACCTCGCGTCTCATCGGGATGGGCTTCACCCCGGGGGTCGAGGTGGCCGTCATCCACAACCGCGGCCGCGGCGCCATCATCGTGCTGGTGCGCGATGTGCGGGTCGCCCTCGGGCGCGGCCAGGCGCAGAAGATCATGATCGCCGAGAGCTGACCGAGGGAGCCGGCATGGCTGGGCCCAGCCGAGCGGAGTTCACGATCGCCCTGGCGGGTCAGCCCAACGTCGGCAAGTCGACGGTCTTCAACATGCTGACCGGGCTCAGCCAGCACGTGGGCAACTGGCCGGGTAAGACGATCGAGCAGAAGACGGGCGAGTTCACCTACGACTCCTCGCGCATCCGCCTCGTCGATCTGCCGGGCACCTACAGCCTCTCCGCCAACTCCGAGGAGGAGCGCATCGCGCGCGACTTCATCCTGCGCGAGCAACCCGATGCCGTCGTCGTGATCGTGAACGCGACGGCTCTCGAGCGCGGGCTCTACCTAGTCGCCGAGCTGATGACCCTGCCGGTGCCGCTCGTCGTCGGTCTCAACATGCTCGACATCGCCGAACGGCAGGGCTCGCACATCGACGTCGAGGTGCTCGAGGCGGCCCTCGGCGTCCCCGTCGTCGGCCTGGTCGCGACGAAGAACCGCGGCGTGCGCGACCTGGTGGACGCGGCCGCGCGCCGCCTCGCCCGACCGCCCTCCGCGGCGGCGAACGGCCCCGAGCTCGCGCCGACCCACCGCCCGCAACTGCAGCGCCTCCGCGCCCTTGTCGCCGGGCACGTGCCTCGGCAGTACCCGGAGGACTGGGTAGCGCTCAAGCTGCTCGAGGGCGACACCGAGATCGCAGGGCTCGTCAAGGCGGCCGCCCCCGAGGCGTGGGACGAGATCGAGCAGGTGCTCATGGCGCACGAGGACGCCTACCTCGACATCGCCACCAGCCGCTACCGCTGGGTGCGTCGCATGGTCCGCGCCGCCGTGGTGTCCCCCCGGGCGGGAGCCATCACGAGGACGGACCGCTTCGACAAGGTGGCCGTCCACCACATCTGGGGCCCGCTGCTCCTGCTCCTGCTCCTCGGGGTGGTGTTCCTCGTCACCTACTCCGTGGCAGGACCGATGGTGCAGTGGCTCGACGCCCTCGTAGCCGGCCCGCTGACGACCGCCGCCGAGAGCGCGCTGGCGGGCGCCCCGGACTGGCTCACGGGGCTGCTGGTCGACGGTCTCATCGCCGGCGTCGGGACGGTCTTGACCTTCGTGCCCGTCCTCGTCATCTTCTTCGCGGCTCTGGGCGTCCTCGAGGACGTGGGCTACCTCGCGCGCGCCGCCTACGTCATGGACCCGTTCATGCACCACATGGGCCTGCACGGCAAGTCGGTGCTGCCGCTCATGGTCGGTTTCGGCTGCAACGTCCCCGCGGTGATGGGGGCACGCATCATCGAGGACCGCCGCGCGCGCCTGCTCACCATCCTGCTCGCTCCCCTGGTCCCGTGCACGGCTCGTCTCGCCGTCCTCGCCTTCCTGGCGCCGGCGTTCTTCGGCACCGGCGCCGCGTTCGCCTCACTGGCGCTCGTGGCCGCCAATCTGCTCATCCTCTTCGTCGTAGGCGTCCTCATCGGCCACGGCGTCTTTCACGGTGCGCGGACCGCGTTCATCATGGAGCTGCCTCTCTACCATCGGCCCAACCCCCGCACCATCGGGGTCTTCGTGTGGCAGAGCACCGCGGCGTTCGTGAAGAAGGCGGGCAGCATCATCGTCATCGTCTCGGCGCTGGTCTGGGCGCTCTCCGCCCTCCCGGGGGACGACGTGCAGCAAAGTCTGCTGGCCGACCTCGGACGCATGCTGACCCCGTTGGGCGCCCTGATGGGGCTGTCCGACTGGCGCCTCATCGTCGCCCTGCTGAGCAGCTTCGCGGCCAAGGAGAACGTGATAGCCACGCTGGGCATCCTCTTTCCGCCCGACGGCGGCGGAGCTGGTCTGGCGGAGCGGGTGGCCGGCGTTCTAACACCTGCGGCGGCAGTCGCCTTCCTTGTGGTCCAGATGACCTTCATCCCGTGTGCGGCCGTGCTCGCGGCGACACGCCAGGAGACGCGGTCGTGGCGCTGGACGCTGACGGGCGTCGGGCTGATGCTGGCGATCGCCCTGCTGGCCGGGACCCTCGTGTACCAGATCGGCTCCAGGCTGTGACGGGATGGCGCCGACGGCGGGCCGGGGAGAGGTGAGCCGTGTGAGTTCCTCCTCCGGACCGCGAGAAGTGTGACCGGCATGGCAGTGACGGTGTGTTCGAGGCCGGGGTGCGGCCAGTGCACGGTCGCGAAGCGCTGTCTCGAGGAGCGCCGGAGATCGACGGGGAGGACCATGGTGCCCCGCAGCGGGCCCGCATCCTCGGCGCCGTCGCCGCCTCAAGGAGACGGCCCCCGGGTCGCCGGCCTGTCTCGTGTAAGAATGGCCCGGGCGGCGCAGCGCCGCTGCCGCGCGACCTGAGAGGAGCCGTCCCGTGGACACCACAGTGTTCTGGATCGCCGTCGCGTTCGCCGAGGCGGCGACGTCCGGCGGCGTGGCCCTCATCAACAAGCGCCTGCTCTCGACCCTCGACCCCATCGCCACGGCGATGCTGGTGCGCGCGGTCTCGGTGGTCACGATCGTCGTCGTGACGGCGCCGCTCACGTTGCTCCACCTGTGGAGCCTCACCTATGAGATGACGTGGGCGGCGGCGGGCTACGTCACACTCCTCGCCGTGTTCGGCTGGTTCATCGCCCAGAACGCCTACTACTTCGCCCTGCGTTCCGGCCCTATCAGCGTGGTCGCACCCGTCAGCAGCACAGCCCTGCTCTTCACGGCGTTGTTCGCGACCGTCTTCATCGGTGCGGCGCTGGGCGCCCCCACACTGGCGGGCCTCTTCATCACGGTCGCCGGCGTCGTGGCCATCGCCCGTGCGGATCGCCCGCAAACGGTGCTGGTGGCGGAGGGGCCGGCCCCGGGCGGCGCGCTGGATCCCGCAGCCGCCGGACCCCGGCCCATCGGATGGGCGCGGTCGGTACCGCTGGCGGTCGCGCTCGCCCTCGTCGGAGCCGCCGGATGGGGCATGGCGCCGGTGCTCATCCAGCTCGCCGTGGAGTCCGTAGGCCACGCCACCGTGACGATGATCGTCATGGCGCAAAGCCTCGGGCTGCTTATGACCGTGGGCCTCGCAGCAGTCCGGCGGGTACCGCTGACGATAGGGACCTTGACGGCCGTCGAGCTACGCCGCACACGCCGCCTCGCCGTCATCACCGGAGTGCTCGAAGGCTCGTGCGCCGTCCTCTTCTATCTCATCATCGAGCATCTCGGCTCCGTGCAGGCCGCGCTCATCGTGGCGACGGTCCCGGTGTTCGCGATAGCCTGGGGTGTCCTCTTCTTGAGGGAGCGCCCGAGTCGACGACTGGCGCTCGCTATCGTCGTCACGTTGCTGGGCGTCTTCGTCGCAACGGCGGACCGCCTCTGGTAGAGGCGGCCGCACGACTCCGAAAGCTGCCACCGGCTGCCGCCAGGCGGCACGGCCGACGCCCCCTCGTACGGTCAGCCGCGCAGCGCCGGGAAGAGGATGACGTCGCGGATGCTCGCGGCGCCGGTGAGGATCATGACCACGCGGTCGATGCCCATGCCCATGCCCCCGGTCGGCGGCATGCCGTACTCGAGCGCCTCGAGGAAGTCCTCATCGAGCTGGTGGGCCTCTTCGTCGCCGGCCTCGAAGTCGCCGACGTGCTGCATGAAGCGCGCCCGCTGGTCGTCGGGGTCGTTGAGCTCGCTGAAGGCGTTGCTCGTCTCCATGCCGGCGATGAAGCCCTCGAAACGCTCGACGAAGCGCGGGTCGTGGGGGCACTTCTTGGCGAACGGGCTGGTCTCGAGCGGGTGCTCGGTGATGAACACGGGCTGGATGAGCTCGGGCTCGACCGTCTCGCTGAAGAGCTCGTCGACCTGGGTGCCCCAGGTCGGGGCCAGGGGGACTTTGTCGTCGAGGCCCGCCTCCCTGATCCTCGCCTGCAGGTCGGCGACCGTGCGCGCGTCGTCGGCGCCGATGTCGATCCCCGACTTCTCGCGGATCGCCTCGCGCATGGTGAGGCGCGGCCACGGCGGCGTGAGGTCGATCTCGTGGCCGCGGAACTCGACCTGCAGGTGCCCGACCGCCTCGGCCGCGGCGACCAGCATGTGCTCGACCATGGTCATGACGTGGTTGTAGTCGACGTAGGCCTCGTAGGTCTCGAGCATCGTGAACTCGGGGTTGTGCTTGTAGCTCACGCCCTCGTTGCGGAAGTCCTTGCCGATCTCGTAGACGCGGTCGATACCGCCGACGATGCAGCGCTTGAGGTAGAGCTCGGTGGCGATGCGCAGGTAGAGGTCGCGCTTGAGCTCGTTGTGGTGGGTGACGAAGGGGCGGGCCATGGCGCCGCCGTAGAGCGGCTGCAGCACCGGCGTCTCGACCTCGACGAAGCCACGCCCGTCGAGGAACTCGCGGATCGTGCGGATGATCGTCGCGCGATGCACGAAGACCTCGCGCGAGTCGTCGTTGACGATGGTGTCGAGGTAGCGCTTGCGGTAGCGCAGCTCGACGTCGGTCAGGCCGTGGAACTTCTCGGGCAGCGGGCGCAGCGACTTGCTGAGCAGCTCCCAGGAGGCGACGCGCAGCGAGAGCTCGCCGCGCCGCGTGCGCATGACCGTGCCCTCGGCGCCGACGTGGTCGCCCAGGTCGACGTGCTCGAGCGCCGCGTAGCGCTCGTCGCCGAGCGCGTCGAGCTGGGCGAAGAGCTGCAGCTCGCCGCTGGCGTCCTTGAGGACGAGGAAGGAGACCTTGCCGTGCACGCGGCGCGCCATGACGCGGCCGGCGACGCGGTGCACCTCGCCCGAGTCCTGGCCGGACTCGAGGTGCTCGTGCGCGTCGCGCAGCGCGCCGATCTCGTCGCGCGGCTGGTACTGCGTGGGGTAGGCGGCGCCGGTGGCCCGCCAGGCGGCGAGCTTGTCGCGGCGCTCCGCGAAGACGTCGCCGTGCTCGCTGTGCTCGTCCACGAGCGGAGCCGCTAGGCGCGCTCGATGGCGAGGACCTTGAACTTCTTCGAACCCTTGGGCACGGCGACCGTGACCTTGTCGCCCGGCTTGTGGCCGAGGATCGCACGCCCAACGGGAGACTCGTTGGAGAGCTTGAAGGTGAGCGGGTCGGCCTCGGCCGAGCCGACGATGGCGTACTGGACCACGTCGCCGTGCTCCATGTCCTGCAGGGTCACCTTGGTGCCGACGCCGACCTTGTCGGTCGGCACCGTCTCGGCGTCGATGATGCTGGCGCTGCGGAGCTTCTCCTCGAGGGCGTAGATGCGCGCCTCGAGCATGGCCTGCTCGTTCTTGGCGTCGTCGTACTCCGAGTTCTCCGAGATGTCACCGAAGTCGCGTGAGTTGCGGATGCGCTCCGCCACCTCGTCGCGCTTCACCGTGGAGAGGTACTCGATCTCCTCCTTGATCCTCCGATGACCCTCGGGGGTGAGGATGATCTCGCGGTCGACCACTGTGCCTCCTCTTGAACACGACGGCGCGGCCCCTTGATGAGGCCGCGCGCCGGAAACGGCACGACAGTATAGGCCGCGCCTCCGGGTCGCGCAACCGTGCGCGGCGAGCGCCGAGCGGCCGCGCGGACGGCCGTTTCACGGGCAGAGCAGCGCCCGCACCGCGGCCTCGTCCGCGGCCCGCATGAGTGCGTCGGCCGTCTCGCGGTCGAGGGCGCCGCCGCGTCGGAGCTTCGGCCAGAACTGGCGCAGGTGGCGCACCCCGCGCGGCCCCATCCGACGCAGGACGTCATCGGCGAAGCGCCGCGCCTCCTTGAGCCGTTCGTCGGGCGGCGGCGGCTCCCCGCCGAGCACCTCGTGGAAGAGCCAAGGGGCGCCGACGGCGTGGCGGGCGAGGGCGACGGCCGCGGCGCCGCGCTCGAGGAGCTCGAGCGCGGCGCCGCGGCCGTCCACGTCGCCCGAGGCCACGACCGGCACCGGCAGCTCCGCCGCGAGATCTTCGGTGAGCCGGTGGTCGGCGCGTCCGCGGTAGAGCTGGGTGACGGTGCGTGGGTGGAGGAAGACGGCGGCGGCGCCGGCGGCGGCGAGGCGGGGCGCCAGCCGGCGCCCCGCCTCGTCGCCCTCGCGCAGCCCCGCCCGCAGCTTGACCGTGACCGGCACCTCGGGCCCGACGGCCGCCGCCACCTCGCGCACGATCTCCTCGGCGCGCTCGTGGTCGCCGAGCAGGGCGGCGCCGGCGCCGGTCTTCAGCACCTTGCGCACCGGGCAGGCCATGTTGAGGTCGACGAGGTCGGCGCCCGCGCCCACGCAGAGCTCGGCGGCGCGGGCGAGGTAGTCGGCGTCGGCGCCGAAGAGCTGGAAGCCGATCGGGTGCTCGTCCTCGTCGCACTCCAGGTAGGCGAACGTGCGCGCGCCCCCGTAGCAGAGGCCGTAGGCCGAGATCATCTCGGTGAAGACGAGCCCGGCGCCCCAGCGGCGCACGCTGCGGCGGAAGGCCGGCGTCGTGATCCCCGCCATCGGCGCCATGAAGAGGCGCCGCTCCAGCCGCAGGCGGCCGATGTGGACGGAGCGCGCGAACGGCGACGCCGTCGGCTCGCGCCGTGCCCGCCCGCGGCTCACCGGCGCTCCCCCCTCGCCCCGGCTCAGGCCGGGTGCTGGCGACGCATGACCAGCTCGATGCCGCGCAGCGTGAGGAAGGGGTCGACCGCCGCGATGACCGTGGTGTGCCGGGCGATCAGTTCGGCGAGGCCGCCGGTAGCGACGACGCGGGCCTGCTCGCCGAGCTCCTCCCAGATCGCACGCACGACGCCCTCGACCTGGCCGGCGAAGCCGTAGACCATGCCCGACTGCAGGCTCTCGGCCGTGGCCTTGCCGATCGCGTGCGCCGGCTCGACGAGCTCGACCTTGGTGAGCTTCGCGGCGCGCGTCGTGAGCGCTTCCATCGAGACTTCGACGCCGGGCGCGATGGCGCCCCCGAGGTAGTCGCCGGTGGCGGAGATCACGTCGAAGGTGGTGGCCGTGCCGAAGTCGCAGACGATGCACGGTCCCCCGTACGACTCGAACGCCGCCACGGCGTTGACGATGCGGTCGGCGCCGACCTCGATCGGGTTCTTCATCGCGATGCGGATGCCGCTCCGCGCCCCGGGGCCGACGACGAAGGGCGCGACGCCGAGGTGCTTCTCGCACATCTCCGTCCACTGCGCCGTGAGCCGGGGGACGACCGAGGCGATACCGACCTCGCCGACGTCTTCGGTGAAGCGCATCCCGGCGAGCGAGAAGAAGCCCTGCAGGAGACCGGCGATCTCGTCGCCGGTACGGTGTCGCACGGTGGCGATGCGCCAGTGGTGCTCGACCTCCCCGCCCTCGACGAG
>Ga0068711_1001354_pt1 | contig 14469 bp, 8 predicted proteins | sample MTBAKMMethaMetaG_FD_62224 | JGI IMG/M metagenome (GOLD analysis project Ga0068711, IMG submission 62224) | Enrichment culture microbial communities from Arthur Kill intertidal strait, New Jersey, USA, that are MTBE-degrading - MTBE-AKM (Arthur... | ecosystem: Environmental > Aquatic > Marine >...
TTCCGCAGGCACGTTGATCATGATCGAGCCCTTGATCTCCTTCATGCTACTAGATACGAACCTTGAGGGGATTTAATTATCGATGTTAACGGCCTTAAGGGAACGTCCTCTTCCTCCTATCACATCACCATCTGTCCCAGTGAGCGACATCCTTCACCGGTCTCCTGGTTCCATGTCGGGTGGCGATGTTCTTCAGCTTGTCCCCCAGGGTCTCCCGGAAATCTGGATATCCTAGCGGGGTCATGGTCACAACCCTCACGTTGTCCGGAATACCTAGGACCTTCTTCACCTTCTCTTCGTCGTACGCTGCCAGGAAGCAGGTCCCCAGCCCCATGTCCGCGGCGGCCAGCACCAGGTTCTCCATGGCCAATGACACGTCCATCATGAAGTAGGGCAGATCGTTGTTGCGACCACTGTCCTTGGGGTCCGCGCATGCAACGATGACAGCTGGCGCATCCTTAAGCCAGGAGTTTATCATCGAGTTCGCATCGGTGAGCTTCTTTATGATATCTTTGTCGGTCACCACCACAAACCGCCAGCATTGCTTGTTGACCCAGGACGGCGCTCGAATGGCCGCCTCCAGCAATGCTTCTATCTTCTCCTTCTCAACGGGAGTGTCCTGATAGCGGCGGATGCTCCTGCGGGAATCGATGGCTTCAAAGGTCTCCATGAGCTTCTTCTGTTAGAGGGGAGCGTATTAATTAAAAAGGATTTGGTGGGCCTATCGGTTTGAACAATAACTTCAGGATGATAACCTAAGGCCATTCTATATTTCTATAATTTTATACAAATAACGAAATGAAGAGATTATTCTAAGATTTCTAAAAAATCAATCGTTGTTAAAACCCTCCCGACTGATAAAAAATTGGAGGTGACCGCATATTTGTAGTGGCAGGCCCGGAGGGGGTACGCTCGAACAGTGTCAGTTCCTCGAAATAATTGAATAAAGCTGTATTTGCATGGGCATAAACCAGATTCATATTATTCTTATTTTAATCAATTGTGTTTTTAATAAAGAACTAGAAAACATCATATTCTAAGATAAATATCAATTAAGAATGGTTGGGGATAGCGATAAGATTCATTTAATTTGGGGTTATTCAATCCTCGTCGCTTGTTTTGAAGATTCACTTAGAGAATATGTGAGTGAAAAAATACTTCTTCCCTACTATGGAAAAGACTGGAGAAACGGTATCCCGGAAAAAATATTTTCTAGGGTGAATGAAGATAATTCGTCTGAGGATGTTTCTAATTGGGACATAAAAGAGTTTCTCGAGGCACTTCATTTTATTGAGTTGCATGACATAATTTTATATAAAAATAACAATGGATGCATTGAAGGTTTTTTTGGTGATATATCAAAGGAAAGACTTTCCGAAGTTCTCATTGAATTGTACGAATATCGAAATAAAATTGCTCATATAAAAAAATCTAGTTTTTCAGAACTGGATTTTATTTCTTTAAAGGATTTGGTCATTTCTATATGTAATGGTCACGAATCCTTAGGCGTTAAAAAATATGTTGAGGATGAGTGCTACAGGGATCATGCTAACGAAATTCCAAAGGCATTTTTTGAAGAATACCAATGCTTAAACAATCTTCCGAGAGAGGATTACGATTTGGAAGGAGGATTTGTTGGGAGAAATGAGGATATTAGAACCATTTTAAAATATCTTAACCGTGAACGACCTCATATCATTACTATAACTGGATCTGGCGGCGTGGGAAAAACCGCTGTAGCACTTCAAGTGGCATACCGATTAATGAACTCTGCTAACAATCCATTTGATGCAATTCTGTGGTTTAGCGCTAAAACCAATAAATTAACCGAACATGGCATAATTTCTATAACGCCTAACTTGGAGGACGTTGAAAGTTTGGTGCCTAGAATATTAAAAAATTTGGATTCGACCTCATATAAAAAATATAGAGATGAGACATTAAATTATAAATTTTGTCTGGAAAAGATAAATAATATTTTTAAAACAACGAAATGTCTTCTAATTATTGATAATTTAGAAACTCGATATTCTGATCTAGAATTGATGGATTTTCTCGGTGAGATTCCAGAGCCATCCATGGTCCTTATAACGAGTAGAAAAGGTTTAGGTGAATATGAGAAGAGGGTAGAACTTGGTGCGTTGCCAACAAAAGATGCCGTACACCTTTTTAGATTAATATGCAAGGAGAAAAAATTATATCAACATTCCAAACTAGACAATTATATTATTGAGAGACTTGTAAAAAATGTATTACAATATCCATTATTGATTAAATGGTCTATTGGTAAGGTCTACAAGGGTAAGGATGTTGAAGAAGCTTTTTCAAAGAAGTCTTACTCTGGTGAGAGTGAAATTGCTAAATTTGTATTCGATGATATTTATTTGCTATTATCAGAAAATGAAAAAAATATTCTTTTCAGCATGATAGTTTATGGTGATAAGCCCATATCATCCCAGCATTTATTGTATTTTACAGATCAAGGATCGGAGGAGTTATCAAACTCCATACAACAATTATTGCTTTCATCACTGATTCATAGGGTAATTGAAACGGATAATGGGGGTCGGGTTCAAACCAAGTTTCAAATGTTATCTTTAACGAGAGCATATGTCGAAATGAAATTAAACAATCAGACCAGTGTTAGGCAGTCACTTGATTCAAAAGCGATCAAATTAGAAAGGGACATTGAGTATGATGAACGCATCAGATCTGAAAATAGACGATCATTAGTATCCTTAGGGATAAATTCAGAGAACGATAAAATTGCATATCAATTTGTTAAAATTGCAAAAAAACTGCTCGAACAAGATCAAATAGAAGGAGCGAAAGAAAATTATGAAAAGGCTCTGACAGCGTCTCCTGATTTATCTTACGTCCTTATTGAATATTCAAAATTTCTTTATGAATACATGAATAAAAAGGATCTGGCATTAGAAATTTCTGAGCACGCCACTAAAACCGATCCTGAAAACTATCATGTGTGGTGGAACCTCGGAGTACTTAGAAAAAAGAATTTGGATACTAAAAAATCCATATCTGCATATAAAAAGGCCTCAGAACTTAATCAAACAGACGCCCAATTAGCCATGGAACTTGGTAGGGTTTATTCCTTTGATGGGCAATATGAGATGGCGGAAGAAAATATTCAACATGCTTTAGCATTGAATAATGCACTCGCGGAAAAAGGATACACCTATCCAAAACAAGAAGCGATTGCATATTCCTTTCTTTCTGACAATTACATAACGTGGAGTCGCTCTTATATCAGAAGAGAAGACGTTATAAAATATTCCGAATTCATTGAAAAAGCGGTAACTTCGGCAAGAATGGCATTGGAGATTGAAGGAACCGATAAAGCAGTTAATCACATACGCGCGATACATAAAGAAGTGGCAGTATCGTATGCTACTATCAACAGAATTGATTTGGCAATTATTCATTTAGAATCGGCTTTGGAGTCTTTTGTAATTAGAGGCCAGATTCATGTTGTGGATAATGACTTTGCTGCAAGTTTGTATTTAGATGTTATTAATGCATATTCAACAAAAGAAATATATGATGTTTCAATATTAAAAAACCTTGTAGAAGATGCAAATAAATACATAAAACCTGGAAGCCAGTTTTTATTTGAATATAGATCTCTAAACCAAGCAATTCTAAACGGTCAAGTTAAAATCAGCAATGGCGATGTTAATCATAACATTGGAGTGATTTTATTTTATAATCCAGCAAAAAAATATGGGAGAATAAAGTCTGATAATCGCGAATATGTGTTTTTTTTAAAAAATTTTTCAATTCCAATAAAGGACAGTGAGATTCAAGACGCCGTTGATCAAGAAAAATTGGTAGCATTCAAAACTCGAAAAAATATCAAGCCAGATAAACCTGACATTGCTATTCGTATAGAATTCGTGTGAATTTGATTGTAGGTGTGCATATCAGAATTTGACCGTCGATTTACGTAATAGGAGTGTTCAATAAATTAGAATTTGTATCCGAGAAACCGTTTTATTTTTATTCTAATCTTCATGATTAATAGTTAAATATGAATTTTAAATATTTTCATAAATGAGGACACGATAATGATGGAATCCCAATTCAGTGAACGTTTGTTTAAATTTAGTTATAATTGTGCATTAATAAAATCATATCATAAAAAAGGCATGATCGTGAATCCAGATATACCAACAACGAGATGAGAGCGAAATGTTACGTGGTAAGTATATCATATAATAACTAATAAAAATCCAACATCGAGCTTTCAATATTTATTCAATATAAAATATATGATTTAATTAGTAAACGCAGTAATTTGAATAAATTATATTATGATGAATACGGTGGGTCATTTTATCGGTTTAAGGTAGATGATTCCTGTTTTGATTCTCAACATTATATATAAATCAATCTTTACAATAAAGAAGATGTATTCTATTGCGCTCCGAGATTTCAACTTATAAACGATATTCAAAATTATTTTGTTAATGATAAATCTGTTGAGAATTCTGTTCTTATTCCAATTACGAATCACCTAAATAAGTCTCCTAAAGGTCATTTATTTACGATCGGTCAAGATATAAATTATAAATTTATATCCATTTCATATTAAATACCAGTTTCTGGAGTTAATATTGATTTGTGGTTTAAAGATTGCAAGAATAAAAAATTGATAATTTATATGAAAATATTTTATTTAATTTTGTATATGATACGATGCCAAAGGAAAAAATTTAAACAAAAAGTAATTGGAAATGATTGACGTTCCAATTACTTCCGCCTTGGCAAGCATGTTAAAAAAGAATTGAATGTTGATTGGTTTATTGCCCCTTTTAAGGAATTAATATTGACCTAGTCGGCTATGCCAAATCCTATCATGATTAGCCCTGCAATGCAAATCAGGGCGGGTAACCAACCTTCGAGTTTAGGCCCCCCGTCCCAAAATGTTAGCGATCCTTCTTTTTGTAATCCCATGCAAAGTAAAACGAGCCCGAAAATGAAAACCAATATACCACTTAAAACTAATCCTCCTATCATAATCTCCTGCATTGAACTACTTTAATAAAAATATTGGCCTTATTTTAATTGTTTATAGTTATTGAATTACAAAATTATAATATTTTTAGATCCATTATTTACTTACTGGCCAGAGACATGAATTCCTTTGATTTACTGGTATATTAATTATAACGTATTATCCATATAGACATATGTTAAACTCATTATTCTTTGAGTAATTTATATAATCATAACATATACAATAATTGTCATATGATATAATATTGAGTAATATTTATTGGGTGAACAAATGAAAAATATTCAAAAGAAAAAGGGGTTTGAAACAAATATTATTGGTGGTCACATCAAAAAGATTATTGAAAATGAATTTCCAGGTCTTAAGGTCGAATTTCATCATGGACCACCGGGAGCAAAGGCAGTAATTCCAAAATTGAAATATTGCGAAGAGAACAAAAAATCATTATACCGAAATCTAGCCAAAGTTGATATTGGAATCTATGACCCATTAAGGAAGAAAGTAATCATGATAATCGAGATTGAAGAGCATCAGCTATCGCCAAAAGCAATTATCGGAGATATTTGTAACATATTCTTTGCGGAATATATTCAAATAGGAGCTGAGGACGGGGATGATCCCTACAGTATTGAAAATGTTGAACTCTTACTTGCATTAACAAGAAATGAAAATGATGTTACCAGACAAACTGCAATTCGGAATTCAATTGAATATGTAATTTCTCAACCTCACAGACGCAATATTGTTGTGGATATTCAGAATTATAAAATTTCCGAACTGCAGAATGCTTTAACTGTATAAGCAAGAGAAATATGTAGTAAATATTGTTTAGAAAACAGAGTGGAACTTCTTTGATAATATAATATCAAAGATATTAAATGACAGATCGGATTGAAGACGATCAACTGTAAGGGTTATTAATCTGGCCGCGCCCATTTTATCATGGATTGTATGTGTATTAGATTGAAAAAGTACATTAAAACACCATGCATAGTACAGGTCAATAATCTTAAAATTTGATGCATATTATTATTTTCTGATAGAATTCACTGAGAACCTATAATTATTCAATTAATACATCGGGTAAGCAATGTCGCCGATAGAGGTTGGAGTGGATATTGATACTGATCGTATCCATGCTTGTAAACTCGCTATTGGTGCGATATTGGATAACCCTAGTTACGATGAACGCCCGAGAAAAGAGCTATTGCTTGTTAGATTGGCTGGCATGTTTCCAAATCCTGATTATCAGTCGAAGATTACAGCATTAGCAGCAGGTGCGGAATCCGTCCTACACACTGTTCCTTCAGAATTATCAGAGTCCGTTAGTGGTTTCGCTGATACATTGATGGGGACGTTGATTATCGAATTTAAATCAAATTTGTCGAACGGAGCTAAAAATGAAGATGCAATAATAAAATTAAAACGATATACAGCTAGCTTATGGACACAGAACGGTCCAGAATCCGTATTTTGTTGTGTAGCATCGGACATTATAAACTGGGAAGTTTGGGAGCCTATACCCACTTGTGAACCATCAGATGGGGTTTACAATGCAGATATGGTTTGTTTAAAAAGGCGAGAAATATTTAATATTCAAAATAACGATGATGAAACTGCAGAAGGATTAATATTATTTTTACAACGAATATTATTTGATGAAACTCTTTTAAAAATCGATGGAATAAATCTTAAACGCGATTTTGGACAAAGCAGCGCCTTATTTCAAAGAATGCTAACCAACATTTCAGATATTGTTGAGATAGCGCAGGAGTCATCAGAGGTTGATTTGGCGATTGAAAAATGGAAGGAATATCAAACATACAATGCAATAGATGTTGACTTTCCAATATTATATATTAAACAGATATATTTAGTTATACTATCGAGACTAATTGTAGCAGCCGGTATAGAACAAAGTCGTCAACAAAGGATTGATGATGCACTGATTACAAGTATATTAAATGGAGATTTTTTTGTTAATGAGGCAAATATAAAAAATTTTGTTGAGCGTGACTTTTTTAGTTGGGTGACAGAGCAACCGTGGATAGAACAATTATTACCATTGTCGAAACAAATTTTCCATAGTTTACGTTGCTATGATTTCACCGGTGCTGCCGATGAAAACGTTTTAAGATTAATATTTGAAGAATTGATGCCCTCTGAAAGAGTGGATATATTTGGTCAAAGAAGCACCCCGGAAAATTTAGCTTTAAAAATAATATCATACATATTCGACCAGTTCGATCATATTCCTAAATATTTAGATCCAGCCTGTGGAAGTGGAACATTTATTAATTCTGCAATAATAAATATTAGATCAAAATTAATCGCGAAGCAAATTGATGAGAATGATCAGTTGCAGACAATCATGAAATCCGTTGTTGGCATTGATATTGACCCAATCGCAGTGATTGCGTCGAAAGCGATATGGACACTCTCAAACTCGGACTTATTGATGTACTCTGATGGTCCAATACACATCCCTATTTACAACGCTGATTCGCTATTTATTCCAGAATATGACAGAGAGGTAGGTCCAGACACAATCACCATCCAATTTGATGAGTGCTCAATTTCGTTTCCTTCTGTAATAATTAATAATGCGGCTTCTTTTGATAAAATAATAAATTGGGGTCATCGAAAGGCAAAAGAAATTGCCGAGAAAGCTGAAATCATGAGAACCCCAATAGTGTTATCATCTCCAAATATTGTAGAACGCGCCCTCGATTCAATAATGAATGGTATGGACTCAGAACTTGTTGAGAAGAAGAATGTGTTGGCCATCTCATTATCGCAATTCATCAACGAACTCGCGAAGAGGATATTCGAAAAAAGGAATGGAATCTGGGCTTTTATTATTCAAAATAGTTATCGTCCTTCGCTCCTGGCCGGTAATTTTGATGTGATTGCGACAAATCCGCCTTGGTTAGCGATGAGCCACATCCCTGATGTTCCGTATAGGAACCAGCTTAATGAGAAAGCGGATTTACTAAAAATTTTACCTGGGGGTCAGTCATTTTTACATACGGACATAAGTACTGTTTTTTCATTGCATACGGCAATTCATTTCATGAGCGGAGATGGTCTCGCGGCTTTCATCCTTCCCAGAGCGCTCTTTAATGGAGACCATCATCACCGTTTCAGAATTCAAGATTTTAAAACTGATTTCCCAATAAAATTATTAGAAGTGTGGGATTTTAATGATGTCGATTGGTTGTGCCCTCCAGACGAGAAACCGTTTAAGGTCCCGGCATGTCTTGTATTTATGAAAAAAACTACCGTTGATCCAACTGTAAACAATACAATTCCCTCAAGATTCTGGTCCAAGATTGATGATGAACTAGATGAAGTGAGACAGGGGAATATCTGTTTGAGGACATATGATGAGAAAAGTGCTTGGGTCGATGAAGATACCAATATCCCCATAATAAAAGTACGTAATCACTACCCAGATCGTTTTTCACAAGGAGCCGATCTATTTCCTAGGGTCGGTTTGTTTATAGATATTACATCTCCAAGTATAAGTCGTAGAAGAGTTGTAGGCATCCGTACTTCACAAATAGAAACTCAAAATCCCAAGAATAAAATACTAAAAGGAAGAACATTTTCTGGTCATGCCAGCATTCGATATTTATTTACCACTGTTACATCTAATGTCGTTCTCCCCTTTTTGATTCTTGAAGAACAGTTGCCTACGATCGTACTCCCAATTCAATGCGAAGATGGTGAAATTTCGTTAATGACAAATGAGAATTTAATCGACTCTGGAGATGATGAAACTGCCGATTGGTTTTCAAGAATTTCTCATGAGGCGAGTTATTCTGAAGATGAATTATTAACGAAAATAAATGTACGTAATAAACTAACAGATCAAAACTTCACAAATTATAATTTCACAATTCATTATGGTGCTGGTGGTTCGAAGCCATGCGCGGGTATACTCAGAATGAATGGATTAGAATACCCATTCATAGCTGAACAGACAACCTATGTACTTGGTACGAACAATGAGGATGAGGCGTTTTATTTAATTGGAATATTAAATTCTCATGCATTATCTAGAGCGATCAAACCATTTCAGGCGAGTGGTGATTTCGGACCTAGGCATATTCATAAGTTAGTTACACATGCAATCCCAGAATTTAATAATGAAAATCCATTACACATGGAAGTGGTAAGAATTGCTCGAACAATTGAAGCTGAAGCCCGAATGAGGGTCGATGAATATATGGAAAACCCATTAAAACCAATTGCACGCCGTAGAATGAGGATGGAAAGCTATTTATCAGAATTGAGGGAGCCGCTTGAAAGTGCTGTAATGGATGTGCTTGAAGAATGAAGTCGGATCAAACAAATTATAAAACTGTAATTTATACAAATGATGATATTGATTCCCTATATCAAAATTCAATAAAAAGTACGCGGACAGGGAAGACTTTTAATGCCCATAACTATCCTACAAAAATTAATCCATATGCAATATTACCATTCATCCTTGTTCATACGAAGCCGCACGACATAATTTTTGATGGGTTCTCTGGTAGCGGTTCAACTGGTATTGCGACTGTGCTTGCAGAGAAGCAATTCGAGGTAAATAAAATAAATATTGCTCAATCTATTAAAAATCAATGGGGCCCCAGAAATTGTTATCTATACGATATTAGTGAATTAGCCTCCTTCGTAAGTGATACGATAATTAACCCTCCAGACCCAGATGAATTTCGAAACGCTGCAGAAGGTGTGTTAATAACTCTTAAGAAAAAATGGGGATGGATGTACGAAGCTCAAAATGACAATGAACTTGGAAACATCAGATATACGATTTGGACCGAACATATTGTTTGTCCAAAATGCTCTCACCCTTTTTCATTCTGGGACAATGCTGTTGTTCAAAATCCCCCGACAATCCTGACAAGGTTTCATTGCCCCAAGTGTGGATCCTTGGTGCCAATCTCGGGAGCACCAAGAGAAATTGAGAATCATTATGATGATTTGCTTAATAAAATGGTCAAAAGACGAAAAAGGAGCCCGGCAATAGTATATGGAAAAACTGGTAAGACGTATTGGAAAAGACCGATTAATGATCAAGATCTTGAACTGATTGAAAAAATTAATGAAATCAAAATTCCAGCCAATGTCCCAATAATCCCAATGATGGAAAAAGAGAATGAAAAATGGGGGGAACTGCATAGACGAGGGTACCATTTCGGAATAACTCATCTGCACCATTTCTATACCAGGAGAAATTTAATTTTATTGGCTTCCGCTTTTGAGTTGGCCGAAAGCTATCCTGACGATGTTAAAAAGGGCTTAAAACTCTGGATTTCAAGTTATAATTCATCTCATTCTACATTGATGACGAGAGTTGTATGTAAAAAGAAATCGAAGGATCTTGTGGTTACTAGTAGTCAACCAGGTGTTTTGTACATTAGCAATTTACCAGTCGAAAAGAACATTATATCGGGCCTTTCTGAAAAATTGAACCCAATAAATGAAGCATTCCGAGAAATGAGAGGGCACCAAGGAGAGGTGCATGTAAAATGCCATTCCTCCCTTGATGTTGAGTTGGGGGATTCAACGGTCGATTACATTTTTACCGATCCACCATTTGGGGATAACATCCAATATTCTGAAGTTAATTTCATAGATGAAGCCTGGTTAGGAACAATAACACATTCGGATGATGAGGCAATCGTAAGTAAATATCAAGGAAAACTCGAGGATGATTATCAGAATAAAATTACCAAGGCCTTCAAGGAATTTAATAGAATATTGAAACCGAATCATTACATGACTCTAATATTTCATTCGAGCAAAGCGAAAATTTGGGACACTATTTTTGAATCGATCAATTCGTCCGGTTTCCAAATCGAAACAATATCGACACTGGATAAGGTTCAAGGAAGTTTTAAACAAACCACTACAAAAGGATTTGTAAAGGGCGATGCGGTAATTCTTCTGCGAAAAACAACCTCTGCAAATAATGGGAATGGTGCATTAAATGTTCAACATGACCTGATTGAAATTATTCAAAAAAGATTATCTGATTTACCAGATGATGATATTAAAAACAGAACGAGGCAGAATCTGTACAATTATGTTATCAAAATATTTTTAGAGAAAGGACAAAAAGTGCCGATTGATGCTAAACGTTTCTATATGATGTTATCAAACTACTTTGATATTGATGGCAACCTATATCGTGTGCGGAGAAAGGAGAAAAATAGTTAGTGGTGCTCATGGATGTTGAATTATTATATAAAGAGCTTATTAAAATATATAATTCAAAATCTAGTGGTCAAGAATTATCTTCTCAACTCAATAGTACCTTGAGTCGCTTTAAGTCAGAGCGGTCAAATATATCGTACTCAGAAGAGAGGGATGTTGGACTTTTAATTCGAAAAATCGTTGATAAAGCGTCTTCGCTAGTTCATCGTAAACAATTTGGTCAATATTTTACACCCTACCCAATATCATCACTTGTATGCGCGTCTTCAATTAATGCGCATACCGGAACTATTGCAGACCCAATGTGTGGGACAGGCAACTTGATTTGGGCGGCTATAGAGAGGGCAGAATTTCTTGGGGTTCTATCAAAAATAAAAGTCACTGGTTTTGAGATAGATCCCCTAATCGCAAGAGTAGCTGAATATCCCCCGAATTACGAATATTCAAGATTTTCAACTAGACCGAGAATCATAAACGAAGATAGTTTTATACGGATGATAAATAAAAACATAAATGATGAGGAAACCGAGAATTTTGACTCGGTAATTGGTAACCCTCCATATGTACGACGAGAAAATATACCAAATTTGATAAAAACGTCTTCCCCCGATGTGTTCAATGCCTTCAAACGAGCGCTTGGAGGTAAATCGGATTCCTATATTGCTGGAATCATAATTAGGACAAGTTTGATTTCGAATTTAATTACAGATTGTGATGATATTGATCAATTAGCCCGAAAAGGAATTGAACTAATCAATGGAAAGAAATCAGATTGCTATTCGAATTCAGAAAAAATCTGGTTAAATATGGTTACAGGTTACTCCGGACTAGCGGATCTTTCTCTTCCATCTTGGCTATTAACCTGGCGAATAGCCAAACCTGGTTCCATAGTCTCTTATGTTACAACCTCCAGCTGGCGAACAAGAGATTATGCGCGCATGTTAAGATACTACATGCTCAGAATGCTGGAGCCTGTTTTGATTATCGAACAGGAAGGAAGAAATTGGTTCCAAGATGCACTTCAACCGACATCGTTGATGACCTTTAAAATTAGATCATTTAACGAGTTGCAAATTCCATTATCTGAAAGAAGCTCTGGGCGGGAGATACCAATAATCAAGGTAAGAAAGGAATTTGATCTTTCTGACCCGAAGGTTTATAAGAAAATCGCTGAGGATTTAGGGTATGATGCTCAACGTGACAAATGTGGATTTGCAGATCTGTCCGACTTCATCCTGGGAGAAATGTATAGAGGTGAATCAAATTTATACTGGACTAAAGATAACATTACAGAGCGATCATTAATAAATGCATTATTAACCGAAAATCAATATTCCGGTAATGGAGGAAAAGTAAGCATTGACAAACTGGAAAATTATGATGATTCAGATATTAAAATAATACGTCATAATAATTCCACAAAAATGATACCGGAGATGATTATTCGTAATCTCGCAATCCCTCGAGATATGGATGATACCTTTGTTTTCTTTAACGACCTGGGGATAGATATTAACCAAGGTCTTCGAACTGGATGTAATGCTTTTTTTTACGTAAAAAAATTGGATGACGCCCAAATAACCGAGTTAATGAAAATGGATGGAAAACAGGTCCGAATGATACTCGCCCATCCAAATGATAACAAAGAAAAATATTTTTTAATTCTATTAAAGCTCAAGACAATAACAACACTAATTCCAGATGGGAGCTTTAATTCTGATACAGAATATATGCTAGTTCAGACCTCGTCTGAATTAGGCTCTAGATTGGCACTATTTCCTCGGAAATTCATGTTACCAGTGGTTAGGTATTCAAACGATTTACTGCAATATTCTGTAAGAAGAGAAATGCTATACAATTATCTTATCCATACAGGAAAATCCTTAATAATGGACGATTATTTAAAAACAAGAAAATATCCAATTGGCTGGCAAAATGCATGGGATTCAAGAGATAATCTTTCCATCCTCCCTCCTTGTATTGGTAAATATATTGAATCTGGTCAACACACCATTGTTGAGAGGAATGGTAAGAAAGTACAAATCCCAGATCTTTCAGCTGTTCATCCGAATATTCGATGGCCCACTATCCCAACTGTCCTTCCACTAATTGAAAATGATTCGAAGGTGCCTCCTTCCCCCGGAAGCTGGTATTCCTTGAATCTACAATCTCGTCATTTTGGTCATATATTAATGTCACGTGTGAACTATGGCCATCCCCAGGCATTTATTAATTCAATGGATGTAGCATCAATAGTCGATGCTAATTTTTCTACAATCAGTAACAACTCGAATTATTTTTCAAATAAGGCTTTATTTGCTTTCTTGAACAGTTGTTGGGTTCGAGCAGTACTAGAATGTATAGGTACGCCAATGGGTGGTGGAGCCCTCAAGGTTGAAGCATCTCATTTGAAAAGAATTCCAATTCCTCGATTTAATGAGACCTTATTGGTAAAACTTGATGAACTGGGTGAAGAATTGATAAAAATTGATAAAAATTGTGGGCAGGAAATAATTGATAAAATTGATTGGATTGTTTCATCCCACATTGCTAAGGATCACAATCTCGACGAAACTAATGTCTACAAACAACTGAAAAAAATTTGCTATGAGCAACTAAATAATAGAATGGGTTTTAAAAAAAAATCAATTTGAATTTTAAAAGTTAAAAAATTCTAGAAAATCTTCATCATCAGGTTTTCCATCTCAATTTCTATCCAGAGATTTTCAAGCGAAGTTATCTATTGAAATTCTGAGAGTATTCATTTTTTGTCATTCTCAACTTCTCATACGCCTGAACACCTATGACGTGGGCCTTCCATAATTTTCCCTCGAGATTAAGGTATTCTTTGCGTTCTTTCTCTTTTTTTCATTTGTATAATCTTTTTAGAATATCTAAAATATTACTATTTTCACCATTTTCATTAGAAATCATAGTCCATGAAATTTATATTCTTCCAGACTCTCTTTGACTAAAATATATATGTTAAAAATAAATAAGTGCTCTTTTTTTATTGACCAATAATGGACCATCTAATGAATATGTACAATGGAATGCTCGGAAAGATTCGCACCATGACCATACCATATTAATATGGGGAGAGTTGGTATTATGGCCAGGTATAGGTAATTATGAAAGGTCACCTAACCAGTTCTATCGGAAATACTCCACTCACACTTCTCAATAAAATTGTTGATTCAAAC
>Ga0068711_1001365_pt1 | contig 14336 bp, 10 predicted proteins | sample MTBAKMMethaMetaG_FD_62224 | JGI IMG/M metagenome (GOLD analysis project Ga0068711, IMG submission 62224) | Enrichment culture microbial communities from Arthur Kill intertidal strait, New Jersey, USA, that are MTBE-degrading - MTBE-AKM (Arthur... | ecosystem: Environmental > Aquatic > Marine >...
GAGGCGAGCTGGACGAAGAAAATGAAGGGGGACTCTTTTCCGTCTTTTTGGTATGATTATTGCTCAATGATGATGATTTAAGGAATTGTTGCAAAACAGGCCGTTACGGTTTTTCTCCGAAAGAAAGGCGTAAAAGGAGGTGATCTGCGATAAACAAACGGGAAAGGCCTGGCAACGGCGGGTATCGCTGCTGCAGATTTTTCGGCAACGGAATGGGAAGAAAAACCTGAATCAGCAAATAACGACCTTTTTTTCCGCCGGTTAAGATTTGCCGGCAACAGGTGCGACAATTTGCCGCACCCCAATTGCTTGACAGCAGAAGGAAAAGGCTGTTTAAGTCCCTATTGAGGGATATGACAAATTGTCGCAGTGCAGCAACACCTTGCACCTCTAAGGCAAAGTGGAAATTGTTGCAGAGCAAAATGAAATGAGGAAATGAGGGGAAAACATGAGAAAATTAACAGCTTCAATTGGAGTTGCCATGCTCTGTTTCGGCCTGGCCGGGACGGCGGCAGCAGCAACCTATTCATTCAGTTACCCAACAGCCATGGGCATCACAGAGGGTGACTACGTCTATGCTGATATAGAAGTTGCCGGCATTTCGGGCAACATTGCCGATGTCAATGTTTTTGTGGACATCGACCATACCTGGATTGGTGATCTGGATATCTATATTGCCCACCAGGAAGCGGGACGTTCTTCCTGGAAATATGTCCAGCTGTACAACGAGGACGGCGATTACCGAAATGATATGACCAACGTCCTGTTCGACCAAGATGCCTCGATGTATATCAATGAGGCTGCCCCCCCCTATGGCCCCGGTTCCTTTAAGCCAACCGCTAATCCTGAATCTGGCGAAAGCAACCTGTTGACCGATTACAATGGTGATCTGGCCGCAGGCATCTGGAGTCTTGTCCTGTATGACAACGCCACTGGTGACCTTGGCACCTTGCAAGGGTTCCGCGTTGACATTGAAACAAGCGCCGTGCCGCTGCCGGGCGCCGTTGTGTTGCTTGGGTCAGGCCTCAGTGCTTTGGCGGCCCTGCGTCGTAAGAGACGGATATAAGTAAAGAGTCTCTCCAGCAGCGCCTGAAGCTTTCTGGTAAATCAATTTCCCTGGCTGCAGCAGTCTGCAGCGATAACGTCCAATATGTATCCTGCAGACTGAGAAGTGCTGCCCCGGGAAATGCGCGAGTAGTTTATCCGTCCGTTTTGCCAACCATTACGGAGAGATTATTTATGCAGATTATACCTTTTGTGCAAAGGGGGTGATTGCAACACTGAGGAAAGAGGAACTTCGAGGGTAACTGAAGACAAAAATTGAGGAATCATTTTGATGAGGGGAAAGCAATGTTGAAAAAAATTTTATATACACTGGCCATGCCGGCCGCTCTTGCATTTACCTATGCACTTCCAGTCCAGGCGGATGTTCCGCCACCTCCGGTAAACCAGAATATCGGTATTCCTGACGGTGTTTTCAACACCCTTGTTGAGGCAAACTGTCGGGCCTGCCATGAAGATACAACGGTGGTGAAACCGGAAACAATTCCCGATCGCCACCACCTCCTGGTTGGTATGACAATTCCCGACCCGACTGCTGCACCTGCCGGCACACCCGGTGACGCCTATGAGTGTCTGTCCTGCCATCAGATGGTCTGGGATGATGCGACTTTCACCTATAGTTTTGTCTCTTTCAGAGACTGTCTGCTCTGCCATGAACAGCAGGCCGGAGAGGCTTCCGTGCATCATCTGACGGCCAAGGCCCTGTCGGATGACTGCAAGGCCTGTCATGGTCCCATCGATAATCCGGGTGACGGGCATTATATCCCCACCTATGACCCGTCTCTGGTGACCCCACAGACCGGCCTCGGCACCGGCCCCAACGGCGAAGGCGGCTGTGCCTTCTGTCATGACGCCGGAACCGATACCGCAAGCGGGGTGACTGTTTACACCAACGCGGATACCCATCACAGTACCGGCCTGGGGCTCCCCGCAATAGGTAAGTGTACACTCTGCCATGATGTGACGGCCGACGACGATGCCAAGGTGCGTCAATGCGAGGTGTGCCATGGCGTGAATTCACTGCACAACATCCAGGTGGATTCCGATGGCAACGGCATTGATCCGGGCACTGAAGAGGCCTACTTCGGCCATATCGGCAACCAGGATGACTGCTGGGGCTGCCACGGTTTTACCGCCGCCGCCGCGCCTTATTCCGGCCCGGTCATTCCGGATATCTCCGGGGTGAGCAGCTCAACCGTAACGGCAGGGTTTGCTACCCAGCTTACCATCTCCGGTGCCGCCTTTACCAATCTGGTGCTTGGCCCCACTGGGACCATTGAATTGACCAGCTCCATCAGCCTGAAAGCAGCCGACGGCAGCGCAACCGTTCTGACCCCGGACTCCATTACCGAAGAGACCATAGTCGTCACGGTTCCGGCCACCATGGCCCCGGGCAACTACGCCTTGACCGCGGTGAAGGGTAACTCGGCCAGCAACAGTGTCAACCTCGCCGTCATGCCTGAGGTGAAGATTACTTCGGCCAGCTGTTCAAACGGCATTGTCAGCATCACCGGCAGCGGCTTCAGCCAGTATGTCAATGCAAGCGGGTCCGGCACCAGTGTGTCTCTGCCTGATGCTGTGGCGGACTGCACCGTGCTTTCCTGGAGCGACAACTCCATCGATGCCAAGTGCGGCGAGTGTGATCCGGCAATCAACGTGGACAGCGTCTATGGCGAGGCCACCGGCGCAGTAAGTGTGAAAAAGACCATAATCAAAAAACCGAGTAGAAGATAAGAGGACGTTTCCGTCTTCGCCCTATTCGGCGGGCAGGGAGCGGCACTGCTGCGGCTCCCTGCCGATTATCTCTTTTACCTTATGGTTGTCGGCATGAAGAAGCCAGAAATCTGCTCTACAGCTGTGTTCTTTGTTTTCATTCTCTGTCTGCTCCTGCCGGCAGAAGTTGCCGCCGCCTCCGTTTCGGAGCGCGCGGTGATCATCGGCTTTAACAAAAAGCCGGGTGCCGCCGAGCGCAGGCTTCTCCGCGGTCATAAAGGCAGGATGAGACATGCCTTCCGTCTCATCAATGCCTTTGCCGCCAATCTCCCTGAACAGGAAATAGCCCGCCTCCGGGCCAATCCCCGCATAAAATACGTGGTGGAAGATGCCGTGGTTTCCGCCGTTGAGCCGGAGCTGGCTGAAGCTGAATACGGCGACTCCTGGGGCGTCCTGCACATCGGCTGTCAACTTGTGCACGATCAGGGCATTACCGGGCAGGGAGTAAAAATAGCCGTGCTCGACACCGGTATTGATTATACCCATCCCCAGCTTTCCCCCAACTTCCGGGGCGGCTATGATTTTGTTTTTGCCGACGATGATCCCTATGACGACAGTTGGAACAGTCATGGCACCCATGTAGCCGGCATCATTGCCGCAGCCGCGGATGGCGGCGGCGTGGTCGGCGGCGCGCCTGATGCCTCCCTGTATGCGGTGAAGGTTCTCGACGGGGGGGGATTCGGCCTGCTCAGCTGGGTCGTAGCGGGCATTGAGTGGGCGGTTGCCAGCGGCATGGACATCGCCAATATCAGCATTGCCGGACCGGATTCACCGGTACTGCGAGATGCATGTGATGCCGCCTATAATGCGGGACTGCTGCTGGTGGCTGCTGGCGGCAACACCCGTTCGGGCGATGTGCTCTATCCCGCTGCCTATGCTTCGGTCATTGCCGTCTCCGCTTCTGATCAAAGCGATCTTCCCGCCTGGTTTTCTCCCATGGCTGCCGAGGTTGAACTGATGGCGCCGGGGGTGGAGATTGCCTCAACCGCGGCGGACGGAGAATATGCCCTGATGAGCGGCACATCCCAGGCTGCGCCCCATGTCACTGCAGTGGCGGCGTTGATGATGTCCGGGCAGCAGGTTGATGTCAACCGGGACGGTTTGCTCAGTAACCTGGATATCCGCCTGCGTCTGCAGCAGACGGCCCTTGATCTGGGAGATGAGGGACGCGATGAGCTCTACGGCTTCGGTCTGGTCGATGCGGCGGCGATAGTGGATGACGGGGATGTTGACGGTCTTGATCTGCTTTTTTTTGCCCGGCAGTTGCAGACTGGAAGTAACAGTATCAGTATCGGGGATTTTGCCGCAAGCTTTGGCCGGTAATCCGTAAAATTTGTTCTTGTTGCCGGAGGCAAAGCCTGCTGCCGGGCAACAGGGGTGACAGCAAAGGAAATGATCTTGAAGAGTTTGACGAAACGCGCAATTTTCTGTCTGATTGCCATAGCTGTGCTGTTGCTGCTCAACCTTGCACCGGTGCAGGCCTCTGAAGCGGACCGTCAGGAGGAAGCAGCAGACACAGGTGCCGTGGCAACAGTGAACGGCATCCCCATTCCGGAAAAGCTGCTTGCCGCCGAGGTTAAGCAGCAGTTGGCGAAATATGCCCGCTACGGCATGCGCCAGGCCACTCCGGAGTTGACCGCCACCCTGCGGCAGCAGGGCCTGGAAAGGCTCATTGACCAGGAACTGCTGCGCCAGGCAAGCAGCAAAGTGGTCATCAAGGATGCCGAGGAGCAGGCCCGGCAGAAAATGGCGATAATGAAGGCCGGATTCACATCCCCTGAACAGTTCGAACGTTATTTCGCATCCCGCAATCTGACCCCGGAAAAGTTCATCGAAAACCACCGCACGCAGTTGCGGATGGATGCCTATCTGGCAAGCCAGGGTCTGACGGGTTTCGAGCCCACGGAGGAGCAGATTGCCGCTTATTATGAAAAGGCAAAGGGAAATTTTAAGAGAGAGGAAACCGTCAAGGCCCGGCACATCCTGATCGCGGTGAAGCCTGATGTCCCCTCCGAGGTGAAAGAGCAGGCCCGGTATAACGCTGAAGAGCTGCGCCGCCAGCTTATGGAGGACAGCGGCCAGTTCCCTCTGCTTGCCGCCCGCTATTCCGCCTGCGCCAGATCAAAGGACCAGGGCGGGGAACTGGGCTTCATCAAGCGCGGTTTCATGCCCCCGGAATTTGATGCAGCCGCCTTTTCCCTGCCCACCGGAGAAATCAGTGGGGTTGTTGCCACAAAATACGGCTTTCACATCATCCAGGTTATTGATAAAAGGCCCGCAGGCTATGCGCCGCTGGCGGAGATGCATGATTTCATCAAAAAGTACCTGCAGGGGGACATGGCGGCAAAGAGGAAAGCCTCACATATCAAAGAGCTGAGGAAGCAGGCGGACATAGAGGTCTTGCTCAACTGACCTGCATTCTCCGTAATATGTCGATTTGCTAAATGAAAAAAGTTTCGGTTGATCCGGTGAATGAAATGAAAAACAGCATGTATGTTGCTAAGACGACAGATTTTTCAATGACCAGTTTTTTTCATCAGGCCCGAGTTTTTCTTGCCCCCGCCTGTCTGCTGGCAGCGTTTCATCTCTTTTTCTGTACGGCGAGCTGGGCATACGGCGGAGGAGCTTATGACGGGATAACCGGCGGAGACGGCCTGCCCACTGAAGAGGATTGCCGCAGCTGTCATGACAATCTCAGCAGATTCCCTTTTCTGCAGGGAACCAACGCCAACAAACACCATCTGCTGGTCGGCGCCCAAGTCATCCTGTCCACAGCGCCCCCCGAGGTGGAGCTTGGTGAAACATACGTATGTCTCACCTGTCACCCTGCCGTCTGGAATCCCGCGATACCAGGCTATTCGGTTTCGCTGTTCAGGGACTGCCTGGTCTGCCATCCGGTGGAAACCGTGTCCGGCCCGCCGCGGATGCAGGGCAGCAACCGTCATCATAAGCTGGGCTACAGCTGCAGTGTCTGCCACGATCAACGCAGATGAGGGAAGAAGCGCAACAGGGTAACGTAGTGCGATTGAAAAAAATGATGAGTAAAGACCATGAAATACCGACGCAGTTATTTTTTCTCTCTGTTGCTGGTGACGCTTGCGGTTCTGTCATCATCGGCAGTTGCCGGAGTGCAGGGTCCCTGTTCCACCTGCCATACCATGCACAACAGCCAGGATGGCGACCAGATGGTGCCGGATGCCAAGGGGGTGCAGGAAAGACTGCTGGTGGATGACTGCGTAGGCTGCCACAGCAACAACGGCAGCGCCACCATTGTTGACCTGGGCAACGGCGACCGGGTCCCCATTGTCTTCAACACAGTTGAACCCACCTATCCGCCGGACGGCTCCGCCTCCTCCGCCCTGGCCGGCGGCAATTTCTACTGGGTGGCCCAGGTCGGCGGGGATAACAAGGGACACAATGTTTACGGCATTGCCGACACGGACAGCGTCCTGTCAGGGCCGGCGTGGACTTTTTTCGCGCCGGGCCACTCCACCTCCTGTTCTCCCTGCCATGATACCCTGGCGACCGAAAACAGCGGTTGCAAGGGCTGTCACTATCCCCGCCATCATGCGGGCGGCACCTCCGAGGTGGTGGACGCATCAGGCGGCTGGTACCGCTTTCTCGGCGCCCTGCCGGCCATGATGGCCGATCCGGACTCATTCGGGGTCAAGGGCATAGAAGAGGAAGACTGGGAACAGAATCCGTCGGCCGCCAGACATAACGGCTATTTCGGCACCTCGGATGTATACGCCAAAGAACTCTTCATGACCCGTTATACCATCGGCCAGTTCTGCAGCGGCTGCCACGGCAATTTCCATCATGAGATGAACGCCAACCAGCCGGTTGATTATAACGGCGCCTGGTTGCGTCACCCCTCGGATGTGGTTATCCCCAACAGCGGCGAGTTCGTGGAGATGAATGCCTACAATCCCTTGGCGCCGGTGGCCAAAGTCAATCTCAACGGCCAGAAGAATGACGCCACGGTGGATCTTGATCAGGACGTGGTGACCTGCATATCCTGCCACCGGCCCCATGGTTCGCCCTATCCGGACATGCTGCGCTGGGATTACAGCACCTGCGTCTCAGGCACGGAAAATGATGAGTGCGGCTGCTTTGTCTGCCATGCGGCCAAGGATAATTAATTGTCTTGTTCGTGAGCATAACAATGGGCACCTTGTCCAGCTTGAAATCAGCCGGAGTGAGGGATATGGCCTTTTTTTCTCGCATCAGGTGAATGGTTTTGGGTATAATTTCCCATCATGACAGCGAGAAATCACTTGCCGGAAATGCTGGTCATTAGACCGCCCAGCGAATGGCGCAGCCTGCTGGTCCGCCTCACCCGTGGCTGCAAATGGAACCGCTGCCGGTTCTGCGGCATTTACCCCCATCTCGGGGTGCCCGACTTTTCCGTGCGCACGGTGGACGAGGTCAAGCATGATATCGATCTGCTGAGCCGGCTTCGGCCCAGTGCGGAAACCGCCTTTTTTGGCGACGCCGACCCCCTGGAGATAGGGCTTGCCCCCTTCTGTGACATCGCCCGCTATCTGCGGAGCGTTTTCCCCCTTAAAAGATTGACCTGCTACGCAAGGGCGTCGACCCTGTCCAGGCTCGGCCGGGAGGACGTCAAAACCCTGGCGCGCGCCGGGCTGAACCGGGTGCATATGGGGCTTGAATCAGGTGATGCCCGGACCCTGCAGTTTCACCGCAAAGGCCAGTCTCCGGCCATGGTCACCAGGGTGGCCGCCTGGCTGAAAGAGGCAGGAATCGAGGTTTCCCTTTACGTGCTGTTGGGGCTTGGCGGTAGGGACCACTGGCAGGAGCATATTACCGCCACTGCCAAGGTGATCAATGCCGCGGAACCGGAGTTTGTCCGCATCCGCCGGCTGTGGCTCTATGGTGACGGCAGCGGCATTGCCGGAGCGGAATGCCCGCTGTGGCGGGAGATCCATGCCGGAACTTTTGTCCCCCAGACACCGGAGGGCACGGTGCAGGAGCTGCGCCTGCTCCTGGTCAGCCTTGATGAACCTGCCACCTTTTTTGCCTGTGACCATGAGAATAACTATGTCCATGTGAGCGGCATGCTTAACGAGGACAGACAGGAGATGCTGGCGGAAATAGAGGCTTTTCTCGCCCTGCCGACTGAGCAAAAAGAGGCCCGTTATGCGGCGGTGGGCTCCAGGATCTGAAGGGACCCCGGTATCACCTCATGCGGCCACGGCGTTTTGCAGCTCCGCCGATTTGCGCAGGTAGTAGCGGTAATCTCCGTCGTAGACCCGCATCTCGCCGTGGTCGATTTCAAAAACACGTTTCACCAGCGAGCGCAGGAAATGGCGGTCATGGCTGACCAGCACCACCGTCCCGGTGAATTTCCGCAGGGCATCGAGCAGGATCTCCCTGGACTGGATGTCCAGATGGTTGGTGGGTTCGTCAAGGATGAGCAGGTTGAGCGGCCGGGCCAGCAGGGTGGCCAGCACCACCCGGCTTTTTTCGCCGTCGGAGAGACTCTCGATGCGTTTGTCCACCTCATCATTCTGGAAGAGGAAGGCGGCGCACAGGTTGCGCACCACGCCGATGGTGGCCTGGGGCATGCTTTCCTGCACGGTTTCGAACACGGTCTTTGCCGGGGAGAGGAGTTCCATGGAGTGCTGGCTGAAGTAGCCGATGCCGACGTTGGCCCCCACCTTGAGGCTGCCGGCCGTGGGCTCGGTCTGGCCGGCCAGCATCTTGAGGAAGGTTGACTTGCCGGCGCCGTTCACCCCGACCACGGCGATTTTCTCCTGGCGCCTGATCATGCCGCTGATGCCGCCAAATACCGATCTGCCGGTGCCGTCCGGCAGGGTCCAGGTCTTGGCCAGCTTGTCCAGGGTCATGACATCGTCACCGCTGCGGGGCGGTTCGGCAAACTCGAAGCGAATGACCTTCTGCTCAGGCGGCAGCTCGATGCGTTCGATTTTGTCGATCTTCTTGGCCCGCGACTGGACCTGGGCCGAGTGGGAGGGCCGGGCGGCAAAGCGGGCGATGAACTCCTCCTCCTTGGCCAGCATCTCCTGCTGGCGGCGGTAGCTGGCCAGCAGCTGTTCCCGCCGGATTTCCCGTTCGCGCAGATAAAAGTCGTAGTTGCCGCTGTAGGTGGTCACCGTGCGGTTGCCCACCTCGATGATGCGGGAGACTATGCGGTTCATGAAATCCCGGTCATGGCAGGTCATGAGCAGGGCGCCCTTGAATTCGCTGGTCAGCCACTCCTCCAGCCAGATGATCGATTCCACGTCAAGATGGTTGGTCGGCTCGTCCAGCAGGAGCACATCCGGGTTGAGGGTCAGGATCCTGGCCAGTTCGATGCGCATCTTCCAGCCGCCGCTGAAGGTTTCCACCGGACGGTGAAAGTCGTCCGGGCCGATGCCCAGGCCAGTGAGCAGAGCCTGAGCCCGGCTCTCAAGATCGTAGCCGCCGCGATGCTCGAATTCCTCCACCGCGTTGCCGTAGCGTTCGAGCAGCGTTGCCATCTCGTCGTCCGCCATGGGCTGGGCCATGGCCGCTTCCATCTCGCGCATCTGTATGCCAAGCTGCACCACCCCGCTTGCCGCGGCCATGACCTCCTCAAGGACCGAGCGGCCGGCCATGTCCCCAACATCCTGGGAAAAGTAGCCGATCACGGTTTTTTTCGGGCAGGAAATGTCGCCCTTGTCCGGTTCCTCTTCGCCGGTGATCAGGCGGAAAATGGTGCTCTTGCCGGCACCGTTGGCGCCGACCAGGCCGGTCCTGGTGCCGGGCAGGATCTGCAGGCTGGCATTCTGGAAAAGGATCTGCGCGCCGTGCTGTCTGGTGATGTTGGTCAGATGGATCATGGATAACTCCTGAGAAAATCGCGGAATTTAGCATGACAGCAGCGGCAGCGCAAGGGGAATGTGACAGCGTTCCAACGTTTAAGCGTTCAAGCGTTCAAGCGTTGGAACGCTGGAACGCTAAAAAAAGGCGCGTGGTTTGAGGTGAACAGATGGGGGTCGCGGCGGATGATGGCGGCAATGGCCGGATGGCGTTTGAATTCCCGGTCCAGGAAGCGCCGCACCTTGCTCCGGTGCCAGCCCAGGGGGTGGGCGAAGTCGGTGTACAGGGAGAGGTCGCCTTCATAAAAACTGCTGGTCCGCAGGGTGCGGGCATCCGGGCCGCAGACCGGCATATTGAACACGGCCAGATTGACAAAGGTGATGGCCTCGTGATGGGCCGCGACAAAGTCCAGGGTGTGCCGTGCCTCGGCAATGGTCTCCGACGGGGTGCCGAAGAGCAGGTAGACATAAGTGGCGATGTCCGCCCGCTTCAGGGAGTCCAGCGCCTCGGACACCATGGCCAGCGAAATGCCTTTGTCCATGGCATCCAGCACGCCCTGATCACCGGATTCCAGCCCCAGTTTGAGCATCACGCAGCCGGACCGGCGCAGAGCCCGGCAGAACTCACGGTCGGCCAGCAGCGGGCTGACCCGGGCGAAGCCGTACCAGTTGACCCCCGGCGGCCGGGCGGCCAGGGCCCGCAGCAGGGCGGGGCTGATGGCGTTGTCCAGCAGATGAAGAAGCACCGGCCCGGTTTGTGCTTTCAGGTGCCCTATGTCATCCAGCACCTGTTCAGGGGGCAGGGCGTGGTAAGGGTTGCCTTCCGCCTTTTCCGGGCAGAAGGAGCATTTGTTCCAGTAGCAGCCGGATGAGGCGGCATAGGGCAGGATGAAGCCCGGCGAGAGATAATCTGCCAGGGGTAGGCCGGTAAAATCCGGTTTATGCTGGAGCGGTTGCGGGCTGCCACCCAGCAGGGCAATGAGCGGCTCTTCCCCCGGTCCGGCCACCAGGTGATCGACCAGGCCGGCAAAGGGGTTGGCCCAGCCGGGATTGCTGAGCCAGGAGGTGATCAGCCCGCCGCCCAGCACCACGGGCAGCCCGGGAAAGCGCTCTTTGATGAAGCCGATCATGGCAAAGGTGCACAGGGCCTGGCTCAGGTAATTCAGCGAAAAACCGGCCATGGCCGGGCGGGTTTCCTCGATCAGCCCGGTCAGTCGCCTGGAAAAGTAGGGATAGAAGATGTTGGCGGCGGGGCGTGCCGCGGACCGGAGCAGGTCCGCGCTTTTGATGGGGGATAAAACCTTGTCCTGGTAATTGGCCAGGTTCAATTGCAGATGCGGTCTGCCCGCCAGTTCCACCACCCGGTTGACATCGGCAACGGCCCGCTGGTAGCGGCCGGGATTGCGATAAAGCTCCGGGGTGCGGAAGGCGGCAAGGTTGGCGGGCGCATCACGGCAGGCCCGGCGGCTCCAGTTGTCCGCGTCTGCAACAGGCGCGGCGAGCAGAGAGAGCAGCCCTTCCAGGCCGGCGTCCAGCAGGGTGCAGGGCAGGCCGTGCGCCCTCAGCACCCCGGCCAGGCGGGCGATGCCGGCCGGCGCTTCACAGGGCTTGGCTATGGGTGGATGGATAAGCAGCATGGGTATACGCTTTGGGTCATGGGTAACGTCTCTGTATATGCGAACATGCGGCCGGCAATGACCATGAATTTTTCCCGGACCCCCTCCCGTGCATATGAGGGCGGCAATGGCATGCTGGTGATCTATGCATTTTCAAAAAATCTCTTAACAGATTTGCCCGGCAACTACCATGAATTCTGCGGGAAGGTGCTTCTTCCCTGCAGCGCATTTTCTGGAATTGACCGCTGTAAGTGGCTGAAGTGTCGCAATTTGCCGCCATTTTCTTCCGTTTATTGCCGATGGACCAGCCAGTAATTAATTGGCTGTGAAAAAAAATGAACCCCTCCTTGCCATGCACCACAGGGGATAGACGTGTTGCCGTGATAAGGGAGGATATTTTGCTGTTGAAGTTGTGCGGGGAAAATGCGATATTCTTTGCCTTGTCATGTAAAGATAAAGACGGGTCTGCCGGGACCGGTGCGCTGCCAATCAAAAAAAAGCGCCAACCCAGCGGTCGCCGTCATGTCATCAACCAGAGTTTTTTAAGAGTAGACATTGTTCAGAAAGAAAAAAGCCGCCCCTAAAAAGGGAAAGAGTAAGAAAATCAAGTCGCTGCGTTCGACTTTCATCAAGGTTGCCGTCGCTGTTCTGGTTTTGTCCTCCGTTGCCTTCATCTTCTACGCCAATTACCTGGACAAGGTGATCCGGGCCAAGTTTGACGGCAAGCGCTGGTCGATCCCTGCGGTGGTCTATGCCCGTTCGCTGGAACTCTATCCTGAGCTGGCCTTTACCCCGGAGATGCTGGAGGAGGAACTGCAGCTCGGCGGCTACCGCAAGGACCAGCAGGCAACAGCCCCCGGTGGTTACGACCGCCAGGGCAATGTCATGCACCTGGTCACCAGGGATTTTTATTTTACCGACGGTCTGGAAAAATCCCTCGGCGTGACCGTCGAGTTTGCCGGCCGGCGGGTGGCGGCCATCACCCGGACCGATACCGGCGAGAGACTGTCGCTGGTACGCATTGATCCGGCCCGCATCGGCAGCTTCCACCCCCGCGAACATGAAGACCGTGTCCTGCTCAAGAGGTCCGACCTGCCCGATCTGCTGGTCAAATCCCTGGTTGCCGTTGAAGACCAGCATTTCTATATCCATTTCGGGGTTGATCCCTTTGCCATTATCCGGGCCATGTTTGTCAATCTGCGGGCCGGCGAAACCGTGCAGGGCGGCAGCACACTCACCCAGCAGCTGGTCAAGAATTTCTTCCTCAATAACCGGCGCACCCTGGCGCGCAAGATCAACGAAGCGATCATGGCCCTGCTGCTTGAGATGCATTACACCAAGGATGAGATTCTCACCGCCTATGCCAATGAGATCTTTCTCGGCCAGGACGGGGCCAGGGCGGTACACGGCTTCGGCCTGGCCAGCCAGTTCTATTTCCGCCGGGATGTCAAGGACCTGTCACCTGACCAGATCGCCATGCTGATCGGCATGATAAAGGGTCCGTCCTATTACGATCCGCGCCGCAACAAGGAGCGCTGTCTGCAGAGAAGGCAGGTGGTGCTGGACATGATGCGTTCCGAGAATGTCATCACCGAGGAGCAGTATCAGACGGCAAAGGCAGCCAAGCTCGAAAGTTCCGACACCATCATGAGCGGCTTCAATCGTTATCCGGCCTTTCTTGAGCTGGTCCGCCGCCAGCTGGACCGGGACTACCGCGAGGAAGACCTCACCGGCGACGGACTGAAGATCCTGACCACCCTTGATCCCCAGGTACAGATAAAGGTGGAAAAGCATCTGGCGGCCACCATTACCTCCCTGGAGAAACAAACCGGCCGCAAGGGGCTTGAGGGGGCGGTGGTGGTCAGCAGCAGGGATGGGGGAGAGATTCTGGCCCTGGCCGGCGGCCGCCATCCACTGAAACCCGGCTTCAACCGGGCCCTGGACGCCCAGCGTCCCATCGGCTCGCTGGTTAAGCCTGCCGTCTATCTCACCGCCCTGGCCAACGGCTACACCCTGGCGACCCCGGTGGATGACGTGGCCGTTACCCTCACCAGCGCCGGCACCAAGCAATGGCGGCCCGCCAATTTCGACAAAAAGGAACATGGCCGGGTGCCCCTGTATCAGGCCCTGGCCCAGTCCTATAACCTGGCCACCATCCGGGTGGGCCTGGATGTGGGAGTGGAAAAGGTGGTTGCCAACGTCAGGCGCATGGGAGTTGACCGGGACTTTTCCCCCTATCCCTCCTTTCTGCTGGGCGCGGCCCCCATGTCGCCCCTGGAGGTCTCCCAGATGTTCCAGACCCTGGCCTCCGGCGGTTTTTATCTGCCGCAGCGGGTCATCGGCAGTGTGCTGACGGCCGACAACAAGGTGGTCAAACGCTTCGGTCTGTCCGTGGAACAGCGCTTCCCAGCCGATATCATCTTTCTGCTCAACAATGCCCTGGAACGGGTGGTGAGCGAGGGGACGGCCCACTCCCTTGCCAGCTATGTCCCGGACTATATCAAGGTTGCCGGAAAAACCGGGACCTCGGATGACCTGCGGGACAGCTGGTTTGCCGGCTTCACCGGGGACAAGCTTGCCGTGGTGTGGATCGGCCGGGATGACAACAAACCGACCAGGTTGACCGGGTCCGGCGGCGCCATGGTGGTGTGGGGGAAGATCATGCAGTCGCTGCCGCTCCAGCCCCTGGAATTGACCGAACCGCAGGGAATCGAATGGGCCAGGGTGGACACCGCCTCTCTGCGCTCCTTTACTGATTACTTCGGTGAAAAGGCCTGGCTGCCTTTTATTGCCGGGACCACCCCGCGCCAGACCACGATTGCCCGGCAGCAGCCGGACCGGCAGGCAGCACCGCCGGCTGAGAAGCTGCGCAAGAGCGGAACAAACCTGTGGAACACCATTCGCAACTGGTTTAGGTGAGTGAGGAGTGAGGAGTGTAGGAGTGTAGGAGTGTAGGAGTGTAGGGGCGGTTCGTGAACCGCCCTGGGATGGGGCCGGCCGTAGGAGCGGGCCTTGCCCACGATAAAGAAAACCGCTATGTCGAACGTGGCAGGCAAGCCCC
>Ga0068711_1001367_pt1 | contig 14333 bp, 10 predicted proteins | sample MTBAKMMethaMetaG_FD_62224 | JGI IMG/M metagenome (GOLD analysis project Ga0068711, IMG submission 62224) | Enrichment culture microbial communities from Arthur Kill intertidal strait, New Jersey, USA, that are MTBE-degrading - MTBE-AKM (Arthur... | ecosystem: Environmental > Aquatic > Marine >...
TGGTGCGGGAGGGGGTGGAGGAGGTGCTCCAGGTCCCGGCAGGTTCATCGGGGGTGCCGGTGAACGGTCCTGCAGGAGTGTGCGACGATGAAAAATGTTGATATGAAGGTGGAGGGGGATAGGCTGGTGATCACGGTCGATCTCTCGCAGGAGTTCGGGGCGTCGAAGTCAGGGAAGTCGATCACGATCGCTTCGACCGATGGGAATGTTTCGGTGCCGGGGAGGGAGGAGGTGAAGATCGGGGTGAATGTGTATCGGAAGAAGTGAGGGGGCCTTTTTTTACGGGGCGGGGGAGCCACTATTTCTCTCCCTCTGCGGCAATCACTGCCCGGCCCTTCGCCGTCAGCCGGTAGTTCTGGGTCGGGCTGGTGGGCGCATCCGGCCAGGTCATCCCGGCGAATCCCGCCCGTGTTGCCGGTTGCAGATAATCATACAGGAACGTGGGCCGATGGCCGAGGCCGGGGCAGTGCATGGCCTCCTGCGGCGACAGATGCGCTCTTATCCCTACCCTCAGAAGGTTAAAATCATAATATTATTATCCAAAAAGATTCATTCAGCCAATATGGACAATCCTGAGGCCCAAATTCTTATATCGAAGATTTTTGAAGCATTGATTTTTCAAAAAAAGGATACGGGAGAAAATTTGAAACGAACGTACTCAGGATCCAACGTAAAAATTGCCCAACTCGATGAATTAAAGACCCGAGAAAATATACAGGCCGTTGCTACTGAAATGCTGGAACAGCATACTCAAGAAGGGTTGCTGGATATAATAAGAGAGAGCGTGCGTATTGTAAAACATCGTTACGATATCAGCCACAATGGATTTAGAGCTAATAAAAAACATCCTGATTTTATCACTATAGATGAATTTACGACATTTTTTGGGGGATTGTCATATCTTTACGATATCATAGTATCTAAAGTTAAAATAGAGCATTGTTTTGGTAAAATAGGGATAGGTGTTATAGCACCCGCAATTCAAGATATCGGAAAAAATATAATCCGCATGGAATGGATTTCCGGGGGTTATGATGTAATTGATTTGGGGAGAAAAGTGAAACCTCTGGATTTTCTAGCCAAAATCATTGAAAATACGTTCGATGCAATTGGTATATCATGTATGCGAAATGAGTGCATTGAAAATCTTGATTTGTTACTTCAACAGATGAACGAGAAAAAAATTTCCATTCCCGTTATCATTGGTGGCATTGCAGTTAATCCAGTAACTGCATACACACTAACAAATAGATACAAAATTCCGGTTTATTATTGCAAAGATGTCTCTGAAGCTGAATCTGTTTTAAAGAACGCACTGAATAAAGCTCCTATCGCAATCCCAGATATAAAAGAGCCAAGAGAGTTTTCTGGATCGGATGATATTTCAAAAATGGCCAAATCTTATGGTTTTTCTCTTTATCAAATCTCTACAGATAATATTGTCATTGATGAGCACGCACGGGATCACTGTTTAACTTGCCCTCCTTATAAGAAAGAGAGATGTCCACTTGAAATTGGATATGAAAAAAAGAGATCATTGCAAGAAAGCAAAGATTTTATTTCAGAATTTGCCTTCGGGTTGATTGTTGTGACCCCTGCAACCGATGAAGATTTTAAAGATAAAATTGACACAGACAATGATAAAAAACGATGGTCAAACCTCATTGATATAGAGTCAGCAATGGCAAGGACTTTTGGTTTTGCGTACGCGTTTAAGTTTCCTTTAGTATGTCCTTTTTGTTCCGCAAAAGATTGTACGTTGCAAAAGGGTTTCTGTACTATGGGAACGTATTATCGTTCACTCCATGAAACATACAACATCAACATATTTGAGACTGTAAAGAACATCTTTGGAGAAGATACAAGAGGGGACTTATACTCATTAATCCTAATCAAAAGTGCAATAAAAGATCTTTAAAAGTTGTTGTCTGAATGGGGCTATCGCCCTTGAAAATTTTAGTTCTTCTCTTCAAAGAAAACGGGAGTAGGGGATGGCCATCGGCTCTATGAGGATCATTCTCGACGGATCAGTTCAGAGATATCAAGCACAGATTTTCTTAAATTGAGTTCATCTATGCAGAAATGCTTTTCATTACTCTAAAAAATCTTGCACATCCAGTACAACCATACACTTCCAATACCAATGCAATAACTTCCAAAACCATAAATAAAACTTCCACATTAGGTATTATAATGACAGATAGTCGTAGTGACGACATAGACTCATTTGAAGCCTCAACGTATCAATTTCCAGCAATTCGTGGAATACAAGCAGGAAGGGAATATTACATCACAATGTTCCCCCTTAAAGTTGTCTCAAAATTATTTTCTTTTGACGACAGTGATCTTCCACCTAAAATGCGCGCTCAAAGGACGCTAAACTATGCAAGAGTTCCTGCAATTGCCGATTATATCATAAAAAATCCGAAAGATTATGTCTTCTCAGCAATCACTGCATCTGTAGACGGTAAAGTCGATTTTATTCCTCTTGGGCAGAAAGGATCAGAAAACAAAATAGGAAAACTGATCATTCCGATGACTGCCCGTATTATTATCAATGACGGGCAGCATAGGAGAGCTGCAATCGAAGAAGCTCTGATATCACGCCCAGAAATTGGTTTGGATACAATTTCGGTTGTATTATTCTTAGATTTGGGACTTAAGCGGAGTCAACAGATGTTTGCGGACTTAAACAAACATGCTGTACCCCCCACAAAGTCGCTTGGCATACTCTACGACAATCGTGATCCATTATCTCAACTAGTCTTATCCCTTTTGGATATTGTTCCCATCTTCAAAGGACTCACAGAGTTTGAAAAGACCACCATATCCAATCGATCAACCAAAATGTTCACTTTGAGCAGCATTTACCAGGCAACAAAAGAGTTGTTAGGCAAAGATCCAGATATCAGTAACAATTTTGATAGTTACATGAGTCTCGCTTCCGATTACTGGAATGAAGTCTACAAAAACATCCCTGAATGGCAATGGGCAGTGGAAAAACGGGTGCCAACTTCAGAATTAAGAAAAGAATACGTCCATGCACACGGTGTTGCACTCCATGCACTCGGCAAAGTCGGATCCGCTTTGATCGAGCAATATCCCGATATATGGAGAGAAAAAATACCCCAATTACAGCAGATTAACTGGTCCCGAGAAAATACAATAGTATGGGAAGGTAGGGCGATGGTTGGGGGTCGGATCAATAAATCACAGATGAATCTCACTCTCACAACAAGCATTATAAAGTCAGTTTTAGCCTTGGAATTGACTTCTGAAGAACTGAATGCTGAAAAAAACCTCAATAAAGTATTTCGAGGAGACACCTTATGACCAGTCCAAATCCTGCCGAAGAATCAACATCCAACGAGAGATCGTCGATATTTGATCTTCGAAGTGTTCAAGAGATCTACGCTGAAGTCCGAGATTTGTACTTGAGTGATCACAGGCCATGGATTGTCGGTTACAGCGGGGGAAAGGATTCAACAACAGTTGTCCAGATTATTTGGAATGCTGTTAAGGCCCTTGCTCCTGAGCAGCGTAAAAAACCCATATATGTCATATCTTCGAATACACTTGTTGAAACGCCAGTTATCATTAATACTATCAATAAAAATCTTGATCTGATAAACAAAGCCGCCCAAGAGCAGAATTTACCACTGCGGGCCTTCAAACTTTATCCAAAGATAAAAGACTCTTTTTGGGTCTTACTAATAGGTAAGGGCTATCCTGCTCCTTCAAAATCATTCCGATGGTGCACGGATCGACTGAAAATAAGGACTTCTGACAACTTTATATTAGAGAAGGTTTCGGAACATGGTGAAGTCATTCTTGTACTTGGTGTGAGAAAATCCGAAAGTTCTGCCCGTGCGCAGCTCATGAATTTGTATAAGATAAATGGGAGCTTACTCTCTCGCCACTCGAAGTTTGCCCAGTCATTCGTATATACTCCTATAGAGGACTTCACTAAGGATGATGTGTGGGCATATCTGCTCCAGAACCCTTCGCCATGGGGTGGAGACAATAGAGATCTCTTGGCCCTCTATAAAAACGCAGACTCTAACGAGTCTTCACTTGTAATAGACGAGAATTCTCCACCAGCCGGAAATAGTCGTTTTGGTTGTTGGACCTGCACAGTTGTCACTGAGGATAGGGCACTCATGGGCCTTATAGACAGCGGGGAAAAATGGCTTGAACCCCTTCTTAAATATCGGAATATGCTCTCTGAAACCCAGGATATAGATAAAAAGCCAATATATCGGGATTATAAACGGATGGATGGTAAAATTAAGTACAAGAAAGATGGGAGCGGCGAACTCATTCGAGGCCCGTATAAATTTGAGTACTGCAAACAATTTTTAAAGAAACTTCTGGAAACTCAGCGAGAAGTCCAGGCAAATGGCCCTAACCCTAACCTTCAGTTGATTCTGCCAGAGGAACTACATGAAATCAGGCGCATCTGGCGCCAAGAGAAGGGTGATTGGGAAGACTCGGTTCCAAAGATCTACCGCGAGGTGATGGGAACTGATCTTGAGTGGGTAAAGGATGATTTAGGTTCATTTTCAGGCTCAGAGGAGCAGCTTCTCGAAATGATATGTACTAAACATGATGTTCCAGTCCGTTTGGTTACAAAATTGCTCGATATCGAACGCCAAGTTCAAGGAATGAAACGTCGTACTGCGGTTTACTCCAAAATAGAGGATGCTCTGGGTGAAGAATGGCGCTCTGAAGAGGAGATCGCTCAAAGAGAATGATGCTGAGAATAAAGTAGAGAGTGGTCATGCTAATAACAAAATTAACCCTAGAGAATTTTGGTCTCTTCAGGGATACACAAGTTTTCGATCTCCGCCCTGTGGAGCAAGAGGGACACATAAAACCAATCATATTGATCGGTGGAAAGAACGGCGCTGGAAAAACAACCTTGTTCGAAGCAATTCGACTCTGTTTATATGGCCAGAATCTCGGAGGATATCGATTCAGAAAGGGAGAATATGAGAATTATATCTTCGGATACTTTCATCTCATAGCGGGATCACCCTTACGTCTCAGCAGAGCAGCGGTGGAGATTGAGTTCGAACACGCACATCTCGGCGTCGTTGACACATATACTGTCAAGAGATCATGGCATCGACAGAAGACACGATTTCAAGAGTCTTTGAGTGTTACAAAGAACGGCGATTTAATTCAGGACTTAGATTCACAACAATGGCAAGAGTTTATTAACGAATTAATCCCACCTGGAATCTCACGACTGTTCTTCTTTGACGGAGAGAAGATCCAGAGTTTGGCACAGGACGATGAGACGAATTTTCAGTTCAAAGATTCGTTTAAATCGCTTTTGGGCCTCCATATTGTCGACCAGTTGCGCACTGATCTTGGAATATTTATTTCTCGACAAGTCAAAAGTTCGAAAGAATCAGATATAAATGATCAAATTTCTGAGATCGAACTCGATATAAAGCAATTGGATGAAGAGCATTCGATAAAATATCAGGACAGAGCTCAAATCCAGAGTTACTGCGATCAGAAACTCAGCGAAATTGAGCGGTTAGAATTAAAGTTATCCGGTGAAGGTGGAAGTTTCGCTAGCAAGCGGAGCGAACTGAAGGCTCATAAAATCCGACTCGAGCACGAGATTGAGGTGGAACGAGAACACATTCGTGAGATGTGCTCATCTATTCTCCCCTTTGCGTTAACACCAAAGTACTGTCTTTTGCTGAAGGAGAGGATTGCAGAAGAAGGACGATATAATCAGTGGAAGAACACTTCAGCAATCATTGGTGAAATGATCTCGGAAATTGAAACTTTCATGGGTTCAAGCGATTTCTGGGAGAATGTTACGATAGGGCAGGATCAGAAGGACCATATGGCAACTAAGCTTTCCAACCTCATCCAAAAGGCTTTCTCTCCATCCCCCCACTTCAAAAATTATGTTCCTATCCATAACTTCTCACCGATCGAACAGCAGAAGGTACTAATATGGATGGATGAAGCTTTGACCTCTATCCCCGGTCGATTGAGACGGCATAGTGATAACCTTGAGAAACTTGTTATCGAGAGGCGGAATGTTGAACAGGCAATTCATCGCGCTCCCGAAGATAACCTGATCTCACCGATGATCGAAAAACTCAATGAACTGAACAAAGAGATCGGGCAATATGAAGAGCAATTAAAACGAATAAACGAAGAAATCCGTCAGATTGAATGGAAACTTCAAGACTCTGAAAAGAAAAAAGAAGCTCAACTGGACAATTTAAAGTCGATAAGAGACTTATCAACGCAGTTGGCACTCGCAGCGGAGGTTCAGGAAGTGTTGAAGGAATACAGCGGTGACCTTCAGGATTCAAAGATGTCTGAGTTTCGTCGGGTTTTCCTCGATTGTTTCAACAGATTGCTCCGAAAAAAAGACTTTATCCAGGATGTTGAGATCAACCGGGATGATTTTTCGCTTAACCTCTATACAAAACACAACACTCATATTCCAAAGAGCAAGCTTTCCGAAGGTGAAAAGCAGATATATGCAGTCTCCATGCTCTGGGCACTGACAATATGCTCTGGCCGGCCGCTTCCATTTATCATTGATACGCCACTCGGGAGACTAGATAGTGAGCATCGGGAGCGGATTGTCAATCAGTTCTTCCCGAATGCAAGCCACCAGATGATTATTTTATCAACAGATACTGAGGTCGACTCCGAATACTTCCATGATCTGTCTCCCTACGTGGCCAGGGCTTATCGCCTGGAGTTCGATAAAAATGAGGGAGCAACCTCGATAACGCCGGGGTACTTTTGGACTGATGAAGATGGGCAGGAGGTAACCAATGTCATTTAACCGCGTACGCATGAGCAAAGGTGCAACACATCGCCTTCAGATGCTAAAAGGAAAGACTGGATTGACACCAAATATTTTACTCAGAATCGCTTTCTGTTACTCTCTCAACGAGCCTAAAATCCCAAATCCAAATGATTATGATGAAGATGGGCAGGAGTTGAACCGCTATACGTTGACCGGCGACTGGGATGCCTTCTACATGGGAATACTTCGTGAGAGGCTGGTGGCTGACAAACTCGATCCCGAACAGGATCTCTTCCCTCAGTTCCGGGCCCATCTGAACAGAGGTGCATTCTCTATCTTCTCGAGAATCAAAGATTTGAGTGACTTTCAAAGCTTGCTTCCTGTGGAAAATGATCCTCATAAATCATTTGAATTCGAAGAGATTGAGGCGCATGACACTTAAACTGCCCCATCGTCAAAAATATTACTCTTTAAAAAAGATCTGCGAAGGGTGGGATATTATCGAAAAGAAATTAGTCCACGCTTGATTTAGATTTCTGAATAATATCCATCAACTCGGCCTCGAGATATTTCGGATATTCTGGACCCCACTTCTCAACGTGTGATTTAAGAATTTTCAATCCTTCTTCTGCATAGAGTTCTGCCTCTTTGTAGAGAGGATCTTCATCCTTCAGGCATATCAAATCAGCATGATCTGAAAGGGCGATGGAGAGTACTGCCCATTTTTGCCGCTCAACTAGACTTTTTACGGGGATATTCGGCATTTTACCTTTGACCTCAGACTTCTGCTTCCGATATCTCCCTAGTGCCATTCCAAAGATAAATAAATCCTTCAAATATTTCCCTTTGAATATACTCTCCGAATCTTTTGCAGTCCAGGGTTTTATTTTTTCTTTGTCTATCCCTTGGTACTGTTCTATATGCTCCTTACCGTAAGCTAAGTCTCTCGGCTCATTGAAATGGTTAACAGGCATGAGTCTTCACCTGCGAGGTAGTCTTTAAATCGTTCTCAGCAATTTCAAAATAATTGTCTTTCAGCAGATATTTCTGCAAGTTTTGTTTGACATTTGCATCATATTCAGTGGGGGTAACGAGAAGAGTTAACTGGGTTCCCGATAAGAACCGTGGCAACTCTGTCGTAATATACTCTCTGTGTTCATCATCAATTTTTCCAAGCGGAGTGTCGATAATGACAGGTGCATGAAACCCAGATATCGTCATCAGTGCACTCATAAAGGATAAACCAAGGATCATATATTCTCCGGCAGAAAGATCATTAATGGCATTATAGCCCAAGGAATGGATAATTTTTACATTGAAATTATCGTCGATCATTACATCCTTAAATGCCTGTTTCTTTCGAATAAGAGTCAGGAAATTTTCTTTGGTGCTCTTTTCAACCTGGTTACGAATCTTTGACTTCACAATATACTCAGTATCTCCAAGTGTGTTGAAAGCATTTTCAACCAGCTGTAGTTTGATCCGGAGAAAATTGTTCTTCTTATCCTTCAAGAGTTCTTTTTTCTCTTGATCCAGTTCTTTTTCTAGATCGTTACCAAAAGTGTCAATGTCAGTCTTATATAAAAATAAAAGTTGATTCTTCCGAGCAATAGAATTTACTAACTTACCTCTCCGTTCCTCATAGAGTCGAATTTCGTCGATATTGTGACCTTTAATCAGATCAGAAATGTACGCCAATCGCCTCATTTTCTGATCATACTGATCTTTGAATTGATCAATTCTTTCATTATAATTGCCGATTTTATCAGGGAATTTGTCAATGTCTGATAAAATTTCCTCAATGATCGTTTTTCCACTGAGGGTGACTTCGCTCAATTCAGAGAGAGCAAGTTTTTTACCATATGCCTGAAGTTCCCGTTTCGCATCATCGGTGAGTTCATTACCGCAGATACATCGACCACGCTCAATCAACTCATTAACAAACGTTTCTCTGATTCGGGGGGGGAGATCCCCTTTATCGACCTTATGCTGAATAAGATTATAAGAAGTCTCAATTTCATCTTTAAGGAAAATAAAGGGGGCAATTTCCACAAGGTAATTGTTCCTATCTGCTTCTTCCCTCTGGAATTGAATTTTTAAAGTATCTACATCTTTCTTCAGAGAATCTCGTTCACTCTGTAATGTGGCCACAGATGCATCGTTGTGATTTCGTAAGTATTTCTCCACTTGTTCAAGATCAAGAGCATCTTTTTCGATCTCTTTTTCAGTCTTTTTTATTGATTCTTTATTTTCTTCAATTTTATTCTGCAGTTTCTCTATTTTTTGCTGCACTTCCTTAAGTTGAGGAGTTGTTGCTTTCACGTTTTTTCGCAACATCTTCATATATTTTTCCAAGTTTTCTGCCGTCTTGTACATCAACTCTAGTTGAGAGACATTGTCAATTGCTTTTGCAACCTCTTTAGAACTGCTGAATCTAAAGAATTCTCGCAACTGCTCACCATCAATGAAAAAGAAGTTGCGCAACGCTTCAGGCAAAAGGTTATTAATTAACTTTTGAGTCTCGTCACCCTCAACAATCTTATCCTGCCCACTAACAGGGTGAATAACAGTTAATTTCGGGGAATCAAAATAAATCTCACCAAGAGCAGATTTTCCACCATCAATATGTCTCTTAATAGTCCAGGGACCTATGTCAGTCTCAATACTGACAATTACTTCTGCATATGTACTCTGGTTTGGCTTCAGTTCTGTGATCTCACTTACATTGATGATTGGCATCCCACCAAGTTCCTGCGCCTTTTGATCTTTGTGAACTTCGATGCCATAAAAGCACCATGTTAAAGCATTAAGTAAATTGGATTTTCCCGCTCCGTTCCTCCCTAAAATCACATTAACATTTTTATTTTTATCAAATGAAAAATTAAGCGTTTGTTTACCCTTATACTGTCGATAATTGATCAATGTTATAGATGAAATAGTAAATCTCATTCTATCATCCTGTTTACAATTCTATCGATAATAATCTCGTATTGGTTCGAGATCTCGCTTTGAGGAAGATACCTATTCCAGATATCAAGCTCATACTGCAATGATTCAAGAATCAATTGAACAACAGATTCTGATGGAGCATGTTCAGATATCGTTTCCATAATCAATTTATTAATCTCAAGACCGCCCGTCATTCTCTATACCCCATAAGCTGAATACTTCTGTCGAATTTTGAAGACTTCCCTTTTAACATCTTCTTGATTCATGGCATCTTTAGCAAACTCTTCTACTCTCTTTAATTGAGATTCTAGCATTTTTGTGTCTGTATGCAAGTAACGGCCATCTATATCTTGGGGTACGGCCGTAATGTCATATATAACTGCCTTTTTCTTCCCAGAAGAGCGTCTGAGGACTCTCCCACGCCTCTGAATATATTCTTTTGGATTTCCTGAACTGCACATCAGGATAGCGTTTCGGGTTGCAGGAACATCGACTCCTTCGTCCAAACACCTAATAGCGACCAAGACATCATAGTTCCCTTTTGCAAAATGATCCAAGAGATACTCTCTCTCTGTCAAGCCACAGTATTTTTCTTGCCGCCGCGTTGCGTCCTCTTTATTCGTAAAGCGATGCTGAACGACACTGCTTTGACTCCGGAGCATCTCTTGAACTGTTTCAATCTGTTGGGGTGAACAGTACACAAGAGTCCATTTAATTACATCGCCTTTTGCCAGCTCACTGATGAGTTTCCCGAATGCAGGATATTTTGTATTGGTATTTTTTAGGATATCCTGACGTTCTCGGAGCATTTGTTCAAGTGCTAATTGTTCTGACTTCGATTTATTCTTTTTATTAAAGAGAATCGCTATCTTTCCATTCAGAATTGAGTATGCCGTCATATCCTCATGTGTCAGCTCAACAAAGATTGGATAATACTCATATGGCGCCAGGTATGTCTCGCCAGTATCAGGATTGATCTCGTTTATGGCTCTATGTAAATCAAAAATATACACAACTTTACCGAAAAACTGCATCAGTTCCTGCGTTCCTAACTCATCAAAGTACCGTTCTGGAGTTGCGCTTAATCCCAGTCTAAAATCATAAAGTGGCAATAGCCCCTCCAGCCTCGTAACAGAACCAAGACCATGCACTTCATCTCCTATGATCAGAATCGGAGATCTCACTTCATGCATTAGTTCGATGAACCATTTAGAAGACAGTGAATCGTGCGTGGTCAGAATGACGAACTGTTTTTCTTTTCCTAATCGGTTATCTAAAATTTTTGTTTTTAACTCTTTCTCCCGCCTAGAGTTCGCACTGCTTATGTGTATGATGGGCATTCCTATGTCCATCTTACGTAGGCTTTGCTCCCACTGATTCGCGAGATGAAGGAAAGGAACGCTAATTATTGTAAGGAGTTTATCTTCTCTTTCTGAAAGTTTTTTTAGCGCACCAATCGCGGTATAGGTCTTTCCAGTGCCTGTAGCCATCTCAAAAATACCTCGGCAATTATTCTCGAACCAGGCATCGATGGCTTCGTGCTGATAGTCACGGAGTTTAATCGTATTGATTTCGGTCTCATTTCTCAACGTTTTTGCATTATTCGTTTGAGTACTGCCAATCCTCTCTAGGATCTCATCAATATTGACAGTCTCATTTTGAGCAATTGCAATAACTTTCTGTTGGACTGCTTCAGGGAAAGGAACAACTTCGGTCTTTATTGACTGATTGTTCCATAACTCTTCAAAATCTTCAATATCCTGTGAAATGAAGGCATCGTTCTTTTCTTCCCAACTAAAGAAGACCTTGAATTTCTCAGAGTTAAACGCCCACCCATATGCACTTTCGTTGTTGGAACCGCTAAATGAAATGGTATTGTTATCCTTATCCTTCAATATGCCACTTTTTTGATGAAGTATTTCATTTCCTCTTCGTCTTTCTTTGATATATCCAATCTTGACCTCTAAGTAGCCATTGGCAATTAACCACCCAAGGACCTTAGCGTGATCCTTCCTGCACTCATCTTCAAGAGAATCTAGATCTTCGATGAGCCTTTTTTTGAGAATTTCATCTGGAGACAGTGTACCCTTTTCGATCTGATCATAATCTTCGTCGGTAAGAACAACATTCATAATGAATTGCAGGTGTCCATTATTTCGAATAAATTGAGCAAGGCCAGCAGCAGCAGTAAGAAATGAGCTTGAAGAAAAATAGCCGGTTATTCGTCTATAATATACTGCTTCTTTCAGGACAGGTACATAAAAATGGCAAATGATATCGTCTTTTTCAGACGTATATGAATGTTTTATATCGAGATCTTGAAAAGACATGATATCCCTAATCAGTCCCTTGATCTTCGAGTAAGGCCCTTAACCGAGCCTGATGAAGTTCATTCTCCAGTTTAGCCTCAAAGCTTTCGAGAGAGGTGTCAGATGCTCTTTCAGTTTCGTAATCCCTGTTTGACAACTCAATAAGTCGGGCAATCTCTGTGTAGTCACCATACTGCATGAGATAATTTTTGAGTTTCTTCAAACTCTGTCCATCGAAATTAGTATTGTAGACTATTTTTATGAGATACGCTGATAATGCTATAAGTTCACGCTTTTCCTGTGCAAGTTTGGCAATCTTCTCAGGATATGTTCCAGAATACTCTTCCAAATCAAACTGTTTGAATTTTCTCAATCCAACTTTATGGAGGATCTCACAGGCAAAATCTTGAATAACCACATATGTGTCCTGATAGACCTCTTCAATTAGATCATGGACATTTTCTGAATAATCCCAGTTCTCTTCAAGAAGAGATGGAGAAACATGTCGTTTAATTTCACGCAAAACATAACAGAGAATATATAAGTCGTCCAGATACCCGAATTCAGTATTGTCTGGAATTACATCTTCTTCTAATATAAAGTAGCCAAGAGCCGAACTAATGAGTAACTTAGTGTGCCAATCGGTGTACTTGTCGTTTAAAATATTACAAGCGAGATTGAAGAATTGTGGGAAATATTTCACCAAATGTTTGTCTGGCCCATTATAAAGAGATATTTTCTCCAATAATAGATTATTATAAGATATATTTTCTATCGAAGGTGTTTGAAATAAAATTTGTCCTTCGGGCAGATTATTTGTAGTGGTTTGGACGTCTGCGGTTTTGGGAGTCTCAGTTTGACCTACGAATAGCCTGTTTCCTTCATCCGTAAACAACGAAACCTGTGTTTTTGCCCTTTTTCTCTGAACCATCGGTTTACCACTCTTTAATAAATAGTAATTCTGTGTAGGTTTCAGAAGCACCCTTTGCCCATATCGTTTTGCAATAAATACTCTTTCGAGAGTTAGTTTTGTTATTAAACCATAAATATCCTGTTTTTTTATTGTTTCTCCCGTTTGGGACTTGTATTCTTTTCCAACCCATTTCACGAGAGAAGTCTCCCCAATTTCATCTTCAGGCCTAGAAAGAAAGGGATTTTTAATTAAAACGGATAAAAGTTCATAATTTACACCAATAATATTTTTAAAGAGATTTTCCTCCATTTTAACACCAGAATAACACTATTGGAACATGTATCCAATATAACATAATAATGTTCCTTTTTTTTATTTTTGAAAAAATTAATAAAGAGTACATTCTCCGATCTTGCCAGGCTCTTCACCATCAGCAACGCTGAAATAGAGTTAAAAGAAGCTGGTGCTCATAATCACCTCACAATTTTCTCTTTATGGATGCGTGGACTTCTCTATGAGATATTTCCACATAATGTCAGGATACCAGGAACTCTTCGAATTCATCCACCTCTCCATCCCCCATACCATCATCTAGCAGGCCCTCACCCCACTCCCCCCTCATTCCACGCCCGCACCACCCGCACATAACACCCCTCGCACAAAACAACCCGCCCATCCGCTCGGCCAGATATCATCAACGTCTCAAAGAGAGAATGCGAAGTGCTGCCGCCCCTTCACCGCTTCTCCCTCTCATCCAGCCAGGCACGCCCCCGCGCCGTCGCCCGGTATCTCTGTTTGCTGCTTCTCGGCTTCTCCGGGACGGTCATCTCGACAAAACCGGCATCGAGCAGGGGCCTCAGAACCTGCTCCCTGAACTTCGTGCGGTTCGTCCTGCCGGCAACCGCCAGGAGTTCGACCATGGACCGCTCGGCCACGCACGCAGAACCTCGACACTCTCCTGATCCAGGTCCATCTTGGTCCCGACTTGGTCCCGACTTGGTCCCGGCTTGATTATGTCCAGAGATGATTTCGGCCTCCACAGCACCTGGACAAACTGCCCGCCCTCCTGCCTGAACGTCGGGGAGGGGAGACCCGCCCGCTCACAGAGGTCGATCATATCGAGGGTGCCGGTGCCGGCCACCAGCACCGGCGTCTGCAGGGATCGGCGGCCCTCACCCCACCCCCCTCCCCTCATTCCACGCCCTCACCACTCGCATATAACACCCCTCGCACAACACCACCCGCCCGTCCCCCGACCGGTACACCGCCCGCCCCTCCCCGCACACGCTGCACCGGCCGAGATCGGTCTTCACCCGCGCAAACTCGCCGTGGTCCAGCACGCCGGGGAGGGGCAGCACACCCGACC
>Ga0068711_1001371_pt1 | contig 14309 bp, 18 predicted proteins | sample MTBAKMMethaMetaG_FD_62224 | JGI IMG/M metagenome (GOLD analysis project Ga0068711, IMG submission 62224) | Enrichment culture microbial communities from Arthur Kill intertidal strait, New Jersey, USA, that are MTBE-degrading - MTBE-AKM (Arthur... | ecosystem: Environmental > Aquatic > Marine >...
CTGGCGTCACTGGTGCTGGCGTCACTGGTGCTGGCGTCACTGGTGCTGGCGTCACTGGTGCTGGCGTCACTGGTGCTGGGGGTTGCGGTTCCGGCTCTCTGGTGGCAGCGGGCAGAGGACGTTCGTCAGCTGTTTTAGGAGGGGCAGGGGCCATGACCTGGTTGGTCATTTTACTCAAGAAACTGATCTTGGGGCCTCCTTGGGCAATGGTGAGAACATCGCCATCTTTCAGGAACGCCTCTTTGACAGGCTTGCCGTTCAACAGTGTCCCATTGCTGCTGCTGTCGACCACTTTGAACCGATTCCCATCACGTATAATGCGAGCGTGCTGCCGGGAAACAATATTCAACGTCGCTGGAAAACGAACGTCACAGGACGGATTACGTCCAATGGAAATTTCCATGGCTGAAAATTCCTGAATTTGGCCTTTAAGAGGACCTTCGATATGAATGATCTGCATCAGGATCACTGGAATGTGTTGCATTGGCGTTCCTTTTTCATACGCATTGGTTCGGTATTCAATCCTATCGTGGAGAAGAGGTATATGCAATCCACAAGGAGCCGAGTCATTCAATGTGAATCAGTACCACAGTGATGTTATCTTTCCCTCCGGCCATATTGGCCTGTTCGACCAGAGTGCTGCCGATATCATGTACTGTCGGGTGGGTAGAAACGATGCTGGACAGTTCGGAATCCTCCAGCATGGTGGTTAATCCATCAGAACATAACAACAGTAGGTCGTCACGGAGAGGAGAAAACCGTAATATGGTTGGGGCGATCCTCGTTTGCGGCCCCAGCGCCTGGGTGATCACATTGCGCTGCGGATGGGTTCGCATATCCTCTTTGGAAATTTGTCCCTGGCGATATAGTTCATAAACCAAGGAATGATCTTCGGTGATCTGCTGTAATTTTCGGTCGCGCCAAAGGTAGGCTCGGCTGTCTCCAACATGAATGACTTGGATGGCCTGCTCGACAGCGAATGCTGCTACCAATGTTGAGCCCATGGTTTTATTGCCAGCTGCCTGGTTAACCCGCAGATTGGCGTAATGAACTGCTCCTTCGAGAAGCGGTGTATTCACAAGGTCATCGGGAAGCAGGGCAGGGCGCGGGATTTCCTCCGGATGATGACGGAAGGCAAAATAATCCCCGATCCCCTCGAGGCTTAAGCGACTCGCGACATCCCCCGCCGCATGCCCGCCCATGCCATCGGCCACACAGAAGAGATGGTATTCCGGCATGATCAGGAAATCGTCTTCGTTCAACGTACGAACCTGGCCCCGGTCAGAGATCCCGAAGTAGTTCAGCCGAAAATCCTGCCAAACGGTCGTCCCTTCCATTCGTTTCATCTTCACCTCTTTGGTCCGCCGTAGTTCTTTCTCAAAAGCGACTTAATTCAGCATGCCGTATCGTGCAGCCGAACTATATCCTACCTTATGATGAGAAAGTTTTTAATAAAAATAATAACCTGCGGTAAATCTTTGCAAGGTGATGCGAAAATTTATGAAGAACCTTTTTCGTTCCTAAACTATGGGGGTTGGAATTGTCTTTGAAAAAGGGGGCAACATGGTTCGGCAAGGCATATTTCGGCACTACTATTGCTAATTGAATTGGGAGATAATTCCTATAAGTTAAGCAGTTACGCTGCCATCTCGGCTAAATTCCATGACGCTGGCGGTTTTGTTTGCCTGTAAAGGACCCTTATGAAGGCAATATGTTTGTCATCGCGTGCGACCCCCCTCCTTCGCAACATGTTCAAGGGCGTATTTTTGACGTTGTGTTTCGTCATTTTGGCAAGCACTGCCTTTTGCTTCTGTGTCGATTATGACGGTGATGGGAATTGCGATGCCACTGGGTCTATTGGGAATGTTCCTTCGGTTCCAACGCCCCAACCGGTATATGAACCACGCTCCTCGGGGGATGAATCAGGTGGCGAGGAGGTCGATAGCGGTTCAGCGCGCACTCCTCAAAGCGTTCCTCGATCCAGCGGGCCCGACATGGATAAGATGATCAAAACTACGATTGTTGGCGGGGTCGTCGAAGGAATGCTTAATCAACTTTTAGCCCCCCCGAATCAGGGAGCCTCGATTCAACTAGAGCCAGTCGGCCCATCTCCGGAGGAAATCAAAATTCAGCACGAGCTTGATGAACAGCAACGACTTGAGTTTCTGCGTTCCAACGCCCAGCTTTCAAAACATCTCAAAGGTCCGGGGGCGACATCATATCTCCCCGATGAAAACATTGGTCAAGCTTACGGGCTTCATCTTAAGCAAGCGCCGCCTCCAGTCACCTCTCCCTCTGATAAGCACATTGATTTCTTCGGGTCACCGGGCTCTTCGGAGGAGACGACGGTTGCCTTGCTTCGTGATCCAGGTTTGTTTGCTGACGGAATTGACGACCCGGTGGTCTGGAAACGAATGATTCAGCAACCTGGCTTGACTCAGGAAGAGCGGGAGCGATTGTTCCTGCGGCAAAAAGTCGGAGTGACCGTGCTTGATGACCATCCGATGATTGATGCCCGCGCCTTCGCCGAAAAAGAGAAATGGACAGACCCTTTCCTTGATGTTGCTCTCGCCGCTGCCGAAGGGGGCGCAACAAGTGTCAGTGTCTCTCTGTTCGAAGAGGGTGGAAAGAGAACGGTGAAGGCCTTTGGTCAAGATTTAACCAAGGGGAGTGGCAAGAAGCTCTTGGCAATCATTGACGCCAAAGAAGCCGGAGGTTTCGATGAATTGCTCATGGCTGGCAAGCTAGGTGCTGACCGACCTCAAAACACAGCCGAGGGCATTATCGCATTAGGGGATTATGCCATGACCAAGGCACCGTCCTGGGCCATTATTGCTGACGGGGCCGTTAATGCAGTCGGTTCAGGAACGCGCCAGGCGATTGTTCGCTACTGGGCTGATCATGATAGCCAGCAAGAGTATGACCCGACGCCGGTGGCCACCGCCAAAACCAAATGGAATGGCTGGCTGGATGAACAGGGCCATTTCACCCAAGCGGTCCTGAACCGTATTGGCGCGGGTCAATACAAATGAAGAAACAACTGGTTATCGTCTGCGTTCTGGTCACGATTTTAGGGGCGGCTTTTAGTCAGGCACAGGAAGAATTCAGTCTGCCTGCTGGGTTTTCTTTGAGCCTGCCGAAAGACGGTTCTGTCCACGCGGAATGGATCGCCCCGCCGCTTGCAAAGGGGGTGACGGCCGGATCCTTTAAAGAGTTGCCGGTTTTTCGTATTGACCCACAGGGTGCGGTGTGGATGTCATTTGACAGGAGTTCCTTAGCCAATCTTGCCTCGGGCGCCACGTTCACTCTCCCCTGGCCGATCAAAGATTTCCTCATCCTAGAGGATAATGCGCTGTTTATTGCCAGCGATAAATTTCTCGGTTTCATCCCCCCTTTGGATAAAGGGTTGATCCAGGGCGACGTCCCACAACTGCCGTTTCAGCCGATCTGCAGGTTGCCGGCACAAGACTGCGCAATGACCAGCGCCGGAAATACCATCGTTGCTTTCGGCTACGAACCGGTCGAAAAGCTCTATGCGGTTTTTGAACTTGATCAGGGTTATTCTGTCTGGCGTAAGTTGTTTGTGGCCGAAGAGCGAATATCAGCGGTGAATGTGTGTAAGGGTGATTTTTATATCGCCTGCGGAAGAAAGGTATTTAAGCTGTCGTCGGCTGACCAACGATGTCACGTGGTGTTCGATCATCCTCTCGAGGCGGTGACTGATGTTGTATATCGGCCCGGCACTGGGTTGTTTTATGCAACGAAAAGCGGGATAGGCCTGGTTGGCAAACTGGCTATTGAATTCATGAAATGTCCCAACCCGCAAATTGATATCCGGGACGATGCGTTGTATGTGTATTTACCGGAAAGCATTGCAGTAATGCGCTTACGCGGTATCGATCAACTGCTCAGCGACCAGGCCATGGCAACTGACTGACGGTGATTTACATTTAACCATCCGGCTTTATTCTTCTAAGAAATCAATGGCTCAGCTTCCTTCAATCGTGAACAGTCCAAGGTGATTTATACGGAGGCATATATGCGTTTTGTCCTTATGGCATGTCTTTCGATCTTCCTGGTTGTTTCGGGGTGTGCGGTAACACCACCTGCGCCGCAAACAGTTACGGCAACACCGACGGCGTCCACACCACAGGCGGGAATCCCTGGGGGGCAATCCTCTGCGGTACAGTCGACCCGGCCGCAAAGACCAGTGGCAACCGGGACCCTGGACGATGCTCGTCGCCACATGCTGCGTGGTATGGCCGCCATCGAGATGTCTCAATCGGAAGCTGAGTTGGCTATGGCCGAGGATGAGTTCCGGATGGCGACCGAAATCGCTCCACAGATGGCCAATGCATGGTACAACCTCGGTTCGGTTCAAGGTCGGCTTGGCAACTACCAGGAGGCTATTCACAGTTATCAGCAATATCTCGCCATAGTGCCTGATGCCCAGGATGCTCAACGTGTGCGTGACGATATTGTTAAATTGGAATTTCGTCAGGAAATGGCCGCAAAGACTCAGGCACGTGTTGGCCTTTGGGTCGCCGATGATGGAACGCCCTATGACTTGACTCTCGATGGTAACCGTATAACCCTTAAGACTAATCGCAGGCCAGTCCCTGAAGACGAAGTCCGATCAACCTATTCTCTGGTCGGCAATGTCCCAATATCTTCTGTGATTCCAGCCGAATACCAACTGACTTTCAAAGGCGACACTCTCTCCGGCACCTGGAGTCGGGGGCCTGTCATTGCGGATAAATGCACCGTTCCTGCTGAAACTGCTCAAGTCAACGGTGAGTTGCTTGATCAGGAAGGGCGAATGATTCTTAAATATTCGAAAACAAGCTTTCTCGCAGCGACCCAAATGTCGATTCTCACCAATGATTTTTGTAGGGAAGTCAAAGCCATTGAAAAGAAAGATGTTGTGGTTTCAATTTATGGTCCTCTTGGGCGTGGTGGACTGGGCGTGGTTTTAGATGGACTGACTTCCTGGTGGGATGGCGGGTTTTCTTTGGTTCATTTCGGCTGGCAGGGGCGATTAGCCGTGACTGTTCCTGTGGGGTCTTTGAGCTATGAGGCAGGTTTGCGTGACCGAGATGAAATCTTAGCGATTGATGGGGTGGCCGTTAAAAGTCTCTCTGCCGGGGAAGTTGTCGCCAAATTGAGGGGCGAGCCAGGCACTGAAGTGACTGTTGAAGTCTGGAGGGAGGATGTTAAAGATCCGTTTCCATTGACTATTCGCCGCGTTGAAGTTCCTACCGTAGTCCCTGAAATGGGCAAAGCTTGGGTCAACTGAATCTCCTAACTTTTAGTCGCTTTTCAAGGCCCCATCCGTTATCGGGATGGGGCCTTTTTTTACATTTCGAATCCCAGTGGCTCCTTTTAGCGACAGATTGGCTTTTTGCCTGAACTGTTGACGGAGTTTGTCTCATTTCCGTTAAGCCAATAATATCGGTTAGATAAGACACTGCTGTTGCCCCGGAGATGTAATTCCTTGGATCCAGGCTTTTGTTATTCAACGAGTTTCGTCCTTTCAGAAACATATTCTTCAATTCTCATTTGAAAATTTAATTCAAGGTTCAATGTGTTCCAAATATATGTAAAAGCAAATGCTTAGGTATTTATCTTTATCAAACCTTATTAAAAGGATGGGAAAAGAGGTGTATCTGTCTTTAGTTCGGCGTGGAAATTGCTGAAAAGCCATAAACTCTATGAAAAAACGAATATTTTTAAATTTTTAATGATTGTGATCAGCTCCTGGAGGGCGGAATAACCGTCTTCGGCTAGGGTGGAAAGGAAACTTTCCTGTCGCAAATGATTAACCTTCAGAGTGAGTGACCGAATGAGAAATTTTCTGCGCTGGATCCTTGGTTTATGGCTTTTGCTGACACTGTCCGCCTGTGGCGGTGGAGGTGGTGGATCCTCCGATGGGAACAGTTCCACCGACAACGGCGGGACCACAAGCAATCCCCCCCCAGCGGCCCAGGTTCATTCAACCAACTGGGTTGTATCCCATGGGGGTGAGGCTGTCGCTCATTTGGAAGAATGCAGCGCCTGTCACCAAATACAGACATTAGCCGCCAGTAGCGCTAATTTCTGCGATTCCTGCCATTTCGGTCCAACCGGGAGCAAAGTCCCAGGAGGCTCCACTTGGGTTCATCAACTTGATAAACATGGCCGCCAATCCAGCCAAGCAGCTGTCTGTAATGAATGCCACACGATTACACGGCAACATGGGGGGGGGCCTGACAACTGCCATGATTGTCATATCGATCCTCTGCATAACTTTGGTCAGGGTTGGCTTGATAAAAAAGTAACTGGTTATCATGGGGATGCCGCAAAAGAGGACCTGACCTCCTGTGTCGTTTGCCATGGTGGGGATCTTCAGGGATCTACGACAGGCGTAGGCTGCTTTGATTGCCATTTTGATGCAAATGGCAGCCGGATTCCCGCCGGCAGTAACTGGAGTCATGGTTTGGATCAACATGGATCTTCTACGGTTGATCCCTCTGTTTGCAATGCCTGTCACGATCAGAACCGGCTTTACGGCAACGGTCCTGCCGTCTGCCACGACTGCCACGGTACTGCCACTCACGCGACAGGCCAGGCTTGGCTCGATAAAGCCAGTGAAACTTTCCATGGGGTTGCCGCTGCTGCCGATGTCCAGCAATGTGCAACTTGCCACGGCAGTGATTTCCTCGGCGGAGGCTCAGGCGTCAGCTGTTACTCCTGCCACTTCGGGCCGGATGGAGAAAAGGCTTCGCTGAGTTCAGGCTGGACTCATGGTCTTTCCGGACACCCTGGCCAGATCGCGGATATGGCGGTCTGCAACACCTGTCATGAACAGAATCGGCTTTACGGTCATGCACCGCAAACCTGTCACGATTGCCATACCGAAAATCAACATCCTGTCGGACAGGCCTGGCTCGATAAATCCAGTTCGACCTTCCACGGGTTACAGGCTCCCGGAAATATTGAAAGCTGTGCCTCCTGTCATGGCAGCGATTATCGAGGCGGCAGCAGTGGGGTCAGTTGCTTCAGCTGCCATTTCGGACCGAACGGCAGCAAGATCCCCGACGGGGTAACCTGGCAGCACGGGGTGACGGGTCACGCGACCTATACCGACCGCGTTACCACCTGTAATGCCTGCCACAACGAAAATCGCCTTTACGGCCAGGCACCGCAGAGTTGTCATGACTGTCACCTCAATGCCAATCACACAACGGGCCAGCCCTGGGTAAGCCCGGCGGTCGCTGGAAATCATGGTGAAGCCGCTCTGCAGGATATCGATTCCTGTCAGCAATGTCATGGCAGTGATTATCTGGGGGGAAGCAGTGGTGTGAGTTGCAGCGCTTGCCATTTTGGTCCAACCGGAAGCAAAGTCCCGTCAGCTGTCAGCTGGCAGCATGGCAGCAACCCCCACGGGCAGTTAGCTGATCAGAGTGCAACCTGCAACGCCTGCCATGAAAAGGAACGGCTTTACGGTACAGGTCCGGCATCCTGTCACGATTGTCATTTGGATGCCAGCCACTCCAGTGGTGCCTCCTGGCTGGACAGAAATCAGCCTGGTTATCATGGTGCTGCAGCAATCCAGGATGTTGACTCCTGCCAGCAGTGCCACGGCAGTGATTACCGCGGCGGCAGCATTGGGGTGAGTTGTTACAGCTGCCATTTCGGGCCGACCGGGAATGCTGTCCCTTCGGGTTCGAGTTGGGTCCATGGCAGTACTCCTCACGGAAGCATGAGCCCTCAAGTCAGCACTTGCAATGCCTGCCATACCACCAGTCGAACTTACGGCAATGGCCCGGCCTCCTGCCATGATTGCCATCTTACGGTGAATCATGCCACCGGAGCGGCCTGGTTGAGCAGCAGCAACTCTGGATATCATGGGGCAGCTGCACAGCAAGATGTTGATTCCTGCCAACAATGTCATGGCAGTGATTATCGCGGCGGCAGCAGTGGAGTGAGTTGCTACAGCTGCCACTTCGGACCGACCGGAAGTCAGGTCCCTTCTGGTTCCAGCTGGGTTCACGGCAGTACCCCGCACGGCAGTCTGAGCGACGAAATCGCTACCTGTAATGCTTGTCACACCAGTAGCCGTAGCTCCGGCAATGGTCCGGCTTCCTGCCATGATTGCCATCTCACCGTGAATCACGCCACTGGAGCGGCCTGGCTGAACAGCAGCAATAGTGGTAACCATGGCGTGGCCGCAACCCAGAATATCGATTCCTGTGCCGCCTGTCATGGCAGTGATTACCGCGGTGGCAGCAGCGGAGTCAGTTGCTACACTTGTCACTTCGGCCCCACCGGAAGCAAGATTCCCTCTGGCACCAGCTGGACCCACGCCAGCACGCCACACGGCACCATGAGCGGCAGTGCCACGACCTGCAACAACTGTCATGAGCTGAATCGCAGCTACGGGAATCCCCCTGCAACCTGCCACGATTGTCATACCGCTGTGAATCATGCCACCGGCGCAAGCTGGCTGTCGGCCACCGCCAGCGGCAATCATGGCCAGGCCGCTGCCTCGGATTTGGCTTCCTGTGCCGCTTGTCATGGCAGCGATTACCGCGGCGGCAGTAGCGGAGTCAGTTGCTATAGCTGTCATTTCGGCCCGAACGGCGATCGCTCGCCTTCAGCCGGAAGTTGGACTCATGCCTCTGGCAGCCACACCGGGCTCGGCGACTCCGCAGCAACCTGTAATAGCTGCCACGATCAGACTCGGAGCTTTGGTTATGGCCCAGGTACCTGTCACGATTGCCACAGCGGCGCCAGCCATGCCACCGGCCAAGCCTGGCTTTCATCGACCGGCAGTGACTTCCATGGGCTGCAGGCCAATGTCGATTTGAGTGTCTGCGCCTCCTGCCATGGCAATGATTACCAAGGGGGGAGCAGTGGGGTGAGTTGCTATTCCTGCCACTTCGGCCCTTCGGGTAGCCGGACCCCGGCCGCGGGCAGCTGGACTCACGCCTCCGGTGATCACACCTCGTTGAGCAGTTCCCAAACGGTGTGCAATAGCTGCCATACCCAGACCCGATCCTATGGCAACGGTCCCGCTCTTTGTCATGATTGTCATGCCGGCGCGAGTCATCCTACCGGGCAGGTCTGGCTGGATAAAAACAGTGTCGGTTACCACGGGGCCGAAGCCCTGCTTGATCCGGATGCCTGCAGCGCCTGTCATGGGGCCGATTCCCAGGGCGGCAGCAGCGGTGTTTCCTGCTACAGTTGCCACTTTGGTCCCGAAGGGAACAAGATTCCCGACGGCGTCGCCTGGAACCATGGCGCGGTACCGCACGATTCGTTGACTGGCCAGAACAGTGTCTGTGCTGCCTGTCACGTGTTGAATCGCCAGTATGGCAATGGCCCGACAGCTTGTCATGATTGCCATGTCGGCGCCAGCCATGCCACCGGCTCAGCCTGGCTCGACAAGGACAACAGCAGCTATCATGGCGCTGTTGCAACTGCTGATGTGACGGGTTGCGCCTCCTGCCACGGCAACGATTATCGAGGAGGAAGCAGCGGCGTCTCTTGTTACACCTGTCATTTCGGACCAAGCGGCAGCAAAGGGCCGGATGGGTCGGGCTGGACTCACGGCCAGAGCGGACATGTCGCCTGGACCGCCAATCTGGACGTTTGTAACAGTTGCCATACCACCAGCCGCATCTACGGCAACGGACCGACAGCCTGTCACGATTGCCATGTCGGCACCAATCATGCCACTGGCCAGGACTGGCTCGATGCCAGCAGCGCCGACTTCCATGGTACGGCTTACCAGGCCGCTGCCGGTGCCTGCGCCGCCTGTCATGGTTCCGATTATCAGGGTGGTAGTAGCGGGGTCGGCTGTTATTCCTGCCATTTCGGGCCGGACGGCAACCAGGTTCCGCAAGGGAGCAGTTGGACTCATGGCACAACGCCGCACGACACGCTATCCAGTTCTTTGGCCGTGTGCAACTCCTGTCATGATCAATCCCGCACTTTCGGCACCGGACCTGCTTCCTGCCACGACTGCCACGTCGGCGCCGATCATGCCACCGGCCAAACCTGGCTTGATCCCAACAGCAGCAGCTTCCACGGTGACCAGGCTCCTCTGGATATCGACCACTGTGCCTCCTGTCACGGCAGCGATTTCCTAGGCGGGAGCGCCGGAGTGAGTTGTTACGCCTGTCACTTCGGGCCAAGCGGCAGCAAAGTCCCTGCAGCCACCTCCTGGAGTCATGGTTCAACGCCCCATGACACATTGACCGATTCGGCAGCAACCTGTGCAGCCTGTCATGATTTGAACCGTCAATACGGCAATGGACCGGCAAGTTGTCACGACTGTCATGTCGGTGCGGACCATGTGACCGGTCAGGACTGGCTTGACCCCAACAGTGCCAATTTCCATGGGGACTTGGTTCCTGCAGACCTTGATGGCTGTGCCAGCTGCCATGGCAGCGATTTCCTTGGCGGCAGCAGCGGCATCAGCTGCTACAGTTGTCACTTCGGGCCGGATGGCAGTCGCAGCCCAACAGGCAGCGGTTGGTCCCACGGAGGATCTGATCATGCCGGCTTAACCGCCGCCGAGGCGGTCTGTAATTCCTGCCATGGCTACCAGCGGACCTATGGCAATGGACCCGATGCCTGTCATGACTGCCATGGCAGCCCGGCACCGCATGAATTGACAGAAGCCTGGCGGCAACTCGATCATCCTGACTGGGTCGATGCCAGTTGCCTCGACTGTCACGACAGCGGCAGCAGCATGGGAAGTTGTACTGACTGCCATGGCGAATCACCCTACAGTGTCAGCGGGTGTGTCTCCTGTCACGATGCTCCTCCGTCAGGGACGGTCGCCCCTGACCGTGCCGCATCTCATGCTGTGCACGTGGCTTTGGTTAGTGATTGTGCGACTTGCCACGATGGGGCCGGGAGTGGCACCTTGGCTCACTTCGACACAACCGGCAGTGCGGATGTGGCTCTTGCCGGCACTTATAATGCGAAGACCGGGGCGGCATCCTTCAATGGCAGCACCTGCAGCAATGTCAGCTGCCACGGCGGAAAAACCACCCCGAGTTGGCAGAGCGGGCAATTGACTGTTGATACCAACTGTACGTCTTGTCATGCCTCAGGTACCGGTCAGTACAACGGTTACACATCGGGGGACCACAGTGATCACCGCGGTTATTCATGTACGGTTTGTCACAACCCGACGACTTTGGCGGTTGAACACTTCAACAATCTCGATACAACAACCATGGAGGGGAATTCTGCTGCCACCATCGGTGGTGGAAGCACGAGAGTGAACAGCTATAACGCGACAACTCGGAGTTGCAGTCCCAGTTGCCATGGTTCTGAAACGTGGTAGTTGTTCGTCTTAAGACGTCAGCGTTACGTTTCTGGAAGTGATGCAAAACCAAACAGAAAGGGCGCCGTCAGGCGCCCTTTCTGTAAAATTATCCGAATGCACAAAGTCAATTTTTATTCGTCGTCCTGATCAATTTCCCAAGGTTTGGTCGCCAACCAGCGCAACAGCAGGGTGATTAGCCAATACAGCACTCCACCTGCCAGGCAACAGATCAAAAGATTCGCCAGCAGGGTAAACATGCGACTCCCTTCGGTCAGAATCAATTCAGCGCCCAGTGGATCCATGCCACCTCCACGTTCTCTTCTTAAGAGAAAATCCATTGATTGCACAAGACGTTAGCATGTTTTGCCGTGCCTGCCAACTCTCACGATAAAACCCAGAACATTTGAAAATTAATAATCGCTGGGCGTTAATCTTGCATTAATTCTGTGGCGAGGGGATGCTCCGCTTAGGCGGGGCAGTGGCTTTCGAAATGCCGGTTGCGGCGTGGTCCTAGGGCCTTTTTGTTGAAATCATTACTATCCTTTTGGAAAGCTTGATGGAAATCACCGAAAAACGGACTTTAATTCATCATAGCGATGAAGGGAGCTGGCTCCCTATCGGCCTTGATGCCGTACGGGACAATGATGTGGCCCCCTGTGATCTGTTCCGGCCCGCCGGTAACAGCCGCTTTGTCCTGATGGCGCAAAAGGATCTTGCGTTACCAGCCAATTTCAAGCAGCGCTTGCTTGACATTGGCTTAACGGACCTGTTCATCCGTAGCGACGAAGTCGAATACTACATGCATTACCTGCAGAGGAATCTGCAGGAGACGCTGCGTGATCCCTTCACCCCTCCAGAGCGCAAGGCTGCAGTGGTTTATGGGTCTTGCCGAGAGATTTTCCGCAAGGTGTTCGAAGACCCCCGCGCAACTTTTATTAATTCTTCAATGGGTGTCATCGAACCGACAGTCGATTTCATCATTTCAAATGACACGGCGGTGAAGTGCCTTTTTCAGCTCACCAGTTATGACGAATCGACCTATACCCATTGCACCAACGTCGGAATTTTTGGTGTTGCTTTGGCGCGGCGCTATTTCGGAGCCAATTCTGAAGATGTTTTACGCAGTCTTGGTGCCGGCTTTTTTCTCCATGACATTGGGAAATGTCGCATTCCGATCGAGATTCTCAATAAACCCGGTCCGTTGACCGACGAGGAACGGCGGATCGTCAACCTTCATCCTCAGGATGGTTTTGATATCCTTCAGGATGCCGGAGTCATGACCGAGGAAATAAAAATCCTCACCATGCAACATCACGAGCGTGATGATGGTGGCGGTTATCCTTTAGGTCTAGCCAAAAATGAGATTCATCCATTTGCCCGGATTTGCCGCCTTGTTGATGTCTATGAGGCGCTCACTGCCAAGCGCCCTTATCATCAACCACGGCGTTCTTTTGAGGCCCTGAAACTGATGAAGGAAAAGGTCGTGACCGACATGGATCAAGAACTTTTTGATTATTTTATTCGGCTATTTATCTGATATGGTACGAAACGAGGCTAGTCCTCATTAACAAAATATATTTAATCATAATGGGCCTTGACCATTGCAAATCGGTTCGTTAATCTAATAATCAAAATGATGAATTAAAATAAAAAAAGAACAAGAAAAAGGCACTCTGCCGATAAGAGCAAAGTCAGAGTAATCTGGCGACGCAAAGTCACGGATCCATGGACATGGATGGCCGGTCTACCGAAGAGAGTGACAGATTCTCGCAGTTCATGCGTATTTGTTGCGTCCATCTTCGGTCCGAAGTTGGGCGTTTTTTGTTTTTTGGCAGCGAGCCTCCAGGATCATTCATCCGCTTGGTTTTACGATGATTCATCTTTTCCTGATACAACAGGACTGGCACAGGGGGCAGCATTATGACAGCTGAAATCGCAGATTCCAGACCTCTGGTGATGGTGGTTGACGATGACCGCATTATCCGGATGCTGGTGCGCGAGTCACTCGAGGAATATGATTTTGAGCTGATCGAGGCTCAGGATGGAGTTGAAGCCGTCGAGGTATTCAGTCAGCAGCACCCAGATCTCATCCTTATGGATGTGATCATGCCGAGGATGGATGGATTTACTGCCTGTTCTGCAATCCGTCAGATGCCTGGTGGAAAAAATACGCCGATCCTCATGGTCACCGGGAGTTATGATCTCGATTCAATTCATCGTGCCTATGATGCCGGTGCTACAGATTTCGTCACCAAGCCACTGAATCGCGAAGTTCTTGGTCACCGTTTAAAATATCTGTTGCGTGGGGCAAAGGCGGTTAATGATCTGCGCAAGAGTGAATTGAAAAACCAGGCCATTCTCGATGCCATTCCAGATACGATCTTCACCCTTGACCAGAATGGTTTGATCCTTGAATTCAAAGGGGCACGCGATTGCGCTCTTGAGTCCGAAGGAAAATCACCGATCGGGCGTAATATTACGCAGGTCTTTCCTGAAGAGGTCGCACTGCAGGCCCGACGTTTCCTCAAGTTGACGCTGGCGGCAGGCGAAAAACACCTGTTCGAATTTCATCTTAATCAAGGGGATCGGATTCGTTATTACGAAGCCCAGACCAGCTATTTTTCCAACGCTGAAGTGATGGTTCTAGTGCGAGACATCACGGTTCGCAAAAGGACGGAAGAGGCTTTGCGAAAAAGCGAGGAATTGTTCCGGCGCAGTTTTGATGCAGCTGGAATCGGCATGGCCCTGGTGCGCATCGACACGTCTTGTTTCCGCGTCAATCCAGCTTTCTGCCGGATGCTCGGCTACTCAACCGAGGAACTACTCGACGGCAAGATGAAATCTCTGCTGCTGCCGGAAGACCAGGAAGAATTCTTTAATCTGGTGCAGCGCTTGATCTGCGGTGAAGTCGCCAGCGACGATGCCTTGTTCGAACGCCGGTTGCAGCACAAGGATGGCCAGACGGTGTGGGTTGCGCTCACTGTAA
>Ga0068711_1001386_pt1 | contig 14155 bp, 11 predicted proteins | sample MTBAKMMethaMetaG_FD_62224 | JGI IMG/M metagenome (GOLD analysis project Ga0068711, IMG submission 62224) | Enrichment culture microbial communities from Arthur Kill intertidal strait, New Jersey, USA, that are MTBE-degrading - MTBE-AKM (Arthur... | ecosystem: Environmental > Aquatic > Marine >...
CCTGATTATGATCATCCTGACCATTTCGAGCATGATTTTATGGTCATTCTTTGCCAATGGCGTCACGCCATTTGTGTGGGTGATTGAGCTGGAAGCTTTTAAATTTGCAATCGCGAGAACTCTGGTGATGCTCTCGCTGATTACAGAGGGTATGATCTTCTTGAGTTCAACCCGCACGGAAGAGTTTGTTTTAGGTATGATCCGCTTTGGTCTGCCTTACCGGGTCGGGTTTGCCATTTCAACTGCCTTCCGCATGGTGCCAACCATTGTGAGCAATGTGTTCATCATCGCCCAGGCGCAGCGCAGTCGAGGGCTGGACCTGGATAGCGGAAACTTAATCCAGCGCATTCGCAAATACATCCCCTTGTTGATCCCTGTATTTGTATCGACCATTCGCAATACCAATGTGTTTGGTATGGCGTTGGAAGCCAAAGGTTTTGGGGCTCAAAACAATCGCACCTATTATTATTCATCCGAGTTTAGGACGGCAGATTATCTGGTGTTAGCTTCTCTCGTGCTGATTTTTGCGGTGACTACCTATTTGAAGGTCGCGGGATTTGGAATTATCCCGGGCCTGACCAAGTTTTAATGGGAGGGATGAAAATGCTTTCTGCAATCATAGGTGGGACGGGATTTTATAGTATTCCGGGCGGGAAATTCAATGAAGAAATTATTAAAACGCCATTTGGAAAAGCGAAAATTTACCGCGGTGAAGGTGAATACTCGGACCTGTTGTTTTTAGCACGGCATGGGGTTAAGCATTCTGTGCCCCCCCATAAGATTAATTACAAAGCCAACATCAAGGCTTTACAAATGCTTGGGGTAAAGAACGTGCTGGCAACCTTTGCGGTTGGATCGTTGCGCGAAAGCGTGCCGCCATTAGGATTGGTGGCGATCGACCAGTTTTTGGATTTTACTTCGGGACGGGAGTTTACTTTTCATGAGGGCGGAAAATGGGGCTTTGATCACACGATTATGACTCATCCATACTGCCAGAGCTTGCGCAAGCGGCTTTTGGAAGTAGCACAACAAAAAGCGCTTCCAATTCAATCCGCGGGCACTTATGTTTGCACCAATGGGCCGCGTCTGGAAACAGCCGCGGAAGTGCGAATGTACGCGCAGTTAGGCGGAGATGTGGTGGGTATGACCGGGGTACCCGAAGCCCCTTTGGCACGTGAATTGGGTCTGCATTACGCGGCGGTAGCGTTTTCGATCAACTGGTGTGCCGGGTTGAAAAGCGAAGTCATGGAAATGCATGAAGATGGGTTGGAAAATTTGAAATCCTCGATTTTGGATTTGTTTATTACCACGCTGCGAACCGTTCACATCGTCGAATGTGAATGCGAGCACGCTTCATTGGGTTATCATCCCCCCGTGGAAGAAGAGGAATGAAGAGCCACAAAATACAATTAATAGGAGGTGAATAAAAAAATAAGTAGACCATTTTGCTGTTGTTTTTCATCATTGTTTGAATATTAAGAACTGGAGGAAAATTATGCGAGAAGTATTTAGAATGTGGAAGTACACACGGATGATCATCCTTGTGGCGCTTTCAGCAGCGATCTACGCTGCCGTGTTGATTCCGTTCAAGGGCGGCATCCCGCTCATCCCTGGTATTACTGAAGTTCGCCCCGCGAATGTATTCCCGGTGATTTTCGGCCTGATGTTTGGCCCCGCAGGCGCATGGGGCGCAGCCATTGGCAACACCATTGGTGACCTGTTCGGTGGATCTTTGGGCTGGGGTAGTATTTTTGGCTTTGTTGGTAACTTCTACCTTGGTTTCATTGCCTACAAAATGTGGGGTGCGCTGGGTCTGGTCAATAAATCTGATATGTCCCAGAATGTCAATAAGTGGAGCAAACTGCTGGCTTACATTATCATCACCATTGTGGCCGCCGCGGCTTGCGGTATCATCATTGCCTGGTATCTGGACATCATCAAGATCGTCCCGTTTGCCTTCCTGGCTGTGACGATCACTTTGAACAACTCCGCCGCTGAACTGCTGCTTGGACCTCCGCTGCTTCTGCTGCTCTACCCGCGGGTCAAGAAATGGGGCTTGATCTGGACCGACATCATGGACAAAGAAGATGTTGCTCCTGGTTTCGCCAAGCACATTGGCGCGCTGTTGATGGCTGTGGGCGCGTTGGGTGGTTTGGGCGTTGGCCTGGGAATCTCCACCGGCTTGTATGGCCAGCAAATTCTGGGCTTCACCGGAACGCAGGGTGAAGTTGGTGTGTGGGCTGGCGTTGCGCCTTTCCTGGCATTAATCGTCTTGGCCAGCTTCATGCTGTCCGGTCGCGAGCAGTTTGTTGAAGAAGAAGAAGAAATCTAACCCGGAATTTTCCAGGTAAAGATGTTCTGATGATTGCTTCTGCCCCTTGCTGGAAATCTGGCAAGGGGCAGATTTTCCCTAGGGAGATTGAGGTGTGTATGCAAGAACAGATCGATGTGTTGATTATTGGTGGAGAGGTTCTGACACAAAATTTGCAGCATGAGCGAATCCAAAATGGGGCTGTAGCTGTTAAAGAAGGCAAAATTGTTGCTGTGGGCAGCCGGGAGGACTTACAAGCGCGTTTTCAAGCAAAAGAAATAGTCGATGCCACTGGAAAAGTGATTTTACCCGGATTGGTGAATGCGCATACCCACGCGGCAATGACCATCTTTAGAGGAATAGCTGATGATATCACCCTGGAGCCCTGGTTGCAGACGATTTGGCCTTTGGAGCTAAAATTCGCCAATGATGTCAATGTAGCCCTGGGTTCGGAAATGGCTTTCGCGGAGATGATTCGCGGAGGGACAACCACTGCCGCGGATATGTACTGGCATTACCAGGCAGCAACGGATGTGGCGAAAAAAGTTGGTTTTCGCCTGTTTAATGGGATTGGTGCGATTGATATTTTGGACAATGAGAGTAAAGAGTCTCTGGAATACAGAACCCGCGAATATATTGAGACTTACCAGGAAGATGAGTTGATCCGGCCTTGCGTACAGGTGCATGCCACCTATACGGTTAGCCGCGAAACATTATTATTGGTAAAGAAATTGGCGCAGGAATATGGTGTGGTATTTGTCACTCACGCTTCTGAATCTCGTGCTGAATTGCAAGATGTGTTGGAAAAAACTGGGAAAACCCCCATCCATTATTTGGAAGAACTGGGGATGTTAGGGCGGCAAACTTTGCTGGCGCATGGTGTGCACCTCGATGATGAGGAAATTCAGATACTTGCGAAGCAAAAGGTCTCGATTGCGCATTGCCCTTCCTCGAATATGAAATTAGGCTCAGGAATCGCGCGCGTGGCGGACCTGCTGGCTGCTGGTGTCAATGTGGCCATCGGCACGGATGGATGCGCATCAAATAATGATCTGGATATGTGGGAGGAGATGCATCTGACCGCCTTGATCCAAAAAGGGGTGCGGCATGATCCAACGGTGTTGCCAGCCGAACAGGTATTGTATATGGCAACCATGGGCGGCGCGATTGCTCTCAATTTGGATGATCGCATTGGCTCTTTGGAAGCGGGAAAACAAGCCGATCTGATCATTATGGATTTTGATAGTCTACATCTCACCCCTGTATATGATGTAGTTTCTCATCTGGTATACGCGGCGAAAGCCAGTGATGTGGAAGCGACGATGATTAATGGTCGCTGGATGATGCGGGAGAAACGGCTCATCACTATTGATGAAGCGCAGGTCAAGGACGCAGTCCGCCAGCTGGTGGAAAAGATGAAGGCAGAAGTACAGGATTAACCTTCACGGGTCAATTTTAGAATGGCATCTTTCTGTTGGGGATATTGTTGGAGGAGCAGGTCTCTTTGCCCGTGGGTGTAATCCGCATCGGTCCAACCGGGAGACATGCTGGCACCGAGCAAGGCGAATTTCCCTCCCGGCAGCAGACATGAGCCTTGCCAGGTGTCTTTGGGTACCACGAATTGAACTTGTTGGCCGGCCAGCAAATCTTGGCCGAGTATGATAGTGCGGGTGCTGCCATCCGGGTTCAACAAGGTCATTTCTAGCGGATCACCCAGGTAAAAATGGTATATTTCGTCTGTGGGAAGTTTGTGAAGGGCTGAGAAGCTGTCTGGATGGTCGGTAAGTAAATAATAAATCACTGTGCAAAAGGGCTTCTCCCCCGAAGTATAGCGTTGTGGCAGGCAGGAAGTTGGAATTGAATCCGAAGAATGGTATGCCTGACGAAAAAATCCGCCTTCAACCGGTAGGGGTTCAAGATTTAACATGTCAATTATGGTTTGGATGTACATCGTACCTCCCGAGGATGGTTATGTAATGATTATAGCTGGAAAGCCCTGGCTGACAGGAAGGTAAATAATGGAGAAAAGAACCGGCTTTGATTTTACCAATCAGTGGGTACTGGTTACCGGCAGCAGCACCGGCCTTGGCCGGGAAATCGCGGTAGAATTTGCCCAATATGGTGCCAATGTGTTGGTGCATTATCACCACAATCTTGAAGGAGCTGAAGAAACTGTTGAACGGATCACAAATGCCGGTGGAAGGGCTATCCTGATGCAAGCAGATCTTTGCGCAGAGCAAGAGATTGAAGCACTATTCGCCAACATAATCAGAGAATGTGAACATTTGGATGTCTTGGTGAATAATGCGGGAATCTATCCGCTTCGCGGGCTGCTTGAGATGAGCGTTAACGAGTGGGATGGGATGATGTCTGCCAACTTGCGCAGCGCTTTTCTCTGCACACAATTTGCCGCGCGCGGGATGCGAGATAGCGGTGGAGGATCTATAGTCAATATCGCTTCCATCGAAGCATGTATGCCGGCGCGGATGCACGCGCATTATAATACCTCAAAAGCAGGTATTTTGATGCTGACTCGCAGCAGCGCGCTTGAGTTGGGAGAATACGCGATACGGGTAAACGCGATTTCCCCGGGCTTGATTTACCGGGAAGGCCTTGAGGAGGCCTGGCCTGAAGGGCTGGCGCGATGGGAGGAGCATTGTCCACTTGGACGCGTGGGTAAAGCAGAAGAGATCGCCAAGGCGTGTGTGTTTTTAGCATCAGATATGGCCGACTGGATTAGCGGGGTCAATCTGGTTGTGGATGGGGGGATGTCGGTGGTTGGTGGGTTTTCCTGATTTTATTCTCATTTTTGGAGGTAAATATGATGGCACGGATTGATGATGGACTAGCATTTATGTTGAAATTCGAGAATGTTTCCCGTTACGAAGAAGGGGCGGTGATCATTCTTGACCGCAGAGTGTATCCGTCGAAGATTGAGTATGTGCACTGTGAAGATTACCACGCGGTGGCCAAAGCAATTGGGGAGATGGTTACCCAAAGTGGCGGGCCCTGGCTGGCGGCCTCTTTGGGAATGGTGAGCGCGGCGCGGGCTGCGCGCGGTTTAAGCGAAGAAAAAGCGAAATCGCTTTTGGAGGATGCCGCCTATATATTAACTCACGCACGTCCGACTACTTCACGGAGAATGGTGGCCTATATCCAAACTGTGGTAGATACCGCCTGGCAAGCGATTGTGGCGGGCAAAGATCCTGAAGAAGCCGCTTACCAGTATGTGATGGACCGGTTGGAAGATCGATATCGAAAAGCCCGGCGAATTGGAGAAAACGTGGTTAGCTTGCTGCCAGATGATGTAACCATCTTGACGCAATGTTTCGCTGAGACATTAATCGGCTATACCCTTTCTGTGGCGCAGGAGCAGGGCAAGAAGGTGCGGTTGTATTGCCCGGAGACGCGCCCCTATTTGCAAGGAGCGCGTTTGACCGCCAGTGTGGCTTATGATCAGGGTGTAGATGTGACGGTAATCACCGACAACATGCCTGGTTACATACTGTCGCAGGGAATGGCAGATGTATTCATCTGTGCCGCGGATGTGATTTCGCTGGATGGTTATGTGGTTAATAAAATTGGAACTTATCAAATCGCGCTGGCAGCGCATGAAAACCAGGTGCCGTTTTATGTGCTTGGTTCGCCATCACCCGTGAATCACACAATTGACACAGTTAAGATCGAATTGCGTGATTCCAATGAGGTGCTGCACGCGATGGGTGTGCGCACAGCCAAAGAGGGGGTAAAAGGTTTTTACCCCGCGTTTGATATTACCCCACCAAAACTGGTAAGCGCGGTCATCGCCGCGGAGGGAATATTCTCTCCTTATAATTTACGAGCCACTTTTGATAAGGGCGATATTATCGAGGAATAAGCAATTGAATTAAATAAACAACGCGCGAGAGCCAGAATTCACTCTCGCGCGTTTTGTTATTATTGTTTAGGGTCGACTAAACTTCGTCGTCCGAGGTGTCCATCTCTAATACTTCACCAGTAGCAATGAACACGGTCCGTTCGCAAATATTGGTTACCCGGTCAGCGGTACGCTCCAAATTGTGGGCAACCCACATCAATAAGTTGGCATGATCGATGCTGTTTGGATTGGCGATCATGGTACTGACCAGATTGCGATAGATGGTGTTATAAAGCTCATCCACTGATTGGTCTTCTTCAGGGATCTTACTGGCTTCTTTTGGATTTTCAGAAACAAAGGCACTCAAAGCGCGGTGCAGCATGCTTACGCTCAACTCGCACATGCGATTGATCTCGCGAATCGGAATGGAGATATCAGAATCTGACAGTTTTATGGTCACTTTGGCGATTCCTTTGGCGTAATCCCCCATGCGTTCAAGTTCGGTGATCACTTCCAGCATGGCCGCCAACAGGCGCAGGTCGTGAGCGATGGGCTGCTGAGTGGCAATAATGATCAGAATCGCGTTTTCAATCGCGAAGCGTTTTTCATTAATCAGATAATCATCTTCATAGATCTGTTTTGAGGCTTCTACATCACGGCGTTTTAAAGCTTCAACAGAATTGAGCATAGCCTGTTCAACCATGCTGCCGAGAAGAAGAATTTCTTCTTGAATATGGTGTATCCGACGATCGAGTGTTTCGCGCGGCATGATGCGGTAACCCTCCATAAACAGTTTTGTTGTGGTAAAAGCTCCCATACCAATGATACCTGATTTTTCCTAAGTTGATAAGATCATGAAGACAATATAAGAAATTGAAAAGATTATATTGTCACTGAACGAAAATTCCCATTAATTTCTTTTTCAATATATTGATCATATCAAATTGTCTTTAACAATCGGAGTTCACAGGATTAACATGAAGTAAAAGATTGAAATAAGGAATCAGGCTTTGGGAATAGAAAAATGAAAAGTACTGCCTACACCTACCTTGCTGGTAGCCCATATCTTTCCACCATGAGATTCAATCATATGTTTGGCAATTGAAAGCCCCAAGCCGGTACCGCCACCTGACCGGGCGCGGTCTACTTTATAGAAGCGTTCAAAAATTCTCGCCAGGTCTTGGGGTTCAATGCCGGAACCAGTATCCGATACAGAGAAGACCACTCTTCGGGTTTCTTCGGAGGCGGATATGGTAATTGTTCCACCCTGAGGAGTGAATTTAATTGCGTTATGAATGAGATTAATCACAACCTGGGCGATTCGAGATTTATCCGCGTAGACTGCCGGTAAATTTTCGGGTACCTGATTGACCAATTCAATTTGGCTGCGCTCAGCTTGCAAAGCCATCCGTTCTACCGGCGTGGCAATCAGGTCGTACGGGTTGACTGGTTCACGTTTCAGCGGCACGCGACCTGACTCGATCCGCGATAGTTCCAACAGCTCCTGGACCATTTGAGTAAGGTTGTCAATTTCGTATTCCATGCGCAGTAAAAAACGCCGGGCGGCAGGCGGATCTTCGAGTGCGCCTTCCATAAGAGTTTCACTGAGCGCCTTTAATGACGCCAGGGGTGTGCGCAACTCATGCGATACATTGGAGACAAAATCCCGTCTGATAATTTCTAACCGGCGATAATTGGTCAGGTCTTGCAGAACGATTAATGAACTATTGGGCATGGCGGGCTCTAAGGGCGCCACTGCGGCTTGCAGGTAAAGCCGTTGCGGGGTTTCAAATGAAGTGATTTGTTGTTCGCGGGTGGCTTTACAGCGTTCCCAAGTTTCGAAAATTTTGTGGTTCCGAACCACCTCAATCATGGATTTTCCCAGAACATTTTCGGTGACCACGCCAAAGATCCGTTGCGCGGCCGGATTGATCATTTCAATGACCCCATTGGCATCCACAATAATGATCCCATCCATCATTTGAGAGAGCACAGAGGAGATTTTTTCGCGTTCCTGTTCCAGTTCCTCGATCTGACGGTTAAGCTGGTAAGTCATGATACCGAACGCACGATCCAATTGCCCAATTTCGTCCAGGCGGTTGGATGGTTGAAACTGTTTGAGATTATGGGTGTCGTAGTGGAGAATGGATTCGGTGAGTTGGCTGAGGGGTTTGACGGTGTAATCGGTAATCACAATCGCCAGAATAATCGCCAATATTGTGGCAAGTAAAGCCGCGCCTAAGATGGTACCCTGAATCAACTGCATACTCTTTTGGACTGGTTCGAGAGAAACCGCCATCCGGACAATCCCTGAGACAGCCTGCTGGTCAAAAATGGGAATGGCTACATATAACATATCGCTTCCAATAGATTGGTTGAAGCGAATTTCACTGCCATTCTTTCCTTCAAGTGCTGCCGACACTTCAGTGAGCTTTAAGTAATTCTCAATTTCTCTTGCGGAGCTGTTTGATTCGCTGATGACCACACCATTGGGAAGCAATATGGTGATGCGCAGGTTTAGCTGATTGGCATATAAATTGACCAAATCTTTTAATTCGGTTATTTTGATTTCTTGATCAATGAGCGGTGTGGCTTGATTGGCAAGAATGCGCGCTTCACCAATTAAATTATTTGTGTAATGCTCCAGATAGGTGTCAGGAACAAAAGCAGAAAGGAAAATGCTTAATCCCCCCATCGCGAGGATTAACAATCCGATAAATGAAATTATGACCCGCCAGCGCAGAGAATTGCGCATAAATTATCCTTCGAATCGATAGCCTGCGCCGCGGACGGTAATGATCCGAGCTGGATTGGCGGGATCGGCTTCGATTTTTTCGCGCAGCCAACGCACGTGCACATCTACGGTGCGGCTGTCACCAATAAAGTCCCACCCCCAAACACGTTCAAGGATGAATTCGCGGGTGAGTACCTGTCCGCGATGCTGCGCGAGGAAAACCAGCAATTCATACTCTTTGGGTTTCAACGCAATTGGTTTCTCATCGACCAGGGCTTCCCGGCGGGTAAGGTTAATACTTAAATTGCCAAATGAAATTACTTCGGCAGTGACAGCATTGGCATCCATTTCCTCTCGAATCAGGCGCACACGGCGCAGCATGGCCTTGACCCGCGCCATCAATTCACGCATGGAAAATGGTTTGGTCAGATAATCATCCGCGCCAACTTCCAACCCAACCACGCGATCGATTTCATCATCGCGCGCGGTGAGCATTAACACCGGCGTGGTCATTTCCTGACGCAATATGCGGCAAATTTCATATCCATCGATGCCTGGTAACATAATATCCAGAATGATTAGATCTGGATTCCAGGAGCGGGCTTTATCCAACGCTGTTGGACCTTCCCCAGCCGTATCTACTTCGTAGCCTTGTTTGCGCAGGTTATATGCAAGAGTTTCCTGCAAAGAAATTTCATCTTCCACTACAAGAACTTTTTCACTCATTTTCTTCCCTCATCTTTTCTAGTAGGTGAGCGAGTTTATCCGCGAGAATTGCGCGGTTAAATTGATTCTCCACGAAATTGCGACCCGAGTGACCCATTTGTACAGCTTTTTCCGGGTTTTGGCGCAAATAAATCACTGCCCGGGCGAGTTGTTGCGCGTCGCCGGGGGGCACAAATATTCCAGCCTGAGCTTGATCGACTACTTCCCGAATCACGCCATCAATAGCCAGAATGACCGGTCGTCCTGCCGCAAGGTAATCGAAAACCTTGTTTGGATAAGTAGTTTTGAATGACTCGATTGGCTGTAAAGAAGCCAGACAGGCATCTGCGGCGCCCAACATCGCAGACATCTTCTCTTTCGGCATTGTGGGAAGGAAGAGGATATTGGATAAATCCATTTCATCCGCCCGGTTAATCAAGCGAGCTTTTTCTTTCCCATCTCCCAGCATAACAAAACGGATATGCTTTTCATTTTTTAGAATTTGCGCGGCTTCCAGTACGATATCCAGATTATTGGCGAGACCATGCGCGCCGGCGTAAAGTACGATGAAATCGTCATTCAAGCCATATTCTAAGCGGAATTCCTGGCCATTTTCTTGAGGATCGAACATGGTTGGATCGACGCCGTTGGGGATCAAACTTACCTTCTTCGCGCCCCGTTCTTTCACATGCTCTACATAGCCAGGGGAGTTCACGATGACCTGGTCGGCGCGCCGATAAAGGAACTTTTCCAACCAGAGCGAGGCTTTGATGATCAAGGGATTCTTAATCACACCCAGGTCAACCGCAAATTTTGGCCAAAGGTCTCGAATTTCCAATAAGAACGGTTTCCCTTTAAGCCGCGCCAACAACCAGGCGGTCACACTCTGGAAAATGGGTGGGGTGGTGCCCCACACCAGATCGACATGCTTGACCTGAATACCGGCAATAAATGAAGAGACCATAAAACTAAAGAAATTGATTAACCGGTGAAAAAAGGAACGATGTAACGCGGGATAGGTATAAGCCCGAATAATCTCGATGCCGGGCATAAATTCTTCTTTTTCAATCCAGCGTGGTTTTTTGAGGTTAGATTTACCGGTGAGGTAACTGACCGGGCTGGTGATAATCGAAACACGATGGCCGCGCTGGACCAGAAATTGAGATAACTCAATATGGCGGGTGCCCCCGCCTTCCTTCAGTGACGCAAACGCCTGATGGATTAACAATATATGCATGTTAACAATTCTACCTTAATCAATTAAAACAATTTATTATCCAATGTTATTAATATGTAAACATCCAATGCGAGACGAATTTCACCACGGGCGGAGTAGTGGTCAGCGCGCGCAGGGAAAGGGCTGGCTCGCGTTGAGAATAAGTAGGAGAAACCCAACCCAAATATGGAGGGCAACTTCCCTTGCCATATACCAACTCGCCGGCGCGGATTAACTGAAATTCAGGAGAGGTAGGCAGATTCTGCAGGTCATAGGCTTGCACAGTCAGACGCAAGCTGGCTTTCTCCAATCGTATTTCAAGCACGTTTTGGTTCAAAGTCCAGGGCAGGTCTGGCAGCAGCCAATGCAACGCCACCGAGTACGGTGGATGGTTGGATTTGGTGGTGAGCAGGTCGGTGACCCGCCATTCGTCTTTTCCGGTCAGGTGCAGGCTGCGAGTATGGGTAATGCCCAGGTGGGCATATCCATTATGAGAAGCGGATACACTGTCTGGTTCATTATTGGCATGAACAGTCGCTTGCGCCCAGCGCAGCCATAGAAAGCGACTGGCGCGCAACATTTGGTCCTGATCCTGGATGGTGAGGGTGTTATGCGCCGCCGTCCGTGCCAGCGGGTGATCCCAGGGCGCGGGGGCAGTGTAGCGGAAGGTGCCAGCATCGAGGGCGACATTCTGACCTTGAAACCACAGATCCACATGCATCTGATCGGCGTGAGCGGGCCGGTCGCTAAATCGCGCGGCGCGCAGGACCGCCCAGCTTTCCTGCCCATTGATTCTGGTGGGGCAGGAGGATGAGATTACTTGAATTTCGGTTTGTTCGTCGGGTGGGAGAAGCCACAGCGATAACTCATCCCAAATACCAAGGGGGAGTGTGGATCGCTGTAAAAAAGCGCGCGTGGCAGCCTGCAATGTGGGGCGGTAATCCCGGTATTGAGTTGAAGAAAGGGGCAGGAATAATGAGCCGTCGTTGTGACCCAGGTTGGGGAGTGCGCCGGTGTCATGATCCATGAGTGAGGCTACCCACTTTGTCGCGGCTTGCAGGCGAGCGCGGGAAGCGGTCGGAAGCACATCTCCATTGGCAATTGCGGCGGCATATGCTGCCAGGCTGACCTGCAGCATCAGACGATGATAATTACTGGATTGCTGCACATAGGTGCCATCCGCTTCGATTTGGGTTTGCCAGGCGCGGTTGAGCCACTTCCAACCCAAAGCGCGCCATCGGGAAGCTTGTGGATGACCTTGCAGAAAGACTCCGGCTATATATAATCCGGCTGCTTCACTGATAAGATGATTGTTGTTTTGAGCGCGGGCGTAAATCAGGGTTGGCGGGATACGCCATGCATGATCAGAGATGGCGGCAAGCAGGGCGTCGTGATCTTCTGGCGTCGACTCAGCGCCAAACACCTGCCACGCAAAGATCAGAGCGATCAAGCGCAGCGCTACCTCTTGCCCGGACGCCCAATTCGGGCCCATATTGAGCGGGTTGGCATGCTGAAATTGATGAAAATATTGCCAGAAAGCTTTTGGATAAGCCGGGTTTGGATGGAGCCAGTAGGCTCTCCCCAGCGTAAAAACCCAACCAAAGCGGGCGGGTTCCCAAATGAATTTAATATCATGGTGCGAGTCATCATCGCGGATCTGCGTCCAGTGGAGTTCGGTGTTGGCGGGGGAAAGATCCAGCGGGTAGGAAGCGGCAGAAAAGAATCGAATCTGTCCGTTGACGATTTGATTGGTTTCGGCCAGCAAGGATTGCTGGTCCGAATGACTTAATAATGCGGACAGGTCATTTTGATCTGGTATCTGAAAAACCGGCCGCGTGGAAATGGTAAATTCTGAAAGGTCTGGCCAATCCGCGGGGGAAGTGAGGCGGCGCCATAAACCAGTAGTCAATCCCAGCCGGTACAGCGCGAACAAGGAGACTTTTTCAAGCCCCAGTTCACGGACGGCAAGGATGGCTTTCTGCAGGCGATTCATAGACCGGGTTTTGTCAATCTTGCAAGGATATGCGCGCGGCTTTTTCCAATGACTCGATTACAGCAAATGAGGCGCGGGTGCTGCCCCACAACTGATCGTAAGGGATGTGTACCCCCGCTTCGCTTCGCACTGTTTCGATAAAAGCCTGCCAGGAGGCGGCGTGGCCTTTGTCTTGTTGGGCGGAGCGCTGCTGGTGTTTTTTGCCGTTTTCCACCAGGGTGAGCTGGCGGAAGTCATCCAACTCGGCGATTTTCCCGCCACAGAAAACGTCGACATGCTCTTTGGGGAAAGATTTATCTCCGTTGGCCAGGTAGGCGATGGTTCCCAATGAACCGTCGGGAAACTCAAGCGTAATGGTGACATTGTCCTGATGGTAGCGGCCCAAGTCGGGCAGGGCATGCGCGCTGACCGCGATGGGTGGGGCACCTACCAGATAGCTGATGAAGTCAATAAAGTGACAGGCTTCACCGATGATGCGCCCGCCGCCTTGAATGGGGTCATGCACCCAGTGTGAAGCGGGGATAAAACCGGCATTGACGCGGTAATGAGCGGCTAATGGCTCGGAACGGTTATTCAAGAATGACTTCATCGCAACGGCCAGTGGGGCGAAACGGCGGTTGAAGCCGACCGTGAGCCTGGGCGCCTGGGGAAGATTGGACAGCGCGGCTTGAATTTGGTCCAGTTCAGTCTGACTCAAAGCCAGGGGTTTTTCACAGTAGACGTGCTTGCCATTCTCCAACGCGCTAATCACTTGGCGGGCGTGCTGGTTGTGGCGGGTGAGAATCGCCACCAGATTGATATTCGGATCGAGGAGAACATCATTTTCGCTGGAACTGGCGAACTCAAACCCGAATTTGCGCGCGGCGTGCTGGGCGCTGACCCCTGAAGCGGTGGCGATGACTGCCGGGTTAACCCAGCCGACTTTCTTAACCGCGGGCAGAAACATGGCAGTAGCAAAATTGCCCGCCCCGAGCACCCCCAGGTTTAAACTCTCTGTGGAAAGGGCCGCCTGACCAGCGGAGTGAATCTGCACGCGGGTGGCAGGAGCCTCTTCCTCTTGGTGTGGATAGGTAAGGACAACGCCCAGGAAGGGTTGCTTGAGTTTGCCGGTGATTAATTCATAGGCCTGAGGGGCGTTTTCGATCTCAAAGCGGTGGCTGATCAGCGGGGATACATCCACGCTGCCGGATGCCAGCAATTGCACAAAGGATTCGAAATTACGGCCTTCCGTCCAGCGCACAAAGCCGATGGGGTAGTCGCGGCCGTTTTCTTCATACTCGCGATCATAGCGGCCGGGGCCATAAGAACGTGAGATTTTAAAATCCAATTCTTTTTCGTAA
>Ga0068711_1001388_pt1 | contig 14135 bp, 15 predicted proteins | sample MTBAKMMethaMetaG_FD_62224 | JGI IMG/M metagenome (GOLD analysis project Ga0068711, IMG submission 62224) | Enrichment culture microbial communities from Arthur Kill intertidal strait, New Jersey, USA, that are MTBE-degrading - MTBE-AKM (Arthur... | ecosystem: Environmental > Aquatic > Marine >...
AATTCTGGACCAGTGTAATTCTGCTTGGATTATGTGTAATTGTAATCTTCCACATAGAAGGCTATGTAATATTAATAGTTGAAATTGTTTTGAGCGTTGTATTCATCTGGATGGGTACTCGGCGCTACAAAAATTGGAAGATTAAGAATCAGGAAGCTGTTTCATAAATAATACATGATTATCGCGAATTTGATTGTTATCTCGTGTATCCGTGTAGTTGCGCCAATATTGATTGCGATTACTATCGCCACCGGCTTCAATGTTCAATTCCTGGCAGCCGAAAATCAGCCGGTTGCTGCATCTTTTCAGGTCACCATTTCAGGATTTGGAGAAAACGAACCGATCAAGATTCTGCTGGGAACACAAGGCGATAGTTTGCAAATCAAAACTGAACTCTATACATGGGAGGCAACAGGCACAGGCAAGGATGTTGTCAAGACCCTGCAGTTTGAACTTGAAGACGGTTACTATCTGATTGAACTCGAAGCTCCTGCAAACTACTTTCGTAATCCGAGAGGTTACACTTTCAGGGTAGAGAATTCATCCATAATCAATCCCTCCTCCAGAAATTTGCTGGACTTTGAACTGATCAGAAAACCCGATCAACTCGACATCGAATCCATAATACCCGTTAGCGCGCCATACAAAAGCCCTATCAGCCTGCCTTCATTACCGCTCTGGCAGCGTTTGATGCTTCCAATTTCGATTGCAACTGGGTCGATTATTTTTTTAACCATTGCTTTACTAGTATGGAAACAGTACCGTAAGCATGCAAAATTTCAAATGTAAACAATTCGAGAGGTATTAATCATGCTGGTTGGATATGCGTTGGATCTGTTATTTTCAATGCCGCTGGCTATGCGCCCGCCAGGCCCTATAGAAGTTAGTATAATAATTGTGTTTGTTATCCTTCCTCTGCACTTTCTGCCCACGATAATTGCATTTTCCAAAAACACAGAAAATAAAAACACGATATTCTTATTGAATCTATTCTTGGGTTGGACATTCGTTTTTTGGGTTATAACGCTGGTTATGGCTTTATCACATAAAAAAGCGGAAACTCAAAGCGAGTGACCTGTCATTGCCCGCTATTTTAGGTAGTCTTCACCTGCCACCAATGCTGGTTATTTCCATGTATTATGTCAACAATATTATGGTGCGCTTGCTCCGGCGTAACCACCCTCAGAGCTTTTGCGTACGGTGAAATAATCGCAGAAGCTTTTATTTCTGCTTTAGGGCACTGCTCCTTGATAATAAATGCACCTCCCGAAGAGATGATGCTGTTTGAACAGGCAAACTCCCGCCAGCCGAGACGGCTTTTTCGTAATCTGAGCCTTTTGTTTGAAGAATGATATATTTTATGACCAATAAATGAGGTAAAATATTTCCAGATATCATGAACATTGATACAAACCTGATCTTGGTGCTGGGTATTATTGTAATAGCTGGCGGATTATTTATTTCTAACAAATTCCGCGTTGATGTCATCGCCCTGAGTGTTCTGGCAGCCTTATTGTTATCCGGGTTAATAAGCCATGATCAGGCACTTTCCGGTTTTACAAACCCGGCAACCGCCACCATCGCAGCATTGTTTGTGCTTAGCGCCGGATTGGTGCGTACCGGAATAGTACGCTGGTTATCATTCCAGGTTGATAAACTTTCGGGTAAACGAGAGTGGCGCTTAATCCTAGTATTATGTATTTTTGTAGCTGTATTATCGGCATTTATTAACAACACAGCGATAGTGGCTGTCTTTATCCCTATTGCCATAGTGCTGGCGCAAAAACGTAAAATTACCGTTTCTCATATTCTTATACCGGTATCATTTGCCAGCCAGTTTGGCGGAGTCTGCACGCTCATCGGAACATCCACCAACCTGCTGGTCAATTCTATCGGAACCGAAAGCGGCCTTAAACCATTCGATCTTTTTGAGTTTGCCCCACTGGGCCTGGTGATGACAGCTGCGGGTATAGCTTATCTTCTAATTACAACAAAGTGGCTGCCTAAACGCACAGGTGAGGCCGGCCAAATGGATAAGTACCGCCTGGAAGACTATTTGGCTGAATTCCAGGTACAAAAAGATTCTCCTTTAATCGGTTCTACCTGGGAAAAAGCCAAAAAGAGTAACGATATAGATTTAGATATCGCCAATTTTTACCGCAGTGGGAAGGCTGTTTCCAGGCGAAACAGGACAATCATACGAGAGGATGACCTGCTGCTGATTACCGGTAATTTGGGAAAGCTGGTTGAGTTGCCGGCTAAATACGGCTTAAAACTGAAAAAGGATCCGGAGGCTAGAGGCAGCCGGCTTGCTGCAGAAAACACTACGCTCGTAGAAGCATTGCTTTCACCTCGATCCAGGCTAATAGGAAACTCGCTCAGCAACTCCAGTTTTTTTGAGCCGTATAGAGCCACTGTACTTGCCATACAACGGCGGGGCCAGGTTATCAGAGAACGTCTGGCTGATATAAAATTGGAGTTCGGCGATACACTGCTTCTGCAAGGAAACAAAGACGATCTAATGCGCCTGATGAATTCTCCCAATGTAATAGTTACCAACGAATTGAGCGATCTGTATATACGCAAGCACCGTGCGATTATCGCTGTTCTGATATTTGCTTTAGTTATTATATTTGCCGCACTTGGTGTTTTTCCCATCATGATATCTGCCCTTCTGGGAGCAATCATGATGGTGCTGACCCGCTGTTTGACAATCGATGAAGCTTATCAAGCTATAGACTGGAAGATTATTTTTCTGCTGGGCGGATTGCTGCCCCTGGGGCTTGCTCTTGAACAACACGGCGGTGCACTTCTAATAGCAAATGCGATTCTTAATTTCGCCGAGCATTACGGACCGGTGCTTATCCTTGCTATATTCTATATTACCAGTGCAGTTCTTACCGAAACCATGTCCAATAACGCCACGGCTGTTATATTAGCACCGATAGCCATAGCCGTAGGAACAGCATTAAACATCGACCCGAGGCCTCTACTGGTCGCTATCGCCTTTGCTGCATCAACCAGCTTTGCAACACCTATCGGTTATCAAACTAATACCATGATTTTGTCTGCAGGTGGTTACCGTTTTACTGATTTTACCGTTATTGGCCTTCCACTCAATATCATTTTCTTTGTAATCGCAGTATTGCTTATACCCATATTGTGGCCCTTTTAGCCATACCCTCCCCTCACTTATCTGTGAGGCCAGGCTCCAGCCGATAGTATCTGTAATAAATCTATCTTGGCTTCCAGGATATTTGACCAAAGGTCACCCGTTTTATTCAGCCTGTCTGGAGTGGTCAGGATAGTGAAATCGGTGGGGTAGACCTCATCCAGCTCATCCCAGCGCAGGGGGACGGATACGCTGGCCTCCGGGCTTGGACGTGGTGAATATACGGAAGCCAGGGTTTTACCGCGCTCATTCTGGTTATAGTCAAGGAATATCTTCCCCCGGCGTTTCTCCACCGCCCAATCCGCAGTAATTTCGTCCGGTTGCTGCTGAACGAGAAAACGGCTTAGCGTTTGGGCGGCAGCATGGACCGCATGAAAGTCTGGCTGACGCAGGATGGGAACAAAAACGTGTAGGCCGGTACGCCCCGAGGTCTTTAAGAATGCAGGAAAGGAGAGGCTCTCCAGGGTTTCCTTCAGTTTTCGGGCTACTTTACAGGTCTTGCGGAAGGCAGCCCGGTTCAATTCCGGTTCTGCCCCGGCCTTTTCCTTGCCGGAATATATGTAAGGATCAATATCAAATATTATGAAATCAGGATAGCTTGTATAGTAATCGGAGTCCCCGGCAATACCCGTATCCGCCTTAAAATCCGGCCCCGTTTTCACCCGGGAAAACCAGGTATGAAGCTCAATATCCGCTATTTGCCCCAACCAGATTATTGTTAGCAGGTTGTTACAGAGCAGGTATTTCTGGCTGGGTTTATCACTGGAAGAAAGGGTCACGGTATCAACGAATCCCGGTACAGACTGATAGTGCTTCTGAAAAAAATGCTTTCCGTGAATACCGTTAGGATACCGGCTCAACGTAAGGGGCCTGTCCTTCAGGTGAGGCAGCAACCAGGGTGATACCCGCACCAGGTAAGTAATAAGGTCACGCTTGGCAAGTGCCCTGCTTGCGCCATTTTGCGGCCACAGTGTTTTGTTAAGATTGCTCAGCGGTACTTTGTGGCCTTCAATCTCGATAACTAAACTGTCTTTCGGGCTGTTTATCTGCTCCAGGATATCTTCTATCAGACCAGGACTGTCCGCAGAAGATGTATCGGGGGGTTTACCGTTTGTTTTTATCATCTTGGCGGGCCGGACGGACTGTGCCGGCTTGTCATCTCGCACCCTGAGGAATACCGGCGCCCGCAGGCGTCCGTCACGGGTCCATTCCGTAAATTTCACTTCTACTACCGTTACGGGTTTCGTCCAGGTTACCCCAACAGACAGCTCGGGCTCCGTTTTGAATGGGCTTTTCTCAATAATGAGCCGGTCTAGATGGCTCTTCAACTTTGACAGGGTGTCACTATCAAAACCGCTGCCGACATTACCGGCATACCGCAGGTTTTCATCGTCGTAGTAATAGCCGAGTAGTAGAGCCCCGAATGTTTTCGCCCGGTTGCCCGCGCCCTGCGTAAATCCGCCGACAATAAAATCATCGCTTTGGACAGCTTTTATCTTGAGCCAGTTATTTGTACGTTTCCCCGGCTCGTAGGGGCTGTCCTGATGCTTGGCCAGAATACCCTCGAGTTTGTTCTCTATAGCTGCACGGTAAACGGTATGGCCGTCGGTAGTAAAATATTCGACGAGATGAACATCTTTGTTAGGGGCGATAATACGGTGCAGTAGTTCCTTTCTTTGTTTCAGAGGTACTTTTCTCAGGTCATAGCCATCCAGATAAAGGATATCAAAGACATAGTAAATAATAGCTGACGGAGGCTCGGTTTCAGCGGTCTTAATCCTGTCCAATGACTTCAGGTAGCCCTGGAGGCATTGGAAGCATACACCGCCTTCTGAACCTAGGGCGATTATCTCTCCATCGAGTATCAACTGCTCCGCCGGTTGGACTACGATACTTTCGGCTATTGCGGGGTAATAGCGGGTAACATCCAGCCCGCTCCGGGACTGCAGCCTGACCTTTCCGTTATTCAGCATCGCCAGTGTGCGGAAACCGTCCAGCTTCGGTTCGAAGAGCCATTTTTCATCAGAAAAGGGGGTGGTGGCAGTCGATGCCAGCATCGGCGAAAACTTAGCTGGAAAAGCCGCTTTTACGGCTCCCGCAGATTCAGCAGGACTGGCAGCGACCGGCTTGTTTGGGGAAGGCAAATGACCTGTCTTGAGGTCAGTAATGGTCCTTCCTGAAATTGCCGAGGCTTCTTCCTCCAGGATATCGCGGTGCGGGTCGGCTTGCTCATCTCGATGTTTTATCAGCAGCCAGTTCTTATCGCTGCCTTTCATCCTGACCAGCGCCCAGGAGCCCTTGAGCTTGTCCCCCCTGAGAAATATGGAAAGTTTACCGCCGGACAATCCTTCTCTCATCCGCTCCTCAGCCCGGGTTCGATCATTGAAAGATAGTTCCCCGTTCTCGTCAGGGGAATAAGTACCCTGGTCCCAGACGATAACCTGCCCGGCGCCATACTGCCCCCTGGGGATAGTGCCTTCAAAGGTGGCATAATCCAGCGGATGGTCTTCCACCATCACCGCCAGTCGCTTGATTGCCGGGTTGTAGGATGGACCTTTCGCAACCGCCCATGATTTCAGTACCCTGTCTACTTCCAGTCTGAAATCGTAGTGAAGTTGCCGGGCGGCATGCTTCTGGATGACGAATGTGAGCGGTCCTTCGCCGTGAGACTTTCGATCAGCCGGAGGTTCAGGAGTGCGTTTTAAATCTCTCTTTTCTTCATAATCCTGAAGCATAGCGTAATTATACTCCAGTGGTAGATTGACGACTATGCGGAGATGAAGTTGAAGGTGCCTGGCCGGGAGCGGCCTGTATTATCCTCCGGAGTTTAGGACCCCCGCTGCCAGGCTTGGTTACTACTCCGGGACCTATCGTTATCTTTTACCCGCAGCCGCCACGCTTGCTTTCAGTGCCTTCATCAGATCTTCAATCTCTATTTTCGGCATTTCCGGGGCTTTGATTTCCACCCCTTTCAACTTGGCTTCAACCATCTCCTGGAGCGCCAGTGTGTATTCGTCGTGATATTCATCCGGTTTGAATTTGGTGGTCATCGCTTCGACCAGTTTTAACGCCATGTCAATTTCCGTCCTGGTCAGTTTCTGTTCCGGTGAATCTAGCTCGTCGACCGGCAGAATATCCTGCTGGTAATGCAGTGTGTGCAGCGCCATGATTTTACCCAGAGAGCGCAGGCAGCAGAGGTGCTCTCGTCTCTGGAAAGCCACCTTGGCAATGCCGACTAGCCCCGTTTTCTCCAGCACCGTTTTGAGCAGGTAAAACGGCTTCGCTCCCAACTCTTCTGGTTCCAGATAGTGACTGCCGCTGTAGTAAATGGTGTCAATCTCTTTTTCGTTAACAAAACCAGTGATATCGATGGCGTGCGCGGTCTTTACAGGCACCTTATCAAAATCGTCTTCTTCAAAGACAACGTACTGCTCTTTGCTGTACTCGTAGCCGCGCACCGTCTCTTTGACACTGAAGTACTCATCATCTTCAGCGCAGTAGAGAACCTGTTTGGGGCGGGTAAGGCATTTCTTGTGCAGGTAGTGAAAGCTCGGTGTTTTACTCTCGGTGGCTACGGACATTGTTACGGGAATAGCCACCATGCCGAAACTGATTACTCCTTTCCAGAACGTTCTGGGCATATCGGCATCCTCCTTAATAATCATCCTCAGTGTCTGGCCTGATTTTAACCCACTGAGATAATATTCTCCAAATTTGAGTTATCCTGGCATGTTCACGGCATAATCAGTCAGCGTATTTGCGCTACGCAAAGCTAAATATTATACTGTCCCGCGGAATCATGGATATTGGAAAAACGCTCTACGTCAGAGACCGGCAAGACTGGCGGGAATGGCTTACAAATCATTTCAGCACAGAAAAGGAAATCTGGTTGATCTATCCCGCAAAAGGTTCAGGCAAACCACGCATACGATACAACGATGCCGTCGAGGAAGCCCTGTCGTTCGGCTGGATAGACAGCACCGTCAAACGTATCGATGAGCATTCGTCAGCCCAGCGCTTTTCACCCAGAAATCCCAGGAGTTCCTACTCCCAGCCTAACAAGGAAAGGCTGAAGAAGCTGGCTAAAGAGGGCAGGCTGCATCCTCTGGTTCGAGAATCAGTTGAGAAGGTTCTCAATACGAAGTTTCTGTTCCCGGCAGACATTCTGGAGGCAATCAAAAAAAACAAAAAGGCGTGGGAAAACTACCAGAATTTCTCACCAGCGTATCAGAGAATCCGCATCGCTTATATCCACGCTGCTCGTAAAAGACCGGATGAATTCATGAAACGATTGAACAACTTTATCAAAAAGACAGAACAGAACAAGTTAATAGGATTTGGGGGGATAGAGCAATACTATTAACTAAGGTCGTTTTTTACCTCTATGACCAAGCGCTCCAGCTTGCCTAGGTTATCACTGACTGTTAGGAATATTTGGAAACGATGGCTTGGTAAGATGATGCAAATCAACCACTGTTAGCATATACTATCGAATCATGATGGAAGATTTAAAACAAATCAATGCTTGTTCAAGAACAGTAAACCAGCAACCGTTTGCAACCCAAGCGTTAATCCATCAGCTTGAGTGGCGCAAAAACCAAAGCAATATCACTAAAGAACGTGGAACCTGGAACGGGATAGGATACGACCACATCCTACCTGCCGAGGATTGGCTACAAGGGATATGGACAGATATCAGAAAGCCCCTAACACGATATTTGGAAGTTTCCAAAATTCAGGCTAATAACAATAAGAGTAACCTGAAAAGCTCCTGGACACAATGCGCTAATATCTTCTTTCCCTTCCGAATAGACGGCAACGCCAGGCGGATGCTCGCAAGCTTTCTATCGAGGCAGCTAGGCATCGATGTTAATTCAATCGACGATGTTGAATTGGAGTATGCCGCTGACGGCAAGTTGTCGCCAAGCCAGCTGCTGGGTGAAAGCGATGGAATGCGGGGAGCCGGGCAAACATCCCCTGATGTGGCAATTCTCTTCACCTGTGATGACGGCAAGTGTGGGATATACCTGATCGAAAACAAGTACACAGAGCATCATTTCTATTCGTGTTCAGCGGCAAGCAATACCTTAGATAAAGCACATACAGACAAAGGCCGTGAAATAAACCCTGATCCGGAAAGATGTAAACACATACAGGCTCTACTTCAGAATTATCAAGGTGAATGCCATCAGGCATCGGCGTCTTGGAAAAGGCAATACTGGCATATTCTATGTAAATCCATGGATGAGGACACATTTAACCGATTGCCGTACTGTCCGGCGATGAGAGATGGCTACCAGCTATTCAGGCAGCAGGCTTTAGCCCAAGGCATAGCCGATTTTGGGTTGTTCGACTATGTGTATTCAGGTGTTGCCTACGATGCCAGAAACGAGGAATTGGTAACTTGTTTGAATCGGGTTGGGATACCTGATTTTCGAACCGTGTGGCCTAAGTTATTCAATACAGCCGTTAGGTTTCTCTGCTATACGCATCAAGATTTGGTTAAGTGGGTTAATAGAAGTAAAAGTACATTCATTAATAAATGGGGTAAATACATTATAGAGAGATACGACTATTAACTGTATTCTTAATATGAACATCAAAATCAATGAAGTCATCATATCCCTCATCCAGGGCGACATTACCCACCAGACAACCGACGCCGTCGTCAATGCCGCCAACTCCACACTCATGGGCGGGGGCGGTGTGGATGGCGCCATACACCGAGCCGGGGGTCCCACAATCCTGGAACAATGTAAAGAGATCATCGCGAAGATCGATACGCTTCCAACAGGTAAAGCGGTTGTGACCAGCGCTGGGAATCTCAAAGCCATATATGTTATCCACACAGTTGGCCCGGTCTGGTATGGGGGCAGCAAAGACGAACCGGAGCTGCTGGCAAGCGCTTATCGTGAAAGTCTTATGCTGGCTGAGGAGCTAAGTGTCAGGAGTATTTCGTTCCCGTCCATAAGCTCAGGCGCTTATAGATATCCGCTGGACCAGGCAGCCAAGATAGCGATAGAGGCGATGGTTGAATTTGCCAGGAACGAAGCCAAGTCGGTGAAAGAAGTGGTGTTCGTGTTGTTTGACCAGAGAACTTATTCAGCGTATGAGAATGTTCTTTCCAAATTCAAACCAGAATGAACTAAATCCTGTTGCCTTCGTTTGTTATTATTTTTCTTATCGCTTCTAACAACGCATGTATATATGACATGGCTTCTTCATCAGGATCCCGTCCAAAGTGATGCCACCGGCGTTGTTCAAAAAACAGGCAGGCTCTGGCTTCAGTTAAGGTCAACGGTAGAGATCTATCAATGCCGAACATCTTCAAATAATCATTGGCAACTCTGGTACAATCTTCATATGATCCAAAGTGTTTGTAAGCATCGAAAGAAAGTGCAAACAAGGCGATATCATCCCACTCAGCCTCGATAGTAGGTAAATGCTCTGGTTTCAATTCTTCATTTGAAATCTGTTTGAACATATCATTCTAGACTTTCCAACTATCTCTTTTGATTCCAGCGGGAACTATTGATATTCCATGGAAGTGCCGGACATGAGCGAAGTTCCTTTCGGCCACTTTCATTGAAAATAGACATCTGCAGATTATTGAACTTCTTACCAGTGGAAAATTGCCTTGATTTTTCGACATCAATAAGGATCAACAGCAATGGCCAGGGTGCGCCTTGCCACTTATGAGCCACATGATCGTATACCAGCCCGATATTAGGAGTATATGTATAGGTGATCAGAACAGCGTATTGGAGTGACCTGGTAGCTGTCTTATCAATGTTAAATATCTTATGATTTTTTAACTTATCGAGTTCGTTGCCCCATACGCCACCCCATTCCCATTCCAGGGCTATTTCATCGCCATCGGCGCTTCTAAGAACAGCGTCCTTTTTCCCACCAGCTTCGAACCTGGTAACCATACCCATCAGATCGCCAATACTGCGAACTATTACTCCGATATGAATGGTCCAGTCTACACGCTTTGCGCCAACAGATATTGTATCTATCGGAAAATCCCGATGCCAGAAATATTGAAAGAGGGTAGCAAAATCTTCTGGCTTAGCCCAACAATCCGGCAGCGGCATTCATGGTCCCCCTGATATGGATTTCAAAACATTATATCATCGAAATGAGGCAGAAGTGGGACATTTTTATCATTTACACACAAATAATATTGCTAACTATATTAACCCTGATTCCCTTAACTCGGGTAAACGGGTTACAAAGGTTATAAATAATAAGTGTGCGCTAAAGTGCACAACTTGCATGTTTTTTCCCTGCTTTAACTAGTTAGGAGGTTTCTATTAACTTAAAACAGAAAATTATTATGCACTTTATGCAAGTTAAACGTTTTGAGTGTCTAGGCTGCATCATTAACATCAAAACACAAATGTTTTTGCCTTTTGTTCTCACTGATTATCCACTTTCAAGAAATTGTATAGATGGTATACTGAAACTGAAATAGTTGTAGCGTGTTGTTTTATATATACCTTAAAATATGACTGATTGACACAAGGTCACAATATAATGGAAAAATTTTGCGTATTCTGTGGAGAAAAACCCGATAAAAAGAGCGTTGAGCATGTCATACCAGAATGGTTAATCAAGCTGACAGGAGATCCCAAACGAAAAGCAAATTTTGGATATCACCATATTTCTGGTGAAAAACTAAAGCTTCGCACTTTTTCTTTTAATGCATTCAAGTTTCCTGCTTGCGCTTCGTGCAATCACAAGTTTTCTATATTAGAAATAAGCACCAAAAACATTATCGAAAATATGCTTTCTGGTATTCCATTGACTGCCAATAATTTTCACATCCTCTTGAATTGGTTTGATAAAGTTAGAGTTGGATTGTGGCTAGGGTTCCAATATCTTGATAGTAATCTGTTCGGAATAACGCCCAAATTCTATATTGAAAATAGAATAGGTTCGAGCGACAGGATGATAGTTATATTCAAAGCAGATAATGCCAAAGATGGTTTAACTTTTATAGGATGTGATTTTCCTTCTTTCTATTTCACTCCGAGTTGCTTTGCTCTGCGAATTAACTGCCTTTTTTTTCTCAATATTTCTAACCGGCATCTATTTTCTAGAAGACTTGGGTTGCCTTACATTACTGAGTCTTTTTCGCTACCAGGTGGAGGGGAAGAAATCAATATAGCAGAAGGCAGAGAGAGAATCATGCATCCTCTTATAAAGAAAGGGTTCTCAATTCATGGGAAAGAGATATATCAACCTATGTTTCGGTTTGATATGAACAATAAAGAGTGGTATGAGCTCTATGATACTCCTTATGTTCATTCTAAAAGCATGGCATGGGAAAGAGGTGTTGGAAAGATATTTATCCAGAACGATCAACTTTTTCACGAATACCCATATACATCTTCGGTTGATTATCTGCCTACCAATTCTTACGACGTGAATGAATTGGATTTAAAAATAACTCTTGAAACACTGTATAAACAAATATATATTGATACCTGTTCACCTTCGCTTGATTTATTGCGGAAGGATGAAAAACAAGGACAATTGAAAGAAGATGCTAGAAAAAGACATTTTAATAAAGTATATCTTGACTTGATTAAAGATAAAATGAAACAATTGATACCTTAGTTAAGTATTAATCTGATATCCTCATATTTAATCTTTTTCATAATGCAAAACAACAACTCACAAAACCCACAAAAACTCTTCATCCGCCCAGCAGACAAATCCCTCGCCGCGTACAAGGCCTTTATCCTGGACATGCAAGAACACTTGACCGGGAACAGAGACGATAAGTTGGGCGAAGAGGAGTGGGTGGCGTATTGGGCGGAGTTTTGGGGTGGTGAGATTTAGATTGGGGTTACGAATAAGTTGCGCTTGACAGTAATAAACTTGGCTCGTAAACTTGGTTGATATCTGGGACAGGAGAAACAATATGGCTAACAAGGGTGGGTTTTCTTGGAAAAGAGCTACTGGTGTAACAAGAATGAAGCAAAGTATTTCTAGGTCGACAGGTGTGCCTCTTACAAAATCAGGGCGGCAAAGAAAAATCGGACAAATGGTTTCTGGTGGCTGTTGTTTAATACCAACATTGGCGATCTTTTTGATTTTTTCGATTCTTCTTACATTAGTTATTATGTTCGCATTTTAATATTCAAACTTAACAAACCCATTAGATTTAGAATACATAACATGTCATGCTGCCTATTTTTACATAAAAGGATCCTCAAATGAGATACAGGGCTACGGCTGTTATAATCAAGAACAATCATGTGTTACTTGTACGTGAGCACAGTAAAAAGCAATATTCATTACCTGGTGGGGGGTTCAAAAAGGGCGAGACTACAATCGCAACGGCTGTCAGAGAAATTTATGAAGAACTAGGTGCAAAATGTTATCTAGTTAGAAGATTGGAAAACTGTGATTATAAAGGAAAATGGGCGTTTCATAAAGTCTGTCAGATTGCTTTATTGGATAATAATCATCCCTTTATAAAAGCAAAGAATGAAATTGATGATTCCATTTGGTGGAATATGAAAGATAGAATCCCCGTGCAACATCATGTTAAAGCAATTTTGAACAAAATGGGTTTAATACCTCATACGTAGAGAATTAATAATAGTGAAATATTCTATAAGTAAATTTATCAAGGATATTAAATCACACCATCAATTGGTTGCACGTAAACTTTATCTCGCACAGAAACAACTTCGCCAAGCAACATCAATAGAGGAGTATCAACAAATTGGGATTTTAATTAGAGACGCATGGATTGAATTTGCAAGAAAACTATATTCGCCTAGCTTGGTACCTGAGGAAATTGAGCCCCCTGGTTCCAGTGATGCAAAAAGAATGTTGGACTACGTTATAAATCAATGGCCCAACTGTTCAGAAAAATTAAAACAACAATGCCAAATATTAATATCACTATCGAATGAAATCCAACATCGGACATCTATTGACGATATTAGCATTGAATGGTGTCTAAATAATACTGCATTGTTAATGTCACTTTTAATCGAGTTAGATTTACGGAACAACAGCCTTGTTAGCCGAAGGTACTATCGATGTCCTCAATGTGGAAGTTTAAAACTTCAAGTAATTCAAAACCAAGAGGTAGACCCTATCGATGGCCCATTAAACCAATATGAGCAATGGAAGTGCCAAGATTGCGAATGGGATCATTTCTTGTTCATTGATTAAGGTATACTCGCCACGACTCAATCTGACACTCACAAACCCTCTGACAAGGTTAATTGTTGGTTCTAATCGCTTCAATATTCTAACAAAGCCTCGAACTCTCCTCGAACTTATTATTCTTTGAATAAATTAGATATCACTGCTCGCATTATAGCGATCTATAACACGCCACCAACCAAATAAAACCAAAGCTAAAGCAGGAATGAGCAAAATCGGCCAGATAGCAGATGCTGAGTTCAGTACGTAAACACATGTCATCAAACCCAAAAATGACCCTATAACTACCGAAAGCAGTTCATGCCATCTCACCGATATTCCCTTCGCATGAGCCCAATAACCAAAAACGAATACACCTCCGATGAAGACAGGGTATAAGAAAGCGGATATTAGAAAGGAATTATCCATTTTGTATTTCTCCTGACTGTCGATATTTTTTATCCGATAAAATGTCGCCTGCTTTCAATTCTATAATGCTATTATGCTCAAATTAATACATAGTTCAATTAATCAATCATCCTTCCAATCCACTATACACCCTCAAACTCTCCTCAAACTTCACGCTTCTCGTATACCTCAAAACCATATCCAGGCTCTCCCAACCACCCAATCGCATAATGTGTTCTATATCTAACCCAGCCCTGTGCAGATTACTGGCAAAAGTCCTCCTGAACGTATGCGGGCTGCACGGCAACCCGGTCTTCTTCTCCAGCCGGTACAGCATTATCTGGATCCCTCTCCGGCGCATGCCCCAAATATTTACACACAT
>Ga0068711_1001391_pt1 | contig 14120 bp, 11 predicted proteins | sample MTBAKMMethaMetaG_FD_62224 | JGI IMG/M metagenome (GOLD analysis project Ga0068711, IMG submission 62224) | Enrichment culture microbial communities from Arthur Kill intertidal strait, New Jersey, USA, that are MTBE-degrading - MTBE-AKM (Arthur... | ecosystem: Environmental > Aquatic > Marine >...
GATTAGCTGCGAAAAATGTTCTTGAATTGAACTTCCCCGACCCGTGGCTATGCCTATTATTGTCCCATTTTCTGCTATGCGGATGAGCTGGCTTAAAATTGAATCTGGGGGAGGGGCATCCTTTCTTTGAGAGGAGCAAAGCGTCCCGTCATAGTCAAAGACAATTGCACGAAAAGTTTGCAGCTCAAGCGATGTCTTGTAGGCTTTTAGCTTTCTCTGCATAGTGCCGTGATTCACCTTTGAGGGCCAGCGTGCGCCTAGGACTTCATATTTGGAGCGCTCACCGTGGTCGTTCGGTTCTGTGGGGCCTGGGACAAACTCTTTTATATTGGCGTAATACAAATCTCTTCCAAATTGTTCTACTTTGGGATTGCCGGGATCTTTGCCTAATTCTTTGGCAATTAATGATATTAGGTACATTTGCGCAACTAGGCCCGAAATTAAATCCGATGGAGTGCCCCCACCTGTATGCATATTCAGCGTGGGGATACCAGGAGGAAACAACGAACTCATGTGTGACCATAATTTGCCAAGTGAAGGCTCCGTAAGTGCCAAGATGGCGCAATCTGAGGGCCTGTCAGACAGCCAAAGATGTCGTCCATGAGCAAAAGAGCGAATATCTGCTACTTGGCAATGTAGCAATGCGGCTTCGGCAAGCTTTGATTCGAGATCTGCAGCAATAGGTTTTAATGATGGTGAATATGTTACGATCATACTGCTACGCTTCGCAGCTTCTTTCACGAATCCACTAGCGGTGATAAGCCACTTACTAATTAGTTGTCCATTAAGGGTCAGGTCTTCCATTTTTTTTGGAAGCTGTTCGCGCTCGGAGTCTAATTCTCCATACGCTCTCGCCACGAGTACAGCGTCCATCAATAAGCTGTTCGTTGCTAAATAACCATCTTTCTGGGCCAATTCAAAAACATGAGTATCAATGTCTGTAAGATCTTCGATGGTTTTGGTTAGAGTGCATTCTTTACGGTTGGTGAGCACGTTAATACTACGCGCGCTATTTCTTCTTGCGCGTAACAGGGCTTCTATGATGTCAGGGTTTTTACCTTCTGCTGAAATGAGAAAAACCGGACTGGCTGAAGCTAATGTAGGATTGCAAATGATTTCAAGCGGGGTAGACGGCCTAGACACCCTACCTGTGTAAGTTTCATGGAGGTTACAAAGTAGGGACGCGACAGTGAACGACCCCCCTGACCCAACACCAATTATACTTGACTCTCCTGCCCCGGCAATCGCAGTTTTCAGCCGCTCAACATCTGCGGATAAGGCCACGGCATAGGTTGCACTGAGTTTTTCGAGTTCTTGGTCGTAGCCGTTTAGTTCATTCGTGCCTTGCATGACTTCCCCGGTTGTTTCCACAGCATGATTGCTTCCTTTGATGCTCATCTTTATGCCGATTGGGCCTTCCCCTGTAGCCTTTCGAAGCGTAGTTCCTCTCGCAACTCCATTAAGAGTACGCCCAGCATATTCTTCCCTTTGCCATTTACTTCGCCCCAAAGCCGGTTGACAGGATTGTCTGTTTTTGTTGACTCAACAAGGCGAGCGTCTCCCGTTGACAACAACAGGTCAGAAAGATCTTCATGCTGAGTGAACTTAGCACGAAGCACTTGACGCATTCTGTCAAATTTAATTTGTGACCAATTGGGGACTACGTCCCAGACGTACAGTCCATGAGCCGCCATTGCAACCAGCGAGGGCGAGGGTGCGCTCAGTAGCCACTCTCTGACAGATTCTTTACGGGCTTTACCAGCCTGATAAGCGTGTTCAGATGTTTGGAATTCCCTGTCTTCAAAAATTATTGATCTGCGGTAGAGGTTACTAAAGGCTCCATATGGTTTCTCATTTGAGCGGTAAAACCGTATTTCACCCTCTCTGTTATTTGGGACTACTGTCCCCTCCTTTACGGTAGGCTTTTTCATTTTGGGGTCTCCTTCTTTGATGGTGCCTCTGGCTTAATCCCTAAGCGCTCACAGTGGTTGAGGATCAGGACTTCAATGAAATTTGTCACACTCCGTCTATCTTGCTTTGCGGCAAGCTCAGCGGAAGCCTTTACGATGGGATCAACTCGCAAAGTCATTACGGCAGTTTTTATTTTTGGTTTTCCACGTGGCATAGAAATATGTACTGCATTATTAAGGTTTATGTATGACTATATTAAGTATATTATGCTGCGTTCCAGGAAAAGTCCAGAAATGAAAAGCTGAGCGAAAGACAAGATTGGCTTTGGGGCTACTTTGAAATTAGCCGCCTTTGAACAGCTATGAACCACGCATAGTACGCTAAGACCTCCTCAAATCGCCGCACATTGCGTTTCCTTATCGTTTAATAGCAATGCAGGTCCCAGTAGTTCACATATGTGAGCCAGAAGAGACACTGTCATCCACGGTTCGGACTATTTGACTCCGTCATTTTCGGTAAGTTGGCCTCTGCCAAATGTCTCTGCCATAAAGATCTCAATTTGTTCCTGGTTTTTCTGGCTTGGTTTATGTCTTCCACTTAGCCAATCCGCCAACTGCTCGGGATCACGTCCCATTACAACACCAAGCTGTTCCAATGTCAGGCCATGCACCTGTTTGTACCAACCCAATTTATTAACCAGATCCTCCGGTTGGGGGATAGGATTATACCCAAGGAACTTGATGACTTTCGGCATGCAACTCAACGTGATCGAGGACCAGTTATTTTCCCAATTCCAGATGGTAGAGGTTGTCACTCCAATCTGTACCGCGACATCTTTTTGATACAAGCCAAGCTCAAACCGGCGACGACGCAGGTGATCGCCGAGGGTGACGGGATCTTCGATAAACTCTTTAGGCGGCTGAATTTTAAGGGGAATTTCTATTTGATGTGCTTGCTGTGAGCTTTTAGAAAAATAGGAAAAGATACACGCATCCCTGTTTCTGCGGAAAATTAGGGGAGCCTAATGAGGCTTGCTCCTGCACGCCGACCATGATCGAGCGCTACCGGCGCCGCCTGTCCGGGCCCCTGCTCGACCGCATCGACCTTCACATCGAGGTACCGCGGGTGCCGCACCGCGAACTGGCCGACCCGATCGATGCCGAATCCTCAGCCACCATCCGAACACGGGTCGAAGCCGCCCGCCGCATCCAGAACCAGCGTCTGGCCCCCTTCGGCCTGTATGCCAACGCCCGCATGGGCGCCCGCCAAATCCGCAAGTTCTGCCCGGTGGATGATGCCGGCGAGAAGCTTCTGGAGATGGTCACCGAACGGCTGGGGCTGTCGGCCCGCACCTACTCGCGCATCCTCAAGGTGGCGCGGACCATCGCCGACTTGGAAGGAGAGGAGAATATCCACCAGGGCCATCTGGCCGAGGCGATCCAGTACCGAGGACTGGATCGGAAGATCCGTTGAAAAAAGAGCATGAGTGACCGTTCCTACACCTGGCAGGATAAAATTTTACAGGAACGCTGCCAAAACGTTCGACTATGACATCAGTGCCCAAATCGTCATTTGATGGCCACTGGCACCGTCACACTACCTTCCGGACCGGACACTGTCACCGTTCCCGGCGAACCTGGGACACTTGTGTTGACATAGCTCCAAATGTATTTCCCTTTGAAGAGCTGAGTAAATGTCATCGGCCCAAAGTTTTCCAGATAAAGATTCGCATTCGGATAATCACTGGTGGCCTCGACGGTCAAAGTGGTTTTGCGGGTATCGTATAACGCTTTCGTGATTGCGATAGTGTTTGTCATCTGCGGGTTTGAAGTTACCCCGAATTTTGGTCCAAAAGGTCAGTTAGTTTTTCGGCTCAGAAGTTGATCGATATGCTGACGGCGCCGAAGTCGTCGCCGCTATCCTGGCCACGATACTCACGCGTACGCAAGACGTGGGTGTAGCCGAACCGGACATCCTGCCAATCGATCACGAAACCGTACTGCAGATCGCCCACCAGCGGTCGCCGGTCGACACTGCGACTGTCCTGAAAGCTGTTGCCGTCGAGGAAGATGTTGCGTGCCACGGCGCGGCCCTCTATACCGGCAAACAGATACCAGTTGAACCCGGACGTCGGTACGAACTCGCCCGAGCCAAGCAGGCCGGGCTGAATGCGCGGCGGCCCGTAGTCCTTGGGTAGGTGCTTGCCGAAACGCAGGGTCAGGCCAGCGTTGACGTAGGTGAACACGTTGCCGAGCGCACCGCCAAGGTGGGGCGTGAGATCCAGCCGAGTGCCGCCCAGAGAGGCCTTCGCGAGACCGCGCCAACTGCGCTGATAGGTGGCGACGAAGCCAGGTTCGTTGCCAAGTTGGGTGTCCCAACCCCGCGGTTCATCGGCACCGATGACCTTGTGGACGAACTTCTGGCTCGGCTCGGCGAGCGAAATCGGGCCGACCATGCCCAGACTCAGGGTGAACAGGTCAAATTGGCCGTCCGTCGCCGTGCCCACCCCGACCAGGCCGTACAGCCAGCCGGCATAAGGGCGTTCGCTCAAGGGCGGGTCGGACAGCTTGATGTCGCTGGGTGTGAACATGCTCTGACCGAAGGCGTAGCCGTGGTATACCGGGCCTTCCTCGGGAAACCACGGTGCCCGTCGGGCCAGGCGCACCGCCCACTCCGGCGTCGGCGTGCGGCGATCCGGAACCCAGACGAAGCCAACACCGTTGGTGTAGTGCTGGTCGACGTCGTAGAACAAGTCGTTTTCCAGGACGAAGCTTAAGGTGCCGGTCTTCGGCGGCTCTGCTGCCCAGGCTGTGAATGAATTGGTGGCCTCGATACATAGCAGTATCGCCAACCCAGCCCACAGCTTCCTGATATTGCTCTCGTGCTTTGCAGATTTGCGACCGCGATAGGACAAGAATCTATATACGCGGGTTCGCACGGGGCCTGATGCATCCATTGGGTCATTCTGCTCCTATCGCCAATCACCCTGATCGCGGGGCAAGGTGCAATGGTACTAGACCGATCACGGCGGCTATCGCAAAGCCGGCACCGGCCAAAAAGGTAGACGAGGGTCCAAAAGCGTTCCACAGCGTTCCCGCAATCACACTCGCGAGAAACAAAGCACCGCCGCTGACGAGATTGAAGATGCCGAACCCGGTCCCGCGCAACTCGACCGGCACAGTGTCAGCAACCAGTTTCGAGAAAAGGCCTTGAGTGAAGGCCATGTGCAGACCCCACAGCGCCGCACCGGCGAAAATCGCCGCTGTACGATGTGCCGAAGCCAGTACAACATCGGCGGCAATAAGCAAAACTAGACCGATCAACAACAGGGTGCGCGGGCCGAATCGGTCGGCAGCGGTGCCGGCTGGATAGGCCGCCCCTGCATAAAACACGTTCATAACCACCATGACCATCGGCACAAAGCCGAGCGTGAGCCCGACGTTCTCCGCACGCAACACCAAGAAGGCCTCACTAAAGCGGGCCAAGGTAAAAACCGCCCCCAACAGCACAACATGCCAGTATCGCGGCGACAGACGCTTGCTACCGGCCAGAGTGAACGGTACTTTGACATGTTCTTGCTGGCCTTCATGCTCTGGCTCGCGCACATATATCATCAGCAGCGCCACCGCGAGGAAAGCGGGTATCACCGCGATCCACATCACTGCCCGGATATCTTCCGCGAGCCAGAGCATGAAAGCCACAGCCATCAGCGGCCCGAGCAGAGCGCCGACTGAATCGAGTGCCTGACGCAAGCCATAGGCCGCGCCGCGCAATTCTTTCGGCGTGATGTCAGCCACTAGTGCGTCTCGCGGCGCCCCGCGGATGCCCTTACCGACGCGATCGACGAAACGCGCTGCGAAAACCCCGCCAATCGATGTGGCTAGCAGCCTGTCGGACTTTTCGTCCGTAAAATGTTAAACTCGCCGGGTCTTGTTAATCCCTGCGAAGGTGAATTTTCCATGAGCAATACGTTCCGTCAAGTTGATCGCGACACCCTGTTCCTGCTGCCACCGTCCATGGACGATTGGCTCCCCGAAGGTCATCTTGCCCGGTTTGTTGTCGAGATCGTTGGGCAACTTGATCTGACTGCGATCAAATCTGCTTATGCCGGACGTGGCTCCAGAGCCCATCATCCGGAAATGCTCTTGGCGCTCTTGTTCTACGGTTATGCCACCGGTGTTTTCTCCAGCCGCAAGTTGGAGCAGGCGACCTATGATTCGGTGGCCTTTCGTTACATCGCCGCGAATGACCACCCTGATCATGACACCATCGCCAACTTCCGCAAACGGTTTCTACCTGAACTGAGCTCGCTCTTTGTCCAGATTCTGCTGATTGCCCAGCAGATGGGTTGCCTGAAGCTGGGCAAAGTCAGTCTCGACGGCACCAAGATCAAGGCGAATGCCTCCAAACACCGGGCACTGAGCTGGAAATACGCCAACCAGCTTGAAACACAGCTCAAAGCTGAGGTCGCCGATTTACTGCGCCAGGCCCAGGAGGCCGACAACAGCGAGCAACCAGATGGCCTGGACATTCCGTCCGAGTTGGCGCGTCGCGAAGAACGTCTGGAGGCGATTGCCCGGGCCAAGGCAGAGATTGAACACCGTGCCGAACAGCGCCATGCCGAAGAACAGGCCGAGTACGAGAAGAAACTCGCTAAACGTAAAGCCAAAGAGCAAAAGACCGGCAAGAAGCCCCGGGGCAAACAGCCCAAACCGCCCGAACCGGGGCCACGGGACAAAGACCAGGTCAATCTCACCGATGATGAATCGCGCATTATGCCAATCAGCGGTGGCGGCTTCGACCAGTGCTATAACGCCCAGGCCAGCGTCGATCTGGAAACGATGCTGATCGTTGGCAAGCACCTCAGCCAGAACCCCAATGACAAGCAGGAACTCGACCCCGCCCTTGAGGAGCTCACGGCGTTACCGGAATCCTTGGGCACTGTGGACACCTTGCTGGCCGACGCTGGTTACTACAGCGCAGATAACGTCGAGAGCTGCCAGGAAGAGAAAATCCTTCCCTTTATCAGCGCTCATCGCGACAAGCACAACCAGGATCTCAAAGAGCGTTTTTCAGAGCCTGCACCTCTGACTGAAGGCGCCGATGCCGTCGACGCGATGAAGCATCGGCTGCAGACTCGGGACGGCCGTGCTCTTTATGCAAAACGCAAATGCACGGTCGAGCCGGTGTTCGGCATCATCAAGGCCGTTATGGGGTTCCGCCAGTTCCTATTACGCGGGGTGGAGTCTGTCCGCGGCGAGTGGAATTTGGTCTGTATGGCCTGGAACCTGAAGCGATTACATGCTCTGGCGACTTAAGGTCGCCTGGCAGATCTGCATTTTTTGTCAAAACGGTTAATCCGAGGGCAATTTGAACAATCGCCCAGGATGCCGTTGATAACTTTTATCAACAACAACCCTGTTGGGCCGAAAACATATGGCCTGCCATCGTTAAGCCCGACAGGCTGCTAGGGGGAAAACCGGTTTGCTACAGGCCGCGAGCCCATAGCCGAGGAGCATCAGGACTTTTCGCCGCCCGAAATAATCGCTCAACATCCCTGAGACCATTTTCACGACTGCCGCCGTCGCCTCGGCGACGCCCTCGATCACCCCGACGGTCACCATGGACGTTCCCAGTACGGTGACTATGAATATCGGCAACAGGCTATGGATCATCTCGGAAGATACATCCATGAACAGCGAGCCGAATCCCAAGGCCCAGATACCGCCAGGCAAAGCGCGCCAAGTAGCTGGGATATGCCGGCCGGATTGCGGACTTGGCTTAGTGCGAGGGTTCATGCCATCAACACCAGGGTTCGCCGGAATCTCGCCAGCGCCAGTGCGAACAGGACTGTGCCGATCGCGGCCAGGCTGAGGAATTGTGGCCAGATCACATCCAGCCCGGCACCACGATAAAGAATGGCCTGGGAGAGCATGACGAAGTGGGTGTTGGGCGCCGCAAGCATGATCCACTGCACCGCTTCCGGCATGCTTTCGCGCGGGGTCAGGCTGCCGGAAAGGATCATCAGTGGTAGCAGCACCAGCATCATCAGTAACCCGAACTGCGGCATGGAACGCGTCAGTGTGCCGAGGAAGATACCCAGTGAGGTCGTGGCGAACAGAACCAAGGCCGTACCCGCAAGAAACAACGGGATGGAGCCCTGGATCGGCACCGCCAACATGCCCTGAACCACGATCAGCAAGGACACTGCGGATGCCCCCAGCACCACCAGCCCCATCGCCCACACCTTACTCATCATGATCTCGAACGGCGTGACCGGCATCACCAACAGATGTTCCACCGTGCCATGTTCTCGCTCGCGAATTAGCGCGGCGCCTGCCAAGACGATGGACAGCATGGTCACTTGGTTGATGATTTCCATGATCGAACCGAACCAGGCTCGGTTGAGCTCGGGATTGAAGCGTGAACGTAACTCAAGATTGATGGGCGAGGCCATGACCGTCATCTGAGACCCCTGTGCGAAGGTGTTGACCTCGGTCATGACAATGGATTGGATATACCCGGCCCCGGCAAAAGCCTGTGACATGCGCGTGGCATCGATATTGAGCTGGATCGTCGGGCAACGCCGAGCCAACACATCGCGCTGAAAGTCCGGTGGGATGTCGAGCGCGAAGGTGTCCAGCCCGGCATCCATGCGCGCATCCATCTCTGCCTGCGTGATCAGCGCGGGCGGCATGAAATAGGGTGGAATGAAGCCATCGATGATGCGCTCGGAGAGCGGTGAACGGTCTTCGTCGATGATGGCGATAGGAGCGTTCTGCAGGGTTTCCGGCATTGCCGTTGCCTTCGTGTAGATGGCGAACGAGAAGGAGTAGATGATGAGCACCATCATCATCGGGTCGCGAATCAGGCTGCGCAGCTCCTTGATGCCGAGGTTGCCGACGTTTCTCAGACTCATGGTCAGCGCTCCTGTTTCTTGAGCAGCAGCACACCCAAGCCGATAAGCACCGGAGCAGCGATGGCGAGCGATAGAACAGCACCCTGCAGGTCGGCGAAGCCCAACGCCTTGGAGAAGGTGCCACGGGCTATGGTGATGAAGTGGGTGGTCGGGTAGATCTCGCCGATCCATCGGCCGGCACCCTCCAGGGAGGACACCGGGTCGGTCATACCAGAAAATTGCACTGCGGGCAGGATGGTGAGCACGGCGGCGGCAAACATAGCGGCCACCTGGCTACGGGTGAAGGCGGACACTAGAAGGCCCATGGCCGTCGAACTCGACACGTACAGCATGGCGGCGAGGGCAAGAGTAGGAAAACTGCCGGTAATCGGCACCCTGAACAGGAACAGGGCTAGGGCGGTCAGGAGCAGGAAATTGACCATGGCCATGCCGATGTAGGGCAACTGCTTGCCGAGCATGAATTCGGTGCGGGTCACCGGGGTGACGTACAGATTTACAATGGACCCCAACTCCTTCTCCCGCACAACCGACAGCGCCGTCAGCATAGCTGGGATCAGCAGCAACAGCAGGGGGATCACGGCCGGGACCATCGCGGGCAGGCTCTTGACGTCGGGATTGTAACGGAAACGTGTTTCGATCGTGGCCAGTCCGCCCAGCGCCGCCTCGCCCAGTTCTTCACGTCCGCGTGTATGCAGCCATTGTGCGTGGATGCCCTGGACGTAGCCGATCACGGTTTCCGCGCGGGTCGGCATGGCGCCGTCAATCCATGCGCCGATAGATACCCTATCTCTGCGCGCGACGTCGCGTGCGAATCCGTACGGAATCTCGATGGCCAGACTGATCTCACCCGAGCGCATGCGCCGATCAAGATCGTCGTAATCACGGATTGGCGGGCGCTCGACAAAATAGCGCGAACCCTCCAGGTTCAGCAGGTAGTCCTGACTGAGTACGGTCTGGTCGCGGTCGAGTACGGCGTAGCTGAGATTTTCAACATCCAGGGTGATGCCGTAGCCCATCACGATCATCAGCACCAGGCTGCCAAACAGGGACAGCGCCAGGCGGATTGGGTCGCGGCTCAGTTCCAGAGATTCGCGACGCATGTAGCTGAACATCCGGCGAGAACTGAAGCCTTCGTAAGGTGGTGCGGAGGTGGCCATTCCGCTACCTGCCGGCAGGGCAGCGTCTGACTCGGGCTCAGCCACGCCGTCGTCGCTGGCCACCGCTTCCAGATGGCTGATGAATGCGGCTTCGAGCGAATTCGCTCCCCGTTCCGCAACGATTGCAGCGGGCGTGTCGCTGACCAATACCTGGCCGGCGTGCATGAGCGAGACGCGGTCGCAACGCTCTGCCTCGTTCATGAAGTGGGTGGAGATGAAGATGGTGACCTTGTCCTGACGTGACAACCCAATCAGGATGCGCCAGAAGGCGTCGCGCGCCACCGGGTCGACTCCCGAGGTCGGCTCGTCCAAGATCAGCATCTCCGGGCCGTGGATCAGGGCGACGGCCAGAGACAACCGTTGGCGCACACCCAGGGGCAGGGCGTCGGGCAGGGCATCCATGACCTCGGCCAGATCGAACTTATCCGCCATCTCCTCGACGCGCGGGCCGATACGCGCCTCCGGCATCCTAAACAGGCGGGCGTGCAGTTCCAGATTCTGGCACACGGTTAGTTCGCTGTAGAGCGAGAACGACTGGCTCATGTAGCCGACCCGGCGCCGGGTCTCGATGTCCTTTGCGTCCACCGGTTTCCCGAACAGCCAAGCCTCGCCCGCGCTCGCCTCCAAAAGGCCAGTCAGCATCTTCATGGTGGTGGTCTTGCCGCAGCCGTTGGAACCCAGGAAGCCGAAGATCTCGCCCCGGCCGATGCGGAAGCTGACTTGATCGACTGCTACGAAATCGCCGAAGTGCATGGTCAGGCCTTGTGCCTCTATGGCAGTCTCGCCATCGCCGTCCTTCTCACGCGGCACGATGACCACCGGCCGGTAGCCAGCCCTTTGTCCCTCGGGCAAGAACGCGATGAAGGCAGCTTCCAGACTATCGGTTTGCGTCTCTGTCAGCAGTTCGGCCGGCGCACCGGTAGCCAGGACGCGACCTTCGTTCATCGCCACCAACCAATCGAAACGTGCCGCCTCTTCCATGTAGGCGGTTGACACCAGCACGCTCATGCCCGGTCGGCGTGTCCGGATACGCTTTATCAGTTCCCAGAACTGGCGTCGCGAGAGCGGGTCGACGCCGGTGGTCGGCTCGTCCAGGATGAGCAGGTCGGGATCGTGGATGAGGGCGCAGCACAGGCCCAGCTTCTGCTTCATGCCGCCCGACAGCTTGCCGGCGGGGCGGTCGGCAAACGGCGCCAGGCCGGTGGTGTGGAGCAGATCGGCAATACGTTGTTCGCGCTCGGCTCGGCCCTGGCCGAACAGGCGGGCGAAGAATTCGACGTTCTCGAATACCGACAGAGTCGGATACAGGTTTTTGCCCAGACCCTGGGGCATGTAGGCGATGCGTGGGCAGATCGCGCGGCGGTGGCGGGCGTCGGCCATATCGCCGGTCAGAACCTCGATGTGGCCGGACTGGATCGCCCGCGCCCCAGCTATCAGCGAGAACAGGCTGGATTTGCCGACCCCGTCCGGGCCGATCAGGCCAACCACGCAGCCGGCCGGTAGGTCGAGGTCGATGTCCACGAGGGCCTGGGTCTTGCCGTAGCGCAGACCAACACCGTGCAGGCGGACGACGGGCTCGTTCGCGGTCATTGCGGCAGTTTCAGGGCCAGACGCTCAGGCCAGGGCGCGGTGCGGTCGAAGCGCACGTAGGCCATGCCCGGCAGGCCGGTCTTGACTTGGAGGATGTGTTTCCTGAGCAGATCAGGGTCGATCCGCGCCTTAACCCGGAACATCAACTTTTCCCGCTCGACCGCCGTCTCCACCGTCTTGGGCGTGAACTGCGCGACGTCGGCGACAAAGGAGACGCTCGCCGGGATGACATATTGGGGCGCGGCATCGAGTACCAGCCGCACCTCGTCGCCCAAGGCCAGCTTGCCGGCCGCGGCGGTAGGCAGGAAGAAGGTCATGTAGACGTCGGCGAGGTCGACCATGTTGAGCACCCGGCCACCACTACCCACCACCTCGCCGGGCTGGGCCACCCGGTACTGGATGCGGCCGGCCCGAGGCGCCAGCAGCGCACTGTCGGCGATGTCGGCCTGGATGCGCTCGATACTGGCCTGGACCGCCGCTACCACCGACTCGGCACCAACGATCTGGGTATGCGCCGCTGTAATCGCCGCATCGGCCGCCGCGCCCTGGGCACGCACGACGCCGACTGCCGCGACCGCACCCTTGACCCGCGCGCTGTCATCATCCGCTTCCTGTTGAGAGCTGGCACCCTCGCTGGCCAGCAGGGTGGAACGAGACTGGCGTTTCCTGGCGATGTCGAGCTCGGCCTCGCGCTGGCTCAGCACCGCCAGGTTGGCGGCCTTTTCAGCTTCGCGAAGGGCCAGTTGGCTGCGTGCCGTGGCCACCGCGCTACGGGCCTGTTGTAATTGCGCCTCGGCTTGGCGCAACTCGGCCTCCAGCACGTCGGTATCCATGCGAGCGACCACTTGGCCAGCGGTGACCAACTCACCTTCATTGGCCAGGATTTCTCTGACCCTGCCGGGCGATTTGGCGGCGATGTCGACCTCCACCGCTGCGATGCGGCCGTTGCCGCCGGCTAGGCCCTCCTCGTCGCCGTCGCCGGCGAATTGCAGCCAAGCGAAAGCGGCAATGCCGATCAGAACAACGAGCGCGGCGATTCTGGATAACCATTTTCGGGTCGTCGGTTTCATCATCTTTCATCCTCGGTGTCGGTGCTCCGGACGGCTCCTCCGCCCAGAGCCGCATACAGGTTCACGCCGCTGGCCAGAAGGGCGCGCCGCGTCTGCACCAGGGCCTGTTCGGTGGCGAACCGGTCGCGTTCGGCATCGAGCACTTCCAGGTAGGAGGCGGCGCCGTTGCTGTAGCGCAGTCCAGCCAAGCGTGCCCGTTCCGACTGCGCGGCCAGGCTGGCCCGCTGCACGCCGACCTGCTCGGCCAGCCAGCGCCGCTCGGCCAGGGCGTCGGCCACCTCGCGGAAGGCTCTCTGAATCACCTGTTCATAGTCGGCCACCGCCGCGTCGCGGCGCGCCTCGGCCAGGTCTAGGTTGGCTTGGGTGCGGCCGGCATCGAAGATTGGCAGACTCAGGCTGGGCAGGAAGCTCCAGACCTGGCTGCCGCCACCAAACAAGCCGTCCAGCTCGGCGCTAGCGCTTCCCAAACCAGCGGTCATGGTTATGCGGGGGAAGAAGGCGGCGCGGGCGGCTGCGATATTGGCATGGGCGGCCTTGAGCCGATGCTCTGCGGCGAGCACGTCGGGTCGGTCGAGGAGCACGTCGGAGCTCAGGCCGGGGTCAATCCCTCGCACGAATCCGGACTCGACCTCCGACAGGGGCCGCGCCATCGGCGCCAGGGGCGTGCCCACCAGCAAGACGAGGGCATTGTGGTTCTGTTCACGCAGGCGTTCCAGCACGGTCAGCTCGGCGCGCGCCTGGTTAAGCAGAATCTCGGCTTGGGCGGCATCCAGCCTGGAGGCGGAGCCGACTTCATAGCGCCGGACAAGAATGCGGTGTGCCTCCTCGCGGGTCACCACGGTCCGGCAGGCGATGGCCACACGCTCATCCAGCTCGCGTTCCGCGAGATAGGTGTTCGCTACCTGGGCCACCAAGGCGACCCGGACGGCACGCCAAGCCTCGTCGCTGGCCAGGTAGGTCTCCAGAGCGACGTCCTTGAGGTTGCGCACGCGGCCCCAGAAGTCCAGTTCCCAGGCACTCAGGTTGAGCGTGGCCTGGTATTGCGCGGCGACATAGGAACGGCCAGATATAGACAGGTCGGCCGGTACCCTACTGCGGTTGCCGTAGGCACCAAGGCCGATGCTGGGCAGTTGCTCGGCGCGCTGGATGCCGAACTGTGCGCGCGCCTCGGCCACCCGATGCATGGCGATGCGCAGGCTGAGATTGTTTGCCTCGGCCAGGGCAAGCACCTCACGCAGGCCGGGGTCGCCGAAGAACCGATTCCAAGCAATCGCCGCGGTCGATGGTGTTTCCTGGATCGTGGCATCCGTGTTTTCGAATTGCCCCACCACGGGCAGTGTCGGCCGCTCGTATGGCGCGACCGGCGAGCAGCCCGACAAGACGATTAGCAGCACGACCTTGCTGGCCAGACGACAAGCGGACCGGCCGGAGCACCAGGTCAATGCGCCCGCGGTTCTGGGGTCGCCAGGGGAC
>Ga0068711_1001405_pt1 | contig 14020 bp, 10 predicted proteins | sample MTBAKMMethaMetaG_FD_62224 | JGI IMG/M metagenome (GOLD analysis project Ga0068711, IMG submission 62224) | Enrichment culture microbial communities from Arthur Kill intertidal strait, New Jersey, USA, that are MTBE-degrading - MTBE-AKM (Arthur... | ecosystem: Environmental > Aquatic > Marine >...
GGGCTACATTCATCACCGTTACTGTTAGCGTATCCACGCCCGTTCCGCCGTCCTTGTCCGTCACCGTGTACGTCACCGTGAATACCCCGTTGTCAACATAAGTATGGACAGCGTGTTCCGTATTCGCCGCGGCACTGCCGTCGCCGAAATTCCACGAAAACGCGTACGGGCCATCCAGATCCCCGTACGGATCCGTGTACGACCCCACGAACAGTGCATCTTGCCCTTCGTCTATCGTAATATTCGAGCCTGCTTCCGCCGTCGGCGCCACATTATTGATTACCAGCGTGGTGCTGGCTATATTCACGCCGTTTTCTCCGTCGTCAGCCATCAGGGTTATGGTATTTGCCTGACCGTTCGTCTTCAGGTTCAGCAGTTTCAGGTAATCCCACGATATGGTCGGATTCGCTGTCGCCGCGTCATCGAATGCCCCGTCATTATCCAGATCCCACAAGTAGGTCAGAGGATCACCCCCCGGATCGCTCGCCGAGCCGGACAGTGTCAGCCCATCACCCTCATTGATCTCATAAGGCCCGCCCGCGTTTACGGTGGGCGACAGATTATTTATCACCAGCAGCAGCATCCGGTCCGTCGCCACGCCGCCGTCCGGGTCGGTCACCTTCAAGCCCACCGTCAGTGATGTCCCGTCATCCTTCAATCCCGACGGCAGATCATTCCAACTGATCGGTGCCGGATCCTCTCCGTACGCGTCATCATATTGCCCGTCGTTGTCCAGATCCCACGCGAATGTCAGGCTGTCGTTATCGTTCGGATCTGAACCGTAACCCTTCAGATTCAATGGCTGGCCTTCGTTGATAACATAAGGCCCGCCCGCGTCTGCTGTCGGATTTACATTATTGACATACAGCGTAGCGCTATCCTGACTATACCACACATCGTCAAACACCTTCAGCTTTACTTCGATCGGATCAATGTCGCCCTGGCCCTTCACGCCCCATGCTTCCAGCACGACCCACGGAATGGTCGTCTGTGCCTCATGACCCGCATACCAGTAATGAGTGTCTCCGTTCACCTTCAGCTTCCACCAGTATGACAGGTTGTCATTGGCGTTCTTGTCATACGAGCACGAGCCGTCCAAAACTAACGACTGTCCCTCATCAATCTGATATTCGCCCTTCCATCCTCCGCCGGCGTTGGCGATGGGCCGTTCATTACATACGAATACCAGCGTGCAGGCATAATCGAAATCCCCGTCATCATCGATCACCATCAGGCCGATACGCTCGAACAGATTGTTATATCCCAGCTCTTCCAGTTCGCTCCACGAAACCCAGGTGTCGCATCCCGCCGCGTCGTCATATACCCGGTCGCCGTCCAGGTCCCACAGAAACCGCAGTTTATCCGACCCGGCATCTATGGCCGACGCCTTCAGATGGAGCATATCGCCTTCGTTAATATAATAATTATTGTCGAAAGATCCGACTCTGATGTCGGTGATGATGGGCGCCGCATTACCGACCACCATGATCATGGCTGTATCATACCCCGTTCCGCCGTTGTTGTCGGTTACTGCCAGATTGATCTGCTGGAAGTCTCCGTCATCTGTCAGCCCCAGTTGCCGCAGTTCCGCCCAGTTCAGCGTTATTGTCTGACCCGCCCGATCCCGCATCCCGTTGAAATACCCGTCGTTATTCAGATCCCATTTGTAGCTCACCAGGGTGTCGTTTTCATTGGGATCCGCCGCATATCCTTCCAGGGTTACGCTGCCGCCTTCATGGACAGCGTAGATTGCCCCGGCATCCACCGCTGGAGCCAGGTTGTTCACCGTCAATTCCGCCGTCGCCGTTGCTACTCCTCCGTCATGATCTTTTACCCGCAGGGTTAGCGTACGCGCCGTTCCGTCGCCGGCTCCGATCCCCGACGGATCCAGCGCCGCGATTTCCGACCAGGCGATTACCGGCGTCGGGTTCGGGCCGGAATCGAAGTCATAAGTTCCGTCATTATTTAAATCCCATTCATAGTTCAGAATGTCATTGGCGTCCGGATCGCTCGTTTCTGATGCGTTCAAGAACAGCGGTTGCCCTTCATCAATCACATAATCTCCGCCCGCGTCCGCTGCCGGATCGGCATTATTAATCGTCAGAAATGAATTGTCACAAAAGTGATAGGTCAGTCCCGACAGTTTCCCCGTAAAAGTCATTTGCAAACCGATTTCGTTGCCTGTGCCGTTACTGGGCAAATCCAGCGCCTGTAGGGCATCCCATGATACCGTATAATCAAGCTCTGTCCCCGCGTCTGTCTCGTACGTTCCGTTATTGTCCAGGTCCCACTTTGCTCCCACGAAATCATATAACGGATGGCTGCCGCTGGCTTCCAGATTTAATTCGTTGCCCTCCAGTATCGCATAAGGTCCGTGGGCGTTCGGATCGGGGAACAATAAAGAAAGCAGCGTCCGCGGCTCCAGCGTCTCCAGGTGGAACTTGCCCGGCGGCTTATCTTTCCGCTGCATCCATCTTCGCCCGTTACTGCTCCTTGCCATCTTCTTCCATATTTTTTTGGGTAATAACATCGCTCTAATTTCCTTTCCGTTACAGGAAAATTCCTTTTTTTCCTAGATTACCTGATCGTTACCATCTGTCTCCTGGGCGTCGGGCGCATAATCCTTCATCTTCCCTTCGCGCCAACGGCCTGTTAGAAACAGACACGAAAATATCTTTAACTTATCTCTGATTTGAATGTTCGATTTTTAATCCAGAACCGCTTGGATCTGCCGCAAAACCACACATTCTCCGCCTGCCTTCGAAAAACCGAATATATTCTCACTAACTGTAGTTCCCATGAAATAAAGCATAATAAGTTTGAAATTATTATAAACTTTGTGTGTCTCTTTTTCAATAAGAATCTAAAAGAATATAATTCCTGCCCAGTATTTATTTCTGCTGCGCGTCGTAAATCGACTATATAAAACAACTTACAGCCCGTCCCCGCCCGACCACAAAATTTTCGATGGTGTTCCAGTGAGAAATGTTCCAGAATCCTTTTACTGCCTGATTGCGCAAAAGAAATCGGCGTTTTTTACTTTTGTCGCCGTTAATCAATAGACTTTATCGTTTATTCTGCGAGTTCACCCCTCGCCGCGGGTCCGGCTCTGGGTTATTTCTTATATTCCTTTGCCGGTTTTCGCGGCAGAAATTGTGCTGACAATATCAGCGTTAGTCCGATAACTGAATAATGCCTAACCCAAAATACCACGCCCGCCGTAATCAGCGCCAACCAAAAAATTAATTGTATCTTTTCCCATGGTTTTATTTTTTCAAAAATCAGCCTTTTCCGCCGTTGGTGGGCAGATATCACCGCCGTCAATAAAAGTATGCCGACACCCAGATACCCAGCCAGTATCAAATATACCAGGATGGGCATTTGTTCGCCGAGTGTGATTTTGGTTCCTTTATTGGCGGTTCGGGTTAGCGAGAAGAGCAGCGCCGCCTCTCCCAGATAGGGGGCATTGACCGTATTCGAGAGTAAACGTGCCCCGGCAAGTGTGCCGTTCGCTAATGGCCAGGAGAGTACTATCACTTCTGTGGTTAATGGATACGCCTGGTCGCAGCGTCCATTAGCTTTGGCCGCCCCCAGTCCGAAGGCGCTGGCTGCTGCGCCGAAGCCGGCTATTACCGGACCGCTATCGACATCGAAATACCATTCGCTGTCTGCTTCGTTTGGGGGAAATTCGCGGAAGCCCGCCGCCAGCCGACTGGTTTGCCAAAAATGCTTGTCGAAATTTTCATAGAGTTTTTGGGCGTATTCCGGCCACAGTTGCGGCGCCCACACAGTTATCCATTGGCTGGAGCAGCCGCGGGCTTCTCCGATGATGCCGGTGGTGGAATCCGCTGCGTAGGGAGGCAGTCCCGTCGCATCGACAAACCTTCCCTCGAAAGCGCGGACGGAGCGATTAATGAAATCATGGTGATCGGTGCCCAGGACCGCGTCTGCCCGTTTTATCGCGGCAATCGCCGCGACTACATCTGTCGGAAAGCATTGACTCGGGTAATCATCCAGTAATCCATAGGGCGACTTATCCAGCTCTTGGGAAAATGTCTCCACCTGGTCGCGCAGCAGGGGGGTATATTTTTTATCACCCAGCAATTTTTGATAGCTTGTCAAAGCACTTATCAGGAGCATGCGATAGAAAACGTTTTCCCGATGGAGATAGTCTTTTCCCCAGTGTTGTTTTACCCAGCCGGCATGTCCGGGGTCAGCCACCAGTTCGGTCGCGGCGGCGATAGCTCCCGCCGCATATTCTTTAGGCGCGGGGGATGACGGGTTTTTATGGGCCTGCCAGGCTTCTTGGAGGGATTCCGTTGCCAACAGATAAAAAACCGATCCGAACAATGGCCACTCGGTACCGGCAATATCTTCGAGAGCCAATTGCTGCGCCTGACCTTGGCTGACGCGCTCTCGTGCCCACCGCTCATATTTCGGTGAAAGACAGCGATGCAGCCAAAATGCGATTCGTGGTATCCCCTCACCCTTTAGATTAGGATCCGCTAAATAATATACTATTATACCAAAGGGGATTATAAAAAAATATAACGACAGAAAAACCAGAATAATGATATTACCGTAATGACAAATCGAGGCGGGATTAATACCAACTCCCTTCCCCTTGGTACCGGGACTTGTATCGTGCTGCTTATGGTTTCCCGTTACTATCATACAAGTGCTCTCTTCCCAGGCTTGGTTTTTTACCGATGAAGTATAAGTGATTATTGAATAATAGTAAATAAAAACACCTGGGGAAGTGTCCCGGCCATCGTATCCGCTCTTTACTAACGCCTGGGCAGCGGGTAAAAGCTGCGGAAAGAGCGGCGGGAAAAAGGCAAAAAGAAGACAAAAAAAAGGGCGGCGGAAAAAATCCGCCGCCCGAAATACTCATCTGTAGGAAAGTGGGAGTTTTATCTTTTTCGTTTTTTGATAAATAATAGTCCTCCCAGGGCCAGCAGGGCCACAGTCCCAGGCTCGGGGATGGTGCAGATGGTATCGATATGGGCATAATCCAAAGCGAGCGTCGCGGGCTCCTGCAGAATCGTCGCGCCGTCGGATTTGGGTGTGAAATCACTGACTGCCAGCAGACGGATATTGATATCTTCTTTGCTGGGATTAGGCTCGATATGGAACATCACCAGGTTTCCTTCGATCACGCCGTTGAGGATACCGCCTATGTTGCCCTCGCTGTCGAAGTAAACCACCTCTGCCGCGTCGATGTAACCGCCGCTGATGCCCAGTTCCACGTAAATATCTTTGATGGGCAGCGGTTCCGGCCGATTGTAGATGACAAACTTTAGCAGAATCTCATTTTCTTCGGCAATCCAGGAGCTTTGTTCATCCCAGTATGCCTCCCAGATATGGACTTCTGGTATGCCATAGGGGTTGATGAAATCATCGGCGCCCACGGTATAGTCATGGGTAATCAGCGGGCCGGCTATTTGGGATGCGTTATCGAATTCCCAGAACTGGTGGGTTGTGCCGTCTGCGCCGGGGTCCCACCAGCCCAGCGAGGGCAGATTTCGCGGGGGGCCAACTGGTGCCGCCATTAGTTCAACCGTTAATATCAAACAAACAATTGGTGCAGTGATTATAAACAGCTTTTTCATGACTCTCTCTCCCAAAAAAGCTCTTTTGCGTTACCAGCTTTATAAACCCTCTCACCGGTTTATTTTCCGCGGATTGCGGCTCTCTCTTCGCTGGTTGTTTTGCTCTCTCTCTGTTATATTGCCTTTTCTCTCATCGGCCGGCCTTGGGGCATGCCGCAAGAAAAAAGTTAAATTTGCTTATCTTCAAACACCTCTTTTTAATGTAGTTCTTTTCTTTTTCCTGTCATTCGCTGCATTATGCAGTCGTCGTTGTTCAGGTTATTTTCAGAGACTTATGGCGAAAGGCGCGAAATGCAATTTCATTTTTGCTCTTTTACCGATTAGGAATCGACACTAACTCACAAAGTGAGCTGCAAAGACACTCTCTCTCCATATAATCTCTCCGCTCTCCAAAACGTTAACTCAATTATAAACGGTCTGGCTTAGCCTGTCAAGTGGAAATTTGTTTCCGCTGAAAGTTGTTTTTATGTCCATTATCATACTTAAACATTTGTCATTTAACATGTTAAGTAAATATCACCCTTGCCGACAACTACTTTAGGGTAACGGTTTTGCGGTTTAGGTTGCCGCTGGTGCCGGCTGGGAAGAATGTTGGCCGTTTTATTGGGCTTTTATGCATTTTATTTAATTTGCCGAGATCCCCCATTATAAGCCGAGGTCTCGGAACAGGCCTTCGAAGAGCGGGCTGCTCAGGTAGCGTTCCGCCGCGTCGGGCAGGATAACGACGAACGTTTTGCCGGCGAACTGCGGCTCCTTAGCCATTTTCACTGCCGCCGCCAGTGCCGCCCCGGACGAAATGCCCGCCAGAATACCCTCCTCTCGTGCCAGGCGTCTGCCGTACTCGATAGCTTCCTCATTAGTTACCTTTTCTACGTGATCGATCAGCGACAACTCCAGCACCGCCGGGATGAAGCCTGCTCCTATCCCCTGGATTTTGTGTGGTCCGGGCCGAAGTTCTTCGCCCGCCAGTTGTTGGCTGATAATCGGGCTGTCTGCCGGCTCGACTGCTACGGAGATGATATTTTTTTTCTGGGTGTTTTTGATATATCGGCTGATGCCGGTGATTGTGCCTCCCGTCCCCACCCCGCTGACGAGCACATCGATTTGCCCGTCGGTATCTTGCCAGATCTCAGGGCCGGTCGTGCTCTCATGGATAGCGGGATTAGCCGGATTGGTGAACTGCTGCGGCATATAGAATCGCTGCGGGTCGGAATCGACCATCTCCTGGGCTTTTTCTACTGCTCCGCTCATTCCCCGGGCTCCGTCGGTGAGGATCAGGTCCGCTCCCAGTACGATAAGCAGTTTTCGCCGTTCCATGCTCATGGTCTCCGGCATGGTCAGGTGCACCTTATACCCGCGCGCCGCCCCCACAAAGGCCAGTGCTATCCCCGTATTGCCGCTGGTCGGCTCGACGATTTCCTTGCCGTTTTTGAGCAGTCCCTTTTTTTCCGCCTCCCAGATCATGCTGGACCCGATTCGGCACTTGACGGAGAACGACGGATTTCTGCCTTCGATTTTGGCCAGGATGGTCGCTCCCGTCTCCTTGCCGATATTATTTAGCTTTACCAGCGGCGTTTTGCCGATGGTGAACGAATTATCCGGGAAATATTTTGCCATTATTTATCCTCGATTTTCATAGGTTAACGAATGATGGAAAATGTGTTTGCTTGTTCCGAACCGTACGTATTTTATTATTGTTCTATGAGGATAATATAATGCCTGGTGGGCCAAGTCAAGGTTTTTGCCCGGCAGGGGGGGATTCCTCGCCGCCGCTGGCTGGTTCTTCCAGCGGGGTGATTTCCTCGCTCCAGCCGGCCCTGGCGGGGGCAAGCTGGAAAACCTTATCACTGATTTGCTGGTTCAGCTTGATTTTTTGCCACTCTACCGTAGTGATTTCGTAGCCTTCCTTGACGAAGCGGACCTTGTACGCCGCCGCCGTTTTTTGCGCGAACCACAGGTCCAGCTTTTGATATTCTTTAGCGTAGCTGCTGTCGGCTTTGGGCGTCAGCTCCAGGTGGAAGCTTTCCTGCGCCAGGCAAAGGGTTTTTTCCTTTTCCTCCTTTTCTTCTTCGCAGCCGATGAGTTTTACGTTAAACTCCCGCAGCACATCCGCCTTTTTGATAGCGAAGGGCAGGGGGAACGGTCCTTTTCCCAGCCGGAAGCTTTCCTTATTTGCCGGGTTTTTGGACACCTCGATTCGCCGGATGCTTTTCGTGCGTTCGTTCCGCGCGGTCAGCCATCGACCGTCGAAGACAAAATCCTCGTCAAATTTGATGGTTTCTGCGGGCGTTTCATCTTCCAGGTCTTGCTGTTTGAAGTCGGCGAAGTGGATGCGAAAATCAATTTTTTCGCCGCTGGTGCGGTAATATATTTTCCCGCTTCTGCTGATGAGGGTATCGACGAGCGTGTCCCTTTGGTTATAGAGCATATCCGCCTGAAAGGTCTTCAGATCGACCGCTGTCTGTTCGATCCGGTCCAGCAGTTGATTGAGTCGGCTGCTGATCGCGGGTGTGGCGTTCGCCGTCGGCTGGTTTGGTTCAGGATTTTGCGGGCTGGGAGCCTGGGCCTGGTTCGGCTCGTCGCCGACTGCGGACTGTTCGCGGACAACTTTATTTATCGGCGACTGCGGGACGCAGGAACCGCTTGCGGTCCGGGCAATTGATGTTATTATTAGCAAAATACTGATAAGCCAGATGGTTTTTTTCATAATCTTTATAATTCCTCCGGTCCGGCAAACGTCTCACTGGCCGACGGTGTCTCTATGGTGGCTTTCGCCGGCCGGCTTTGGCGGATAGTCTTGATCAGCCGCGGCAGATAGCGTAACAGCACCACCCCGATCAGGGCAAGTTGAATCGCCAGAATTTCCCGCCCTTCCAGTTGTAACCCCGCCGCCGCCCCCGCCAGTACGCTGTACCGCAGGAACCGGCCCAGAAAATAGGCCAGCCCGTAGCGGTCGCGGCGGTAGCGATGGCTGATTGCCAGCCAGCGGATTACGTCCACCGGCAGGGGGATAAAGGCGAACACCACCAGCAGGCCAAATGCGCTGACTTCGAACCACCGGGCCGCCGTCTGATAGAACCTGCTCCGTCGCAGTCGCTGGTCTTTGCCGAACCGCAGCAGGAAGGTAAAGATATGATACTCGTTCAGGTTAGCCATGCTCGTGCCCAGCGCTCCGACAGCGGCGACGATGGCGACCGTGGCGATATTCGCCCCCGCCTTCGCCTCGCTCCCCAGGACTCCCTCCAGCATCACCGGCTGGACCAGGCCGATTATCGGCGACGCCATCAGCAGTACTATCCAGGCGGTCGGGGCCGGGAAGAAGCTGCAGCACAGCGACATATAAAATAGATACAGTCCCATCAGCCAGACCCGCTGGGCCAGGGGTGATGCGGTGTGGTCCAGCTCGAATAAGCTTACCAGGGCGATAATTGCGATGCCCGCCAGGTACAGCAGATAGAAGATGAACCACCCGCGGAGATTCAGCCCATCATCGTGGTTATGTCCACGATGTAGCAGCAGTCCCGGCAGTTGTTTGACTATAAGATTTATCATAGGGTCAAGGATTTTCCCCCGGGATTTTCCCCGTCGGTCTGGAGTTTGCCGTCGCGCATGGGGATAATTCTCTCGGCCCACTGAGCTGCCTCCGGCGAATGGGTTATCATTACAATGGTCGCGCCGCGCCGGCGGTGGATATTGCGTAGCAGTTCCAGGATCCGTTGCGCGTTGGCGCAGTCCAGGTTGCCCGTCGGTTCGTCCGCGAAGATGATTGCCGGCTGGTGTGCCACCGCCCGGGCGATAGCGACCCGCTGTTGCTGGCCGATGGATAGCTGACCCGGTTTAAGGTGGGCTTTCTCGGTCATTTCGACCGCTTCCAGGGCCGCGGTTATCTGGCCGTCGAGTTTATGGCCGCGTATCCGCTCTGCCACCACCAGGTTCTGGTAGGCGCTCAGGGTCGGCAGCAGGTTGAATCGCTGAAAGACGAATCCAATCATCTCCCGCCGGATGCGGGCCCGCGCCGAGCTGTTTAAAGTATCTCCCTGCTGTCCGTCAATCCACAGATTCCCCGACGTCGCCTGGAGCATCAACCCCAAAATGTGCATCAGGGTGCTTTTGCCGCACCCGCTGGGGCCCATGATCGCCGCGAACTCGCCTCGTTCGATCTCCAGGTCGATATCGAACAGTACCGGCGCCGCCACCGACCCGTTATAAAATGTCTTGCACAGCTTGTCCGTCTTGATTATTGGGTAACTCATTTTACTTTTGTTGCGTTTTTATGCTTAAGGAAGCAAAAATTACTAATGAATGCCCCTTATTTAAAGGAGTTTTTTATTCGAAGCTCAGGATCTCCACCGGGTCATGCCGCAGCGCCAGGTATCCGGGATACAAGCTGCTCAGTACTCCGCCGCCCAGCCCGATTACTACCGCCAGTATCAGCCAGGGCAGCCGGATCTCCACTGTCATTAAGGGCTGCACCGTCTCGATTAGCCAGCGAACCGCGAAGCTCAGCCCCACTCCCGCCGCGGTGCCCAGCGTGCAGATGAGCGTCGCCTCCTGCACTGTCTGCCGCAGCACTGCCGCCCGGCTGGCCCCCAGGCTTTGCAAAATGGCGATTTCTTTACCCCGCTCCAGCACGATCGTGTACATAGTTACCAGGATGAATAGAAAGCAGATTACCAGCGCTATAACGCTCACCAGATTGACGAAGATGGTCAGATTGCGAAAGTTGCCCGCCAGCACCTGGCCGTAATTGGCTATCAGGCTCGCGCTGCGGTGCGTTGCCTGTTCAATCTGCTCACAGAGCTGCTGCAATTGGTTATTGGTCAGATCCGCCCGCGCCTTGACGAAGAACATATGTGCCGTCGGCCCCGCCACCCCGTTAGCCGCCCGCAGTCGGTTTATCGGCGCGAATACTCTGCCCGCCACCCCCGTCTCCACCACCGCCGCGATCCGACCGGGTATACCCCCGTATCCCGCCGCCTCACCCACCTTCAGACCGCTCGCCTGGGCCAGTCGCTGGTCGATTATCAGCGGCAGCGGGTCATCGGCTGCCTGTGGTGCATTCGGCTGCTCTTCCTGCCGAAGGGCCGCCGCCGACGAATCGATATCTTTAAACACCTCCCCTGCCAGCAGCCGCCGTGTCCCCGCGAAATAGGGAAAATCCTTCGGTTGAATCCCGAAGACATTTTGCGACAGTCCCGCCAGTTTCATTCTGCCCAGGAAGACCGGCATTACTCTGCTGACCGCCTTTTCCTTACCGATTTGCAGCTCTTCGATTCGCGGGATTTCCTTTTCCCATAGCTTGCCCCCGCTCATACTGCCCAGGTCGAAGTGCTGGTCCCGGACCATGATTTCCGCCTGCACGCTTTCCATACGACCCGCCACCTCGTGCAGTGTCCCGCCGGTCAGCCCTACCAGCACCAATAGCAGCGTAATGGCGATAGCCACCGCCAGCACGCTCAGCAGCGTTCGTACCTTACGATGCGTCAGATTGGATACCGCTAATAACAGCATCAGTGAATATTATCTCCAATTTTAACTCAAACTGACTGACTTATGGTTATAAACTGACGCAACTGTTTGCTTAACAAGATGAAAGGATATTTTTCTTTTGTCCTTTAAACTTTCAACTAAAAAGTTGCATGGTATTTGAAATATCATGCCGAAGTGTCGAAGAGTGCGGGATTTAGCGTGATAAGACTTTAGGGTAAGGAATAATTTTAAATTTTTAACTGTAACTTTCAATTTTACCTTTTTAACTTTTAATTTTTTTGGCTGGTCATCGGTCAGTTTGAGTTAATAACCGCCTGTCACTTCGTGGCCGGTTATGGTTATTTCTCTATATCTTCGATTATCCTGATGACTTCATCCAGGCGGGCGATGACATAATCTGCCTCATGTACATAATCGGCATATTTTTTCCCGCTGCTCAATAATACGCTGCGTGCTCCGGCCCGTCGGCCGCTGATTAGGTCGAACAGGTAATCGCCCACCACCAGTGCCTCCTCCGGCTGGACCTCCAGCTCCCGGCAGACCTGCCGGACGGGGTAGGGGTCGGGTTTAGCCGGGCCGTCTTCACGGGTGAAGATACTGTCGAAGGAGAGGTTATGTGTCTGGCTGAACTTTTCCACGCTCCACCGGCGGTTACGGGTGATTAGGCCGATTAATCGACCGCTGCCCCGCAGATACGACCAAACCTGGCGCACTCCGGGATTGAGCTGCGAATTGACCGCCGCTTCTTCTTCGTGCCGATGCAGGATCTCCTCCGCCCGCTGCCGCTCGGCTGGCGTCATTTTTTCCATCGCCTCCAGGATCGGCCCTTCGATCTCGCCGATTTCGCTGCGAATCCGGTCGAAATCCAGTATCGGCACCGTTAGAGTACCGTCCAGGTCGAATAAAACCGCCTTTACCTTCATAAAGCGAATTCTAAGCCCGCCCCTTCTGCCGGTCAAGCGCCGCTTCTTACCTTGACAAACGCAACCATATTGATTATAAAGTTTTATCAAAAAATTCGCCAACCAGCCAATATTAGGGTGCCTCTCCCGCCCCCCGTATGGATTCAGGCGATATAATACGTATTTATATAGTAATATTTTTTATTAATTCTTTTGAGGCGGATAATTGAAGACCAGGATTTTGAAGGTGCGAAAAACCACCCAGATCCACCCTGCCGTGCTGGAGGCCTGTCAGGTGCTCTCCCGCGGCGGGCTGGTCGGATTTCCCACCGAGACAGTTTATGGATTAGCTGCCAGTATTGATAACCGGGAGGGTTTGGAGCGACTTCAGCGGGTGAAGCAGCGACCCGCTGGTAAGCCTTTTACCTTACATATTGGCGATATCCGGCAATTGGCAAGATATGTGCCCCGACTGAGCTTTCGCCAGAGTCATTTCCTTCGCAAGGCTTTACCGGGTCCGGTAACTATCATTTTCCCGCTCGACAGTGCCCAGATGGAATTGATTCGCCGGCAACTGCCCCTGCACCAGGTAGCCTATCTTTACCATAACAATAGTATTGGCATACGGTTACCGGATAATGAAGTAGCCCGGCAGATGCTTTCCGCGATGGATACCCCGGTGGTCGCCTCCAGTGCCAACCTCTCCGGCAGCCCCTCGCCAACCTGCCCGGAGGAAGTGCTGGAGCAGCTTGACGGGAATATCGAGATATTGTTGGATGGTGGGCCGACCAAATATGCGAAGGATTCTACCATCATTCAGCTTGATAGTGAGAATATGGAGATTATTCGTTCTGGTGTTTTTGATGCCGCCGCTTTGGAGCGGATGCGAGCGGTGAATATCCTTTTTGTTTGTACCGGCAACACCTGCCGCAGTCCGATGGCGGAAGGCATCTACCGCAGTCAGTTGGCAAAAAAGTTGGGCTGCGGCATTGACCAATTGACCCCAAAAGGGTATAAGGTTGGTTCTGCCGGTGTAATGGCCTTCGAGGGAGCCAGGGCGACGGAGGAAGCGGTCGAGGCCTGTCGAGCGGTGGGTGTCGATATCAGTGGGCATCAATCGCGCGCGTTAACCGTCGAGTTAATCAATCAGGCTGATTACATCCTGGTTATGCAGGATTATCATCGCCAGGCCGTTTTGGAGATAGCGCCCCAGGCCCAGGGGCGGGTTTATTTGCTGGCGGGTGTGAAGGAAGTTGCCGACCCCATTGGTGCGTCGAGAGATGTATATCGTCGCTGCGCCGCCCAGATCGCTGAGGGTATAGCTGCGCAGATGGAACAAGGTATTTTAGCCTAACTTAAATAGATATCGCATTTTGCTTGAAGCGGGAAGAAGGTTGATTTTTTAATGAAGATAGCACTTGGCTGTGATCATCGAGGATACGAAGCGAAGGAACTGATTAAAAGTATCCTGCAGCGGGCGGGTCATGAGGTACAGGATTTCGGTGCCAATGAGTCCAAAAGCTGTGACTACCCGGATTACGCGATTCCGGTGGCGCTGGCGGTGGCCCGTAATGAAATGGACCGGGGCATATTAATCTGCGGCAGCGGGATCGGGATGTCCATCACCGCTAATAAGATACACGGTATCCGGGCGGCACTGTGCCATGATGAGCTGACCGCCCAAATGTCACGCAAGCATAATAACGCCAATGTGTTATGTCTGCCGGCGATGCTGATAAACGATCCGCTGATCACCCGGATTGTCGAAAACTGGCTCAATACGGAGTTCGAAGGCGGGCGGCACGAACGACGCGTAGAGAAGATGATGAGCGCGGAAAAGGTGGCGGAAGGCTACCAAATTTAAGTGATTTTTTGTGATTTTTTGTGAAAAATCAGGTCAAAACTGCGCAAAAATGACGCAAAAAGCGGCAAAATGCCCCCAATTCTTTAGTTTTTTTAACTGATTTTGAGCAATTTCTTAGAAAAAATCAGCGGGATTTTTAAGGGAAATTACAG
>Ga0068711_1001411_pt1 | contig 13986 bp, 9 predicted proteins | sample MTBAKMMethaMetaG_FD_62224 | JGI IMG/M metagenome (GOLD analysis project Ga0068711, IMG submission 62224) | Enrichment culture microbial communities from Arthur Kill intertidal strait, New Jersey, USA, that are MTBE-degrading - MTBE-AKM (Arthur... | ecosystem: Environmental > Aquatic > Marine >...
GACAGCGGCACATGGAGTTGCCTGACGGGACAGAGAGATTATGCGTTGCTGAAGATTATACCCATCCCCGGGGCAGATTCAACAGATATCGGGATAAAAGCCGGACATTACATGATCAAGGTGATGCTTTTGCGTAACCGCGCCAGTGCGGCCAGGAAGAAAACCACGCCGATAATGCTGACAGCGGCATAATGCGGCCATACCACGGCAAAGCCTGCCCCGCGGTAGAGGATAGCCTGGGCAAAGGTGACGAAATGGGTGGAAGGGGCAAACTGCGTGATGGCCTGAAGGATCTCCTCTCCGGCAGCCGTTCCCAGGTTTTGCGCAGGTAAAAGTACGCTTTTTTACCACGTTATATGGAGATAATCATAACTTTTTGTTGTCGGGGAAATGGAGTGGCGGAGGAAAGAGGGGAGAAGGAATGAGCAGGCGGAGAAGGTGGGGGGCTTTCCCTCTTTGTCTCCGGATGGGCTGTTAGTACCCCTTGCCCAGTGACATTTTAATGGAGCAGGTAGAAAAAGTTTGGATTTTATGGGAATGGAGGGTAAATGTTTAATTAATATTGAAATTTACTGGGTTTATTGGCCATGCGGTCTTTCAGGGTGCAGATTTGGGATGTTGGCCTGAGAAAATATATCTGTCCCGGTTTTTCTGGGTTGGGTGAAAGAAACAACTGCATGGCAAACAACTTGGGAAAGTGGTGAGCTCACTGATAAGACTGGTTTGCAGAGAGATCCGTAAGGTTATCAAGTTTCTTGTTATGCGTCAAAAATGAATGTTATCAGGTTAGAAATTAGCTAACCTGGCTGATTTTACGTTGTCAACATTATAGACTTTGCGTAGATATCAAGAAAACTTGATAATAACTTGTTCCCGGCGACTGCGTCGCCGGGAATCGCGGCGCTGACTTCGTCAAGCGCCTTATCCCGTCGCTTTGCGCCGGAACAAGGCGCTTGACCGGACGCCGTGCACCGCACATGCAAGCTGCGCTTGCCTGCACGGCACCCGGCGCCGGTCAGCGCCGCGATTGGCTGCGAGGAATTACAAATGACCGCAAAAACATGCTATCTGTGTGACAAAATAGCGACAAGCGTTGAGCATGTTCCACCGAAATGTATTTTTCCGGAGCAAAAAGACAATCCAAATGGCGTCAACCTGAGGAGCCAGTTATATACTGTCCCATCTTGCGACGAGCATAATTTGAAAAAATCTCATGACGACGAATATTTCCTATATGCTATTGGCATTTGTAATCAATTAAATCAAATTGGACGCACCCAATACAAAACAAAAATCAGGAGAGCAATTAAACGGAATCCAAGTTTACTGAAGAGACTTTCTTATTCAGCAGTCCCTGTGGAGGTTACAGACCCTCATACATTAAGACAAGAGGAATCATTCGCTATAACTCTTGAGCCAGAAAGATTTGACAACATAATAGGGCAACTAAGTCGAGCGATCTATTATTATCATTACCAGGATAAATGGATAGGCGATGTTAAATATCAAGCTGAGTTTCTATCACCAACGGTAGACCCATCTGATGGATCAAATAGAAGAGCTAATAAAATATCAGAGGGAGCTGATATATTGTTCGCCAGTTCAGCTTACTACGGCGAAAATCCTGAAGTTTTCAAGTATCAAGTAGTTGAAGATCAAGGCACCAAGAGGTTTAGACTACATTTTATTATGAGGGTTGTAAGATTCTATTAATATTCGACAGCCAACAACGGCATTAAGGTCGACGGCAAAAAGCCGCCGCGCCTTATGCCGGGCGTTCTAATTCCACATGAATAATATATCGAATAATTTAGAAAAATTTGGCTTCGACAGGTGGTTACTGGAAAAAGTTGCTCCTGAGACTCTGGAGCAATTTGACATAGCAAGAGTGGTAGCTGTTCACAAAGATAGCTATACCATAAGCAATGGAGAAGTTGATGTTCTAGCCGAGTTGGTAGGGAAGTTAATATTTAGTGCGGCATCTCCCGTTGATTATCCAGCTGTAGGTGACTGGGTTCTAGCCAATTATTATGATGAAAATACATTCGCGATAATTCACGAGGTCTTATCACGCAAGTCTTTGTTAAAAAGAAAAACACCAGGTAAAAAAGTTGATTTCCAGTTGATAGCAGCCAATATTGACGTTGCATTCATCGTTCAATCTCTGAATGAAAATTTCAACCTCCGCCGTCTTGAGCGTTACCTGGTAATGGTTAACGAGGATAAAATCAAATCAATTGTCCTTCTGAGCAAGAGTGATCTGCTTGATAACGAAGATATAACGAGGATAATAGATGATATACAAAAAATTATGCCAGGTTTACAAGTTGTACCCTTCAGTAATGAGAATGAATCCGGTTTGGATAGCTTAAAAATGATTATGCAGTCAGGTCTGACCTATTGCTTGCTGGGCTCATCAGGAGTTGGCAAAACAACGTTAATTAATAATCTCATTGGTGAGTCAGTATATAAAACCAAAACAATCAGCAAGAAAGAGAGTAAAGGGAGACATGCTACAACCCACAGACAACTGATTAGACTGGATTCCGGAGCAATGATCGTCGACACGCCAGGCATGCGAGAGCTTGGTAATTTTTCAGTAGGAACAGGTCTTGATGAAACATTTTCTGAAATAATCACCCTGGCGGAAAAATGCCATTTCAGCGATTGTACCCATGTTGGAGAAAAAGGATGTGCAGTTTTGGGTGCTGTTGAAAAAGGTCAATTATCTGCTGAGAGATATCAAAATTATTTAAAAATGGCCAAAGAGTCCAGTTACAATGAAATGTCATATCTGGAGAAAAGGAAAAAAGACAAGCAGTTCGGGAAGCTCATCAAGACCGTATTGAAACACAAAAACAGTCAAAAAGGCACCTGACCAGGCGCACCTTTAGGCAGAGAACGTCTCTGGCCTTGCGGTCAAATTTTCAGGCGGCGCAAGTGAACTTGATTGTTACAATGAAGATAAGCAAAACGAAAATTCACAACGCGACGGCGCCATCCCCGGCGGGACAAAACTGACAATATGAAAGGAGCGAGCAATGGGAGACAAGGGCGGCAAGAAAGATAAGGACAAGAGCAAGAAACAGAATACGAAGAAACATGATCAAAAGGCCAAAGAAGCAAAGGATAAGCAACCGAAAAAAGCCTCGTAGCAGTGGGGGCGGAGGAACTTGGCCAGCTTGATAAGATCTCGACTTTCTGACTTCTAACTCCTGAATTCCAATGACATGGAGATCTCAACCCCCCAACCGCGCATGACTGCCGGCCACTTCCTGGTGCCCACTAAAATATCCGGCAAAGATGCTGCCACCAGCCAGGCCCGGAGAAAGAGCAGAGAACGAAAAAGGGTTTAGAGGAAATCCTCTAAACCCTTTTTTTATCTGGCGCGCCCGGAGGGATTCGAACCCACGACCCACGGATTCGAAGTCCGGTACTCTATCCAGCTGAGCTACGGGCGCTTTTGGGTCAACATGCGGGAATGTCCCGCCCTGTTGGCGGGTTTTGCCGGAGCGTAAACCCCGGACTGGAAAAACGGACATAATCACAGATAAATAGCCAAAACAGCAGCTTTTGGCAAGGTAAATCTGGCCTTAACAGCTGACATCGCTCTTCCCCAGTGCTTATCCCGCCCCATACCGCCGGCAATTTGCCGGGGTCCTTGCCCCGGCCTTGCAGAGCTGCAGGAAAGACATGCAAGTGCGATGGACTTTGATGCATAAAGAGCGCTTTGGATTTTTTCTTTCTTGGCCCTTTTTTTTGTGTTATGACTGAAAGCTGAAGAGAGGACAGGCCGCGGGCCATTCTCTGTTTTTGTTTGCCGAACCTCGGCCTGGCCGGACACTCTTTACTGACACATTGAGGAACAGAATCCGGGGTTGCAGGCCGATGCCCAACTAAATTCTGAAATCATTTCTCCTGACACAGACAAAGCGGATACCTTCCTTCACTCCTGATGATTGCATTGATCTTTCGAGAAAACAGGTTGGCGCGGGGCTGTTGCGGGTGGCCGCCAGCCGGACCGCGACAACCGATCACGACGGCTTTCCCGCCTCACCGGCTTTTGCCGCCGTTCACCGCCGGACCGTGCAGTGAGGACCAGCGATGAGCCCATTGTGGCGGCGCAGAGGTATTGTCAGGAGGCGGACGCCGGCGGACGCCTTTGGCGCCCTGTTCAACCATTTCCGCCGGGTCGTTACCATCAACAACCAGATTCTGGAAAAGATCGCCGATCTGGAACGGGTCCTCGGCGGTGAATACGTCTATGACCGCACCTTCCTGCAGAATGCGGTGACCGACATTGTGGAAAAGGGCCGCCATGTCATCTACCACCTCAACTCCATGGCCGATGACCGTTACGATCTTCTCTACGAACGTTATACCGCCACCGGTGACCAGCTGGCCGACATCCTGGCCGGCGGCCCTGGCCCTTATGGTCCGCTGCTGGTGCTGGACTGGGAGGTGCTCCATCGCGACCTGCGGCATCTGGCCGGCGGCAAGGGAGCCAGCCTCGGCGAGGTGGTGAACAGTCTCAAGCTGCCGTCCCCGGTCGGTTTTGTGGTGAGCACCACCGGCTACCGCCGTTTTATGGAGGCCAACGACCTTTTTGCCCGCATCAACCTGATCCTCAAACAGTCTGCCGATCCCTCGGTGCAGGCCGGCCGCATCGGTGAGCTGTTCGCTGCGGCCAGGCTTCCCAATGATCTCGCCGCCGCCATCAACCAGGCCTTGAAAAAGGTGCGCTCCACATCGCAGCGGCCGCAACGGTTTGCCGTGCGGAGCAGCGGGGTGGATGAGGACGGGGAGCGCAGTTTTGCCGGTCAGTTTCAATCCTTCCTCGATGTGCCGGCCAGTGAGGTGGCGACAGCCTGCATGCGGGTCATGGCCTCCCGTTTTGCCGAACGGATCTGCCGCTATCTCGACAGCGGCACCCCGGCCGAGGCCGCGCCCATGGCGGTGGTGGTGCAGCCCATGATCGAGGCCCAGGCCAGCGGGGTCCTTTACACCCGTGATCCCAATAATCCGGCGGCCGAGGCCATGGTTCTCTCGGCGGTGACTGGTTCAGGAGAAGATCTGGTTGCCGGCCGGGACAGCGGCGACCGTTTCGTTTATGATCGCAATCACCCCTTTGGCCTGCGGGCCAGTCATATCGTGCCTCGCAGTGCGGGCGCCACGGGGAAAGCCCCTGACCCGATGTCCAGGATGCCCAGCGGCCTGCGCCGGGGCTCGGGGGTGGTGGAGCTGGCGCTGCTCCGGCAGCTTGCCGAATACGGGATTCTGCTGGAAAAACGTTTTGAGTCACCCCAGGATATCGAATGGTGCCGCGACAGCGAGGGAAATATCTGGATTCTCCAGTCCCGGCCCCTGCGGCTGCCGGCCAGCACGGATATCCGCACCCCGGAACAGCTTGCCGCGGAACTGGCCAAACTGCCCATCCTGATGGACAACCGGGGGCATATCTGCCAGCTGGGACTGGCGGGCGGCAAGGTGGTGCAGGTGAGCGAGGACAGCCCGGCCGAGAGTTTTCCTGTGGGCGCGGTCGCCGTGAGCCATTATGCCAGCCCCCGGCTGGCCGAGATTGTTCGGCGGGCCTCGGCGATCATTACCGATATCGGCAGCCCGACCAGCCATCTGGCAACCATTGCCAGGGAGTACCGCACCCCGGCCCTGTTCGGCACGGAAAAAGCCACCACCCTGCTGCCGGAGGGGGTTTTTGTCATGGTTGACGTGGAGGCGCAGACCGTGTACCAAGGCAAGGTGGAGCTGCCGGCCGATCTGCCCCAGGCCGCGGGCCTCATCCCCCTGCTCAACAACCGGGAGGAGTCCCTGCTGCGCCGCCTGCTGCGCCTCATTGCGCCGCTCAATCTGACCAATCCGGGTTCTTCCGCCTTCCGGATGGAGAACTGCCGGACAATCCATGATTTTCTTCGTTTCTGCCATGAACGGGCCGTGGCCGAACTGATCGCCTTTCACACCTCGGGCAAGCTGGTGTCAGGTGGTGGCGCCCCCCTGCTGGAGACCGATCTGCCCATCAGGCTGCGCATCATTGATATCGGCCGCGGTCTGGATAATCCGGCCAATGATAAGCGGGTGAACGTGGGCCAGGTGACCAGCATGCCCTTTCGTTTTCTCCTGCAGGGGTTGATGGATGCCCGCTTCTGGGATCAGGAACCGGCCCACTTCGGCTTGCGGGATTTCCTTTCCGGCATCACCCGGCCCCTGTCCATGCTGAGCAATGCCCCGCCCTACAGCGGCGAGAACCTGGCGATCATTGCCGATAATTACTGCAATCTGAGCCTGCGCCTCGGCTATCATTTCAACATCATCGACTGCTATCTCGCCGATGAATCGGACGACAACCATGTCTACTTCCGTTTTGTCGGCGGTTTTGCCGAGGCCGGCAAGCGTGAACGGCGGGCGGTGATGATTTCCCAGGTGCTGGCCGGCCTGCATTTCAAGGTGGAGCTGAACGGTGATCTGGTGCTGGGCAAGGTGAAGATGCTCGAACGCGCCCATCTGGAAAGTATTCTGGTTCATCTGGGAGAGCTGGTTGCCTTTACCCGGCAGTTGGATGTCAAGATGGTCGATGATGCGGCGATTGAACGTTTTTTCAGCGATTTCATCAGCCGCGTCGGCAGGATTCCTGCCCCGGGTGGGGAGTGATATGCTGCGCCAATGGCTCTTTCATCCCCTCGCCAGTCTCCGGGAGCTGCAACAGCAGAAGCGCAATGCGCAACTTTCGCGGCTGCGGGCCCGCTATCAGGTGTTTCGCATTCTGCTTGATGACAACCACCGGGCGGTGGAACTCATCACCGAGCTGGGCGCCTCCCTGCGTTCCCCGGTTTTCTGGCCGGGGGTGCTGACCGGCGCCATCCATGAACTGCTGCAGGTCACGGCCGACCTGGTGGAGAAGCTGGAACGCCTGGCCGACGGCGGCTATGCCGGGCTGGTCCGCAGGCAGGCCCAGCTGGCGGAAGCGATCCGGCAGGATCTTGGCCGGCTGCCCCATGAGGAGCGCTTTCCCTTCTGCCTGTCCCTGGATGAGGTGGAATCGACCATGAGCCGGGCCGTGGGGGGCAAGGCGGCCAATCTCGCCAGACTGCGCCAGGCCGGCCTGTTTTCCGTGCCGGCCGGATTTGTCATCCCGGTGTCCGTCTGCCGGCTTTTTCTTGATCAGGATAATCTCTACCTGCGCATCGTTGCCCGCCTGCGGGCCGGGGAAAAAAGCGGAAACGGACAGCCTGATCAGGAAAGTGTCGATGCGGTGCGGGAGATGATCATGGCAACCCCGCTGCCGGCTGAGCTCGGCAGCGCCATGGCGGCGGCCGCCGCACCCATCTTCGCCGGGGGGCAGGGGCTGGCGGTCCGCAGCAGCGCCGTGAGCGAGGACACCAAGGCCCATTCCTTTGCCGGACAATACATCTCCATCCTCAATGTGAAAACGCCGGAACAGCTCACGGACGCCTTCAAGCAGGTGGCGACCAGCGCCTTTAATGTCCGCAACCTCGCTTACCGGCGGCATGCCGGGCTCCCTCCCTACGAGTTTGACCTGGCCATCCTCTGCCTGGAGATGGTGAATGTACGCTCGGCCGGCATCCTTTTCACCAGGGACCCGAATTTCGGCGCCAGCAACAGGATGCTGATAACCGCCGTCTACGGGCTGGGCGAACTGGCGGTGGGCGGCAGTGAAGCGGCGGATGTCTACCATCCCTTCCGGGACGGCTCCGGTCCCGGGGAAAGCCACGTGGTGCGGAAAACCCGCCGTCTGGTCAGCGCCGGAGAGGGCGGGGTGAAGGAAGAGGAACTGGAGGCTGAGGCCGGTGATGCCCCGGTGCTCGATGAAAATGAAATCATGACCATGGTCCGCCTCGGTCTGGCGGCGGAGGAGCAGTTGGAGGGGCCGCAGGATGTCGAGTGGGCGGTGGACCGGCAGGGACAGGTCATATTTCTCCAGTCGCGGCCCCTCAAGGTGAAGATCGGCGGCCCGGCAGAAATTGAGGAGCGGGACAGCCGTCAGCCCTTGCTGCCGCCGGGCCAGGTTGCCTCACCCGGGCGGGGCGCCGGGCTGGTCCGCATCATCGGCAGCCGGCAGGATCTGGAGGGGTTGACCAGTCCGCCCTATGTGCTGGTCATGCATCAGAGCCTGGTCGAGGCGGTGAGCGCCCTGCCCCAGACGGCGGCCATTGTGGTTGAACTGGGGAATCCGGCTGATCATCTCTCCTGTGTGGCCCGTGAATATGGGGTGCCCATGCTGACCGGCCTGGAGCAAGCCACCCGCAAATTCGGCAACGGGCAAGCACTGCTGGTTGACGGCGAGCGAGGTCTGGTTTTTGCTGCCACCGGCCAGGAAATCGATCGCCACCGGGAGCGCCATCTGCAGAAAATAGCCACCTGGAAAGACCGGGTGCCCCGGCCTGAAGATCCGGTGGCGGCCGCCCTCTATGACCGGATTGTCCCCCTCAATCTCACCGATGCCTATGGGCCGACCTTTTCCATTACCGAATGCCGGACCATCCATGATCTGGTGCGTTATGCCCATGAAAAGGCGGTCCTGGCCATGTTCGAGGCCGGGGATGAGGCGGTTGAACAGGCATCAGGGGTGATCTTTCATCTGGACAGCGAGGTGCCCTTTTTCGTTTCCATCATTGATCTGGGCGGCGGCCTGTTGCCCGGCAGCGCGCGGCGGGTGCCCCCGAAACAGGTGCTGTCCCGGCCCTTTACCGCCCTCTGGGACGGGGTCGCCACGCCGGGGCTCAACTGGGGAACGGCCGGCGGGGTGGCGGTGGGTTCGGTTGTCTCCCGCTTTCTCACCGACCATCGCTCCGCCCGTCCCATCGGCCTGCCCAACTATGCCCTGGTAACCAGGGATTTTCTCAATCTCAACGCCCGCATGGATTTCCATTTCACCATGGTGGATGCCATCTGCGGCATTGATTCCCGTCTCAATTATATCAAATTCCGTTTCAAGGGAGGCGGTACCGGCCTGGAGCAACGCAATCGCCGGGTCCGCTGTCTGGCGGAGATTCTCAGTTCCGCCGGATTCTTCTGCGACCAGCGCGACGATCTGTTGACCGCGGCCATTCAAGGAGGGGCCGCCGAGGTGATTGAGGAGAAACTGAAGGTGATCGGCCGAATTCTCGGGTTTTCCCGGCTGCTGGATGCCGTCATGCGCCGGGATGAGCTTGTTTCCCGCGTGGCCAAGGCCTTTTTTGATGGCGATTACCAGTTAACGGCGTTGAAGGAGGAGATTGACGGCGGGGAGGCTTGATGAATTCGTAAAAACTGAAAATTAACCACAGAGAGCACAAAGCCCTCAGATATAACTTCAGAACTCCTGATGTCGTGACGCAATTTCAATAGGTTATGCCACCATCAGGGATTCTGTCCTGCTACCAGTTTAAGTGCCTAAAATACTTGAAGTACTTAAAGTGCCTAAAATTAAAGGAGTTATCTAATCAGATAAGTACCGCAACTTCAAGTACTTTAGGCATTTTAAGTACTTTAGGCACTCTTCTCGAATCGCAATCCTGGTATCAAAGTAAAATCTGCCGAGATCAGGTTATCTGAACTTGCTGAAAATAAAAATATTTTCTCTGAGATCTCTGTGCGCTCTGTGGTGAAAACAGACTTTTTACGAGATCATCAAGGTTTAGGCGTGAAAAAAGATCTCATCCGGCAATTGAATGGCGGTGAGGAGATTGTCGTACATGGCGCCGGTATCGATGCCTATCTTGTTGGCAGTGACCAGCGGCAGCTCGAAAGGGGTGTGACCGAAGATGACCTTTTTGCCGAAATCATGGTCAAGGGAGATGAAGGTGTCCCGGGCCTCGCAGAGGGTTGTCAGGTCATTGGCGGACAGGGGGATGTTCGGTTCAAGGCCTGCATGGACAAAGATGTAATATGGGCTTTCCCAATAAGGCGACAGGGCCTGGAGAAAGGACAGATGTTCCTTGGGGAGAAAATTCAAGGTCTGGAGATTGATGTTGCCGCGCGGCCCGTAGCTGTCCAGGGTCGCATCGAGGCCCATCCCCCGCAGGTAGGGCAGCAGTATCGGGTCGCCGCTGCGATAATATTCGAGGAGCAGGTATTCGTGGTTGCCGAGCAGGGTGATCAGGTTCGCATCGCGCTCCTTCAGCTCGCAGAGAAGGTCAAGGACCTTTGCCGAATCCGGCCCTCGATCAAGGTAATCCCCAAGGAAGACCAGGCGATCACGGCCGGGGGTGTAGGGCAGACGGTCCAGGAGACCATGCAGTTTGTTGTAGGAGCCGTGGATATCACCGATCGCAAATATCTTGCCGTATTCCGAGGCCATGATTTCCTCTCAATGCCTGCTGACCTGCCGTGGGATATGGGGAGCGGCCAGCCTGTGTGTTTGTGTTTTGCCGGTATTTTTTTTAGTTTAAAATCCTTTGCCGGCAGATGGATCTGCCGGCAAAGGGGGAGCAGGACAGGATAACGCTGCACTGGTCGTGGAGCAAATGGGCTTAGGAGCCGTTACGAAATAACATGGCCATGTTATTTTTTTACAACGGTTTAGGCCCGGTCTGCTTCGGCTATGATGTTCAGTTTGGCCTCCTGTCTGTCGGCGATCATACCCTTGACCATGGCCCCGGTACTGATGAAACCTGCGGTGCCGAGGGCGGCAACCAGGGCCCAGAAGCTTAAACTCTCCAGGAATGCCGCGGTGGACGGGGAAATCTGGCCAACGAGGCCGAATTTGGCAAGATAACCGGGAAGCAGTGCCCCGCGGCTGACCGCGACGATGAGCATGGTGGCTGCCATGGTGATCTTGATCACATAGTCCTTGACATAGGTGGTGCCGAGGGCGCCAACCTGAACGCCGATCAGGGAGGTGGCCAGGAGCAGGACGGACAGACGGATATCGATAAGACCGCTCAGTCCCCACTGGATGGAGCCCCACAACCCCATGATGAAGGCGATGCCCAGTTCGGTGGCGCTGGCCACCATGGCCGAGGCGCCGATTACATAGATCATGCCGGGCACCCCGATAAAGCCGCCAACGGCAATGGTGGCCGCCAGCATACCTGTAGCCAGACCAACAGGTATGGTTACCCAGGCGGAGATCCGCACCTTGGCCACCTTGAAATTCATCATCGGAGGGATATTGATCTTCTGCATGGCCAGGGCCAGGGTCGAGGCCGTCTGTTCGGTCTTATCTTTTCCGCCCTTGGAAAGCTTGTAGGCGTCATAAGCGACATAGCCGCCAACCAGGACCAGGACGATTACAAACATAGCGCTCACATAAAGGTTTGAACCATCATTGCCCCATTTATTGAGGATGTACTTTTGAATCATGACGCCGATCTGGACGCCGATGATGGCGGTGGTGGCCATGGTGGCGGCCAGTTTCAGGTCAACCTGGCCATATTTCCAGCGTTTGTAGGTGCCGATCATGGCCTTGGGGAATTTGTGACACATGTTGCTGGCCACGGCCACGGCGCCGGGGGCGCCCAGGGACATCATGGCCGGGGTTAGAACAAAGGCGCCGCCCGAACCGATAAAGCCGCTCAGGATGCCGCCCACCAGGCCGATGGTCAGGAGGGAGAGCAATTTCTTCAAGGTCATGTCCATGAACATGATGGATATATCCTTGACCACGTTCTCGCCCGCATCATGGTCCAACATGACCAGCACCTTTTTGTTGAGACGGATGGTTTCGGGTTTGACTTTCTCTCCGATGATCAGCGTCTTCAACTCGCCTGTGGCATCCTTCTGCAGAACGATTGTGCCGGACTCGGGGTTGATCTTGGTTATCACGCCCTTCATCATGCTCTTGTCGGGACCGGCCCCGCCGGCGGCAAAAACAATACTTGCCAGGGGCAAGAGAAACAGTGAAAACAGTACGGCTATAACTAACCTCTTCATTGAATTGACTCCTCGAATATAGATAATGATTGCTTGCAGGTACGGTTTATTTCTTTTTGGCTTCGATGCCGAGCACGCTCAACAGGTTGCTGGCAAAGGCCCCATGGATGAAGGAAAAGAGAAAGGCGGTTCCTACCGGATACAGGGTGTAGATCCCTCCCCGGGTAAAGGTTTCGGTGACCAGTTTCTCATTGGTGAACAGCAGGACATAAAATGAGATGGAAATCGCCCCGAAGATAACAGTGCTCAGATACGGTTTTGTTTTGTTTTGTTGCGTAGCCATTGGATAATAATACCCCACTTCTCAAATTTGAATAATTTACCGCCCTGTAAAGGGACGCTCTATTTGCATGCAAGACCAGCTGACCGTTCGGGCCAGGAAGCTTTCTTCAGTCGTGACGGAGCGACCACAAGATGAGTCTGAACCGGACGGACAGTTGCAATCTTCAAGGCCCATTTTCCCATGCCCCCTCCGCATTTTATGGGCAGTTTGACCAGTTTTGAAAAGTCGCTACCCAGTTGCGAGCCCGTCAGTTTTTCCATGAGGATACGGTGCCGGGGGACTTCTCCATGGTCTTGGGATTGGTGCCAGTTGGCGGCATAGTTGTGCATCTAGCGTGCCATTTGATGAGAATTTTTCGGGGGTCACGCCGGCCAGTCATGGCGGCAGAGGGATTTCCATTGAGCCAGGCCAGGGTGTATAGATTGTTTGGTTAGTGATATCAGTATGTTGGTTGGCTGTTTTCCGTGGGCGAAACTGCTTGACTTGATTCTTGCCATGGGTGGCAAAGAGTTTTTTCGTCCTGTTTTACCCCGATAACAAGAAGGCGCAGCAAAATGAAAGTGTTGTAATGTGCAATCCTATTTTGTTGCATACTGCAACGAAATAGGATGTCGGGCCCTGCTCTGTGTTGCAATGTGCATCTGTAATGCTGATGCATAAAAAATCGCCCGAATTAACAAGGAATTGCGGGGAGATGACAGACCAGACGCGCGTGTTTCACTTTGCAACGCAGGCGGGAGGATCAAGAAAAACAGGGCCCGGTATTGATCAATAAATTTGCTGGATAGATGGCTGTTTCCCTGTTTTTCTTGCAGATTTATGGCATGACTCGTTTGCCGCTGCATTGTCGCTGGTGCTGTCAGATGCCATAGAACAGGGAGATGGTTGTCAGCATGACGAGCAGGAATAGAATGGTAATGCCACTGCCTGCTTTGAAATAATCCCTGGTCCGGTAACCGCCGGGTTGCAGGACCAGGGAATTCACCTGATGCGTCGGCAGGATAAAGTTGTTGGAGCAGGCAACGGCCACAACCAGCGCCGCCATACGCGGGTCGGCGCCGCAGGTGACTGCCATGTTCATGGCAAGCGGGATCATCAATACGGCAGTGACGATATTGGAAACCAGCAAGGCAAAAAAGGAGGTGAGGATGGCGAGAAGGGCCAGTAGAAGGAGGGGGGAAACAGGGCCCAGGGCACCCATGCATGTCTCGGCGAAGAATTTGGCCGCGCCCGTCTTTTCAAAGGCTATGCCCAGGGGAATCATGCCGCCGAGAAGAAAGACGGTCATCCAGTCCACGGATTCATAGGCCTCTTCCATGGTGAGGACATTGGCCAGGATCATGCAGAGCGCGCCCGTAAGCAGGGCGATGGAGAGCGGTACATCGCAGACAAGGACCAGGGCGAGTGAAAGCATTATGCAGCCGATGGCATATTTCATCTTGCCGGTGTTGAGAATTTCTCCCTGCACCTCTTCGGTAAAGACCAGGTCGAGCTGTTCCTTCAGGAAATGGAATTTCTCCCAGCGGCCCTGGAGCAGAAGGGCATCGCCGCTTTGCAGGATAATGTCGGAGATGCCGCCGACAAAGGTCTTGTTGCCCCGGCGGACAGCCAGCGGATTGACGCCGTATTTTTTACGAAAGGAAAAGGAACGCAGCGTATTACGCGCCATTTCCGAGCGTGGAGAAATGATCGCCTCCACGATTCCGGCATTGCTGGGGGAGAGATCTTCGGCAAACACCGCGAGGTGGTCTTTGATCTCCCACCCGTAGGCGGCTGCCAGTTTTTCTACCAGTTCAGGCGGTCCCTCCACCGCGATG
>Ga0068711_1001414_pt1 | contig 13977 bp, 9 predicted proteins | sample MTBAKMMethaMetaG_FD_62224 | JGI IMG/M metagenome (GOLD analysis project Ga0068711, IMG submission 62224) | Enrichment culture microbial communities from Arthur Kill intertidal strait, New Jersey, USA, that are MTBE-degrading - MTBE-AKM (Arthur... | ecosystem: Environmental > Aquatic > Marine >...
CAAAAATACACTATTAACAAAGAAAAGAAAAAGTAGCAAAAAGAAAAGAAAATCAATAACATACAAAATATTTCAAAGAACATTTAACAATTATTGTTAATTAGATTGTAAATCTAAATGTACACGAAGGTTTATTCATTCATTCACATACTCACTTACAAAGACTATTTCTCCATTTTTATTATCTTTGCCCCCGGTTTTAACCCGGTTGGTAAATCAGAGAAACACTATGGATAAACATACACTCACCCATTTACGAGAACTTGAGTCGGAATCAATTTATGTAATAAGGGAAGTTGCAGCGCAGTTTGAGAAACCTGCCCTGTTGTTTTCCGGCGGAAAAGACTCAATAGTGATGTATTACCTGGCACGAAAAGCTTTCTGGCCTTTGAAGGTTCCTTTTCCCTGTCTCCATATAGATACAGGCCATAATTTCCCGGAAACTCTTGAATTCAGGGATCAGCTGATGGAAAAAACAGGCGGACGGTGTATTGCGCGCCTTGTTCAGGATACGATTGATTCAGGCAGGGTGACGGAGGAAAAGGGCGTGAATGCAAGCCGTAATGTTTTACAGACCGTTACCTTACTGGATGCCATTGAAGAATTTAAATTCGATGCAGCGTTGGGGGGAGGAAGGAGAGATGAGGAGAAGGCACGGGCAAAAGAACGGTTCTTTTCACACAGGGATGAATTCGGACAATGGGACCCGAAAAACCAGCGGCCCGAACTCTGGAATATTTTCAACGGCAAAAAACACATGGGAGAACACTTCAGGGTATTTCCACTTAGCAACTGGACGGAAATGGATGTATGGCAATATATTTATCTCGATGACGTTGAAATCCCTGATCTTTACTTCACTCATAAAAGAGAGGTTTTTTTCAGGGACGGCGTTTACCTGGCCACTGCCCCGTTCATGCAGTTAAAGGAAAACGAGAAACCCGAAGTGCTGGACGTCAGGTGCCGGACTATTGGTGATATAACATGCACCGGACTGACACTCTCTACTGCTAATACCCTCGAGGACATTATAAATGAAGTTGCAGCAACCAGAGTTACCGAACGCGGCGGAAGGTATGATGACAAGAGGTCGGAAGCAGCCATGGAGGACAGGAAGAAGGAGGGATATTTTTAAATTGCATTCCTTCGTGTCCCTTTGTGCCATCCTTCGTGTACCTTCGTGGTTAAATACGAATTATAAGTTAACCACAAAGGACACAAAGTACACACAAAGGGACACGAAGGGTAACATAAATACACATAAACCCACATGATAAAAGAAAAAGAAAGTCCAACCCCCGGGTACCTGGATATGCAACTGCTCAGGTTTACTACTGCCGGTAGTGTTGATGACGGGAAAAGCACCCTGATAGGGAGGCTGTTGTATGACAGTAAGTCAATCTTTGAGGACCAGCTGGAAGCGGTTAAACTGGCCAGTGAGAGACGCGGTGAAGAACATGTTAACCTGTCGCTGTTAACCGACGGACTCAGGGCAGAACGCGAGCAGGGTATAACCATAGATGTGGCCTATCGTTATTTTGCCACACCGAAAAGGAAGTTTATAATTGCCGACACGCCGGGTCATATTCAATATACGCGGAATATGGTCACCGGTGCATCAACGGCAAATCTCGCCATCATTCTCATTGATGCCCGCAACGGGGTGCTGGAACAGACTATCAGGCATGCTTATATTGCTTCTTTGCTCAGGATCCCACATATCGTCATCTGTGTTAACAAGATGGATCTGGTCGGGTACAGTGAGGATGTTTTTGAGAGTATCAAAGCACGCTTTGATGAAATTGCGATGAAGCTTGATGTGCAGGATGTCAGGTTTATTCCTATCAGTGCATTGAATGGTGATAATGTTGTGAAGAGATCAAAGAATATGGACTGGTACCAGGGCCCTACCCTGCTCTATCTTCTTGAAACCATTCATATATCGAGTGATCTGAATCTGGTTGACGGCAGATTCCCGGTACAGTATGTTATCCGGCCGCAAACAGATGAATATCATGATTACCGGGGATATGCCGGGCGTATAGCCAGCGGTATCTTTAAAAAGGGTGATCTGGTTAAAGTTTTTCCGGCCGGACTCACTTCAACCATTGCATCAATAGATACCATGAAAGGAGAGCTGGATTCAGCATTTGCCCCGATGTCGGTTACTCTGCAACTTGCCGATGATATAGATATAAGCCGTGGTGATATGATCACCCTGAATAACCGTGAACCTGAAATGGGTCAGGATATTGAAATCATTGTTAGCTGGCTGAATGAAAAACCCCTGACTCTGAATACGAAATACACGCTCAGACATACCACCAACGATGTAAAATGTGTTATAAAAGAGGTTGTTTATAAGATGAATATAAACAACCTGGTAAAAAATCATGAAGATAAAAGCATTGGCCTGAATGAGATAGGCCGTATCAAACTACGTACCACAAAACCGCTCCTGTATGATTCTTACCGGATAAACAGGCAAACGGGAAGTGTGATACTTATAGATGAGGGGACGCATAATACGGTGGGGGCGGGAATGATAATATAGGGATCACGGGACGAAGGGGACGAAGGAAAAAAAGGGTGTCTGAACACAGACACCCTTTTTTATAAGCTTATTGTACGGGATTATTATTCGGGAATCCGAAGAAATGGTCTCATATTAAAACCATAATCCGTAATATCAATGGCTGCCTTTTTAGTGGGCGGAGCCTTCTTTAATGTCATAACAATAGGCATCCCGGTAAAACAACCTACAGATACACAAAAGCTGCCAACATTCACTACCATAACTCCTGTACAGGTATTTACCGTACCGGAAATTTTAGACCAGGTAGGTTGCTGGTAACCAAAAATTGATGGAGCCATTAACTGTGACGCGGGTAGTCCCGCAACACTATAATCATAGGTTGAAAGTTCAACTTTCAGTTTCCAGGTTCCCGTATACATGAAAATACCATCAATTACGAGACCGACATATGGTCCGGTATAATCCGGGTCCTGGTATACCTCAACCTGCCATGCTTCCAGGTCGGGAGTCCAGAATTCCGTATAATCCATAATACCTATGAAATCATCCAGCACAAATTCACAAGGTACGAGAATAACCAAATTAGCGACACCTCCTTTTAGGATATCTATCTGGCTTCTCACACTGGGGGTAATCGCATTTGCACCTGTAACAGTAAATCCAGGAAGGTACGTGCCATCAGAGAGTTCAATACTGGTGAACAGGTTGAAAACATCATCTTCCTGAATATCACCGGCACTATTTAATTCTGCAACAGCATCAACAATATCCTGGCCGGTAATGGTTATATCCGAAGGGACGGAAGTAACTGATTTAACGACATATTGTTTTGTATAGTCGCCATTATATACGACAATCACATCAATTTTATTAAATGTACCTTCAAAAAGCAGGTCAACAGTAGCCTGAACCTGGTATCCTGCAGGATCTGACACATTAATAAATGGATCTGTACCGTCAGTATCTATAATCAACAAGCCTGTATTAGCATCCATGATGTCATCAGGCATTTTGCCATTTTCATCTCCTTCACATCCTGTAAAGAAAAGACTGACTGACAAAATCATTAATATATAAAAGACATATTTCATAATATTTTCAGATTAAAAGTTTATTATTTTACTACATCCCAGAATATTCGACTTGTTGTAATATTCTTCTGTGGTGGTGCATTATTATTCAAAGTCAGCTCAACAGAATAATAAGGCCACGATAACGGATAATCTCTTGTTCTCTGAACAGGAACAGGACCACTTCCATCCGGACCACCAGTTACAAAGCCTCCGGGAGCATGTGAAGCATTTGAAGGATCAAACATTACAGGATAACCTGTTCTTCTGTAATCAGTATACTGATCATGTGAAGTACCAAAGCTGGATATCCACTTCTGGGTCATAATAATTTCCAGTTTTTTTGCAGCTGATCCTGCATCATATTCACTCATAACAGAAGTAACATAAGCTCCGGTACCTGGAACTGCAGGAACAGTCTGGGTTCCTTTACACAGATCCACGACTTCGTCTACCTGTTCAAATGAGGCATTAATAGCACTTACCAATAATGCACGTGCGTCACCGGTTCTTTTACCAACTGAAACTAATTCGGCTTCGAGATAGAGCCTGTCAGCATATGTAAGTAATCTCATTGGTGCTGCTCCTGTTCCGTCAGCTGTACTTAGACCGGAGGATTTCGATGTAGCATTATCATATTTTCCACCTACAGGATAAATTCCAACCATCGTAAAGGTGGCACGACCTGCATGATCCCTGTTTTTTCCGGTGGAACCGAAATATATAGAAATAAAATCACCATTTCTGTATTCAGGACTATTTTCAGATGCGGCACCTCCGATTTTCTGATTTACAAAATAATATGGGATCCTTGGATCCACAACATTAGTGAGAATAGCAGGATTTTCACCATTCATTAGTTCGTAGAACCACGGGCTTATATACATACTTATCTGACCTCCACCATACTCTGAAACAAAGCAGGGATGTCTGTCATCAGGAGATGAAGATGTACCGTAAGGTATAATAAAACTTCCCGACCAATCCTCGATAAGAACATCAGTGTCTAAAAGTTCATCAACTTTAGCCTGGTTAAATAAATTATCGACATTTCTAACCTGGGTATAAAGCTTCAGGAGAATAGTCCGGTTTGCCCTCATCCATTTGTCCATTTTGTCATCATCGTCATAGCCATTATAAATAATATCATCATCTCCTGGTTTACGCGGATCAGTTGACTCTGTCCCTAAATCAGTATATGCCTCTTCGAGAAGAGCGATAAGATCTGCATATATTGCAGCATCATCGTCAAAGACAGGATGTATTACACCTTTTTGAATTGCTTCAGAATATGGAATATCTCCCCACAAATCCACCATCACACTATAAAGATAAGCTTTTAGTGTTTTCCCTATACCTGCATAATAAGTATTCTCTACTTCTTCAGCAATATCTATCAGAAGCTCGATTTCTTTCATGGCATCAGCATAAAATCTGTACCAACGACCAACAACATAAGCAGAACCCTGCAGGAGATAACCGTCTTCGGGTTGACGTGTCGTCAGTTGGTGTGTATATACAGCAGAAACCCAACCGACGTATCCGAAATCATAAGATAAGATATCTGCAATATTACGCTGGATCCCCGGTAATAACTGCTGAATATTTGGTTCAGCCGGATTATTGGGATCCTTGTTTATATCCAGAAAATCTTCGCAGCCTGCAACCGCAATAAGCAAGGCGGCAAGCAAAAAGACCTTTATTTTCTTCATAATAGTAAAATTTATTAATTAGTTAATTAAAAGGAACACCTCAAGTTAAACCCAATTCTTCTTACTGAAGGAGCTACAGAATATTCTACACCCTGAACATTTGAACTTCCATAACCGTTAACATCCATATCATGATTGGTATATTTTGGTATGTTCGGGCTCCAATACCACAGGTTTCTCCCCGTAACACTTATATGAACGCCTCCAAACGGTGTCCTTTGCAGGATGCTTTTTGGCAGTTCATAACCAAGTGAAACTTCTCTGAGTCTGTAAGTTGTTCCATCATAAACATTCCATTCACCGGCTGAGTTAATGGCAAATGACTCTCCAAAATACAGATCATTAACAGCAACCTGGCTGACATTGGGAATTTTGTTACCGGAACCATCAAGCAAAGGTAATCCTGTATTTGGATCACCATAATAACCGGGGATAATCACATTCTTTTCACGATCCTCTGTATCCTTTGTAACACCTCGTCCAAGCAGGGAAACAATAGAATTGGAATAAACATCTCCACCTTTACGATAATCGAAAAGCACACTGAGTGCAAGTCCTTTGAACTTAAAGGTATTACTGAGACTTGTCAGAAAATCAGGATTAGGATCACCGTAATAATCCTGATCTGTAGAACGGATCAAAAGACCTGTTCCCGGATCAATAAGCAGGTTCCCTTCATCATCTCTGTAGTTTACATCACCATAAAAAACACCATAAGGCTTTCCAACTGCGACAACCACATATGGATCACCGAATAATGCGCCAATGGTAGCTCTTTCAACATCGCCAAAGATAGATTTTACTTCAGACCTGTTACGGGTATATTGTAAATACATGTTCCATTCAAAACCTGAGAAAGTTTTCACAGGATTCAGATCTAACCCAATTTCCACCCCTTTATTATTAAGTTCCCCAACATTACTATACTGTGCAGTATAACCGGATGAAGGAGCCACGTCAATAGCAAGGATTTGATCTGTTGAAGTATTGTTATACCATGTAAAGTCCAAACCAACTTTCCCGTTTAAAAATACTAACTGAGTACCTGCTTCCAATTCACTTTTAAACTCAGGAGATAAACTCGGAGAGAAACCGGTGTTTGGAGTATACATGGATGCCTGCCCCAAAATCGGAAGGTCTAGTTCATATACATCGAAAATATAATATGGTGGTGCATCATTACCCACTTTACCCCAGCTTAAACGAAGTTTTCCCAGGTTGAAAAAATCACTTCTAATATTTTCAAAGGCTTCGGTAAAAAGAAATGATAATGAGGCAGCAGGATAAAAGTATGAATTATTATCAAGTGGCAGAGTGGATGACCAGTCATTTCTACCAACCAGGTTCAGGAAAAGATAATTATCATATCCAACAGTAAGATCTCCGAATGCACCAATTAGCCTCCTTTGAGTAATACCTCCCCCATAAGGAACAACATTAAGAGTATTATTTAAATCATAAATACCGGGGACAACTATGCTTTTTCCCTGAAATGCTTTTCTGTCGGAGCTTCTTTGGTTAATATTATTACCCAGTAAACCTGTAACACTAATTTTTTCTCCGAAGTTATGATTTAATGTAATTATAAAGTTCGATTCGAGTTCAGTAAACTTATAATCATCGGTAACAATTCCGCCAAGTCCTTCATAACCTCTTGAATAAAGATCAATAATCTGTTTACGGAACTGATGAAAAGTATTGGCTCCCAATTTATAGGATAAACTCATCCAGCTTGTTACATCATAACTAAGTTGCATATTTGCTGTAATACGATCCATATCTGTAATATTCTGATTATGCTTCCAAGACCAGAGAGGATTATCGTACTGACTTGGAGAATGAGACATAGGCTCACCATTTACAGTTTCGTATGGATCCATTATCCATGTGCGGCCTAACCAGAGGGCACGGGCAAAACCGGAAGCAGCTTCCGGAGAATCGGCCTGGTTATTTCCAAAGATACCTCCAATCTGTTTACTATTGGTATAGGCAACAGACCCGTTTACTTTAAGCCCGTTCTGTAATAAAGTAGAACCACCTGCACTGACTGAGTACCTGTCGAAAGAAGAATGAGGAATGTAACCATCATTATTCATGGCTGAGGCAGTAAAATTAACAGCTGACCTTTCTGTACCTCCCTTAATATTGACTGAATTATCATATACATATCCCGTTCTGAAGAGATCCTTTACATTATTGGGCTGAGGAACATAAGGTATCATATCTCCAAACCCAAATTCCTTATAAGCATCATTCCAGACAGGGATAGAATCCATTGAATCAAATCTGGCGCCCCAGGAACCATTGGAATTCTGGTATTCAAAATCCACACCGTTCCCGTATGTATTTTGATATACAGGGAATTTTGCCAGTGATTCAAAGTTTATTGAACTGTTGACAGTTACTTCCATGCCTTTATTTCCTGCAGAAGCATTTCCTGATTTTGTAGAGATAACTACCACACCGTTCATGGCCCTTGAACCATAAAGAGCCGCAGCAGCAGCACCTTTCAGAACCGACATAGATTGAATATCATTTGGATCAAGCGTGGATATACCACTTCCGTATGCCCCACCCCCAAGATCCATATCTGTTGTTTCCACCATTGTATTACTATAAGGTATCCCGTCAACAACAAACAAAGGTTCATTATTTCCATAAAAAGAAGATGCTCCCCTTATGGTTATACGTGAAGCAGAGCCAGGCGAACCACCGGAACTACGGATTTCCACCCCGGGAATTTTTCCCTGCAACGCTCTCAGAAGGTCGGGTTCCGATCGCTGAATGGCTTCATCAGCAGAAATATCCACCACTGAATACCCCAGTGCTTTCTGTTGCCTTGAAATTCCAATGGCAGTTACCACTACCTCGTCCAGCTTCAGGGCATCAACATCCAGGATCACATTAATGACTGTCTGGCCGCTAATTGCAACTTCCTGTGTTTTCATACCCACAAAGCTGTAAACCAGGGTTGTCGCAGAAGCCGGTACCGATAGCGTGTAATTACCATAAACATCAGTTACCGTACCAATTGTTGTACCTTTAACAACAACGGATACTCCAGGCAACGGCAGACCATCATCCGACCCGGTCACGTTACCTGTAATCTGTACACTCTGCGCCTGCAAAGCAAAGCCTACAAACGCAAAAAGTGCCAGTAAAACGGCAAATCTTTTCATAGATACAAATTTTAGGTTTATAAATAGTTAATAATAAAAATATCTTTGACTTCAAATGTAAAAAAAAAAACATAATAAAAAACAAGTCCTTATTAAATAAAGGATACAGAACAATTAAAATTTTCAAAATATATAGATATTAGCATATAATTACAAATTGTTATGTAACTGATATTCATGTGTTTAGAAAATTAGCAATATTTATATCCCATTGAATAAAAAAAATATGTTTTTTAATATGTTTTTTCTGGTAATTGTTTATAATAAAGGGACAAAGGGGACAAATGTTAAATAATGATTGTCCATTCTACTTTTTGTGTTTATTTTTGTTTATTGTGTATGAGGGGATGGGAAGAGGGATTACGGGATCACGGGATCACGGGATCGGGTTGGAGAATATATATTAAGATAACCGGGTTGGAGCAACTCAAGGATCACCCGTCACTTGTCACTTGTCCCTTGTCCCTTGTCCCTTGTCCCTTGTCCCTTTACTTAAATATATTTTGAAAATGAAACCGCACATAAAAGTAATAGCTCCATTCCTTAGCATGATCAAGCTTCTCGTTTTGATGGGTTTGCTTTCCTCAACTTCCTGTGAAAGAAAGGATGATGATATCGTAAGTAAGGAAATAAGGGAAGTAAATGAATGGATACTGGAAAATATGGAAATCGTTTACTTCTGGAATGACAAGATACCAGGAGGACTCAAACCGGGACAGGAACCTGATCCTGAAGAGTTTTTCTATAAAATGATCTATAACGAGGAGGATAAATGGTCGTATATTACTCCTGATCTTGACGCACTTATGGCGGATCTGGAAGGAACGCCTTTATCCACCGGAATTTCGCCTGCATTTGCAAGGTTTGGGGAAACCCAGGTTGTCCTTGTTGTTGAATACGTCTATCCCGGGTCGCCTGCCGACCAGGCAGGGGTACAAAGAGGAGACCTTATCCTTACCATCAATGATCAGCAAATGAATTTAACCAATTATTATGAGCTTTTCACTCAGCCGGTCATTACAGCAGCCAAAGGGATGATTTCAGGAAATACTGTAGTTCCCACAGGAGAATCCTTCTACCTTGTTGCGGAAATTATTGAGGCCAACCCGTTGATATACCACGATATCATTGATATAAGCGGAAGTAAAACCGGATATATTGTTTACAGCAGCTTTACATCAGGGGTAAATGATAAATACATTGAAGATATTGACAATATTTTCGGGGAATTTAAAAGGGAAGGGATCACGGAACTGATCGTAGATCTTCGGTACAACCGTGGTGGCGAGATTGATGTTGCAGCGTACATCGCATCTGCAATAGCTCCCTGGTCGGTCATGAACAGTAATGAAGTGCTGGTGCAATATGTTTATAATAAGGTGCTTGGTGATTACTTCAAAAGCCCGGGTACCGACCCCGGATACCTGGGAGAGAAATTTCCCGCAAATGAGAATAACCTGAATTTCAACAAAGTGTATTTCCTTACCGGATGGAAAACCGCTTCTGCCAGCGAACTCATTATAATAGGATTAAAACCCTATATGAATGTGGTACAGATAGGAGAAAGCACCTACGGGAAATACACCGCTTCATGGGTAATTACCGACACAAACAATCCTCCCCGACATAAATGGGCAATGATGCCGATAATATTAAAATACGCCAACAAGGACGGATTCACAGATTTCAAAAACGGATTGTCACCCGACTATAGTGTTGAGGATTTTATTTTTAACTTCAGGCCTTTCGGTGATCCCGGAGATCCGGTTTTAGCAAAGGCTAAGGAACTTATCGGGGGAATAACCGTAAAGTCTGCACCAATTAAGCAATATGATATTACTTACACAAATCTGGAAGATAAGGATATGAAAAGGAAGAGCCGGTTGGTGGTTGGGAAATAAGCAAGTGGTTACGTGGATGAGTGTTTATGTGGATGAGTGTGCTTTGACCAGATTCCCGACAGTGCCAACCAAAGCTTCAGCGAAGGTTGGTTTCAGATTCCAGATTCCAAATTCCAAATTCAAGATTCAAGATTCAAGATTCAAGGTTTCAGGTTCCAGGTTCCAGGTTCCAGATTCCAAATTCCAAATTCCAAATTCCAGATTCAAGATTCAAGATTCAAGATTCAAGATTCAAGGTTTCAGGTTCCAGGTTCCAGGTTCCAGGTTCCGGATTCCAAATTCCAGATTGCTTATTGCTAACCTACAGCCCGGTAGCTGAGCTTGCCGAAGCTGCCGAAGCTGCCGAAGCCCGGATTCCAAATTTCAGGTTCCAAATTTCAGGTTTCATTTTTTACTGACTTTTTTCCATTTAACTCTCTGCCTTTTACCTTTTACCTTTTACCTACTGATTCTGCCGACCCACCCACTCCGGAACAACTTCTTCCAGGAACCTATTCTTTTCCCTTTGCATCTCCTTTGCATTCAGACCTATATATTCCTGAGCTTTTTCTTTGGATAAGATATCGGGATAAGTAACTTCTCCGGGATGTCCAAGTTGCGCAAGGACTCTGGCCAGTTTGATCCTGGCTTCCTGGGCCCTGGTTATGCCGGTGGCAATGATGCGTAACGTTTCAACAGGTGAATGAAAGGAGTTGCCGTGACCTGCAGCTGCAAAATCCCATCGCCACTGGGCATGCCTTATCAGGGTAAGAATATCCTTCATGTTGTTTTCCATGACCCCCATATCCCATGCTTTTTTTGCTTCAACATGAGCTCGGGCTAATATTATTTCAAGATTTCTCTGGTTTTCCTTTATTTTATCCTGCCGGGAATACACATCGGCAATAAGGCGTTCGGTTTCCTGGCGGTGACAAACCTGGCAAGAGGCGTTAATATTATTCAAGGGACTCTGGACATGGTGATTAGTAAATTTCTGTCCGCCTTCACTGATATAAGGCATGTGACAATCGGCACATGACACTCCCCTTGAAGCGTGCGTGCCTGTTGTATAAATTTCATAATCGGGATGTTGCGCCTTTAACATCGGGGCACGGCTCAAACTGTGTGTCCAGTCAGCAAAAGCAATATTATCATAATACGCTTCCATTTCATCAACGGAGAAACCTTTATCCCAGGGGAAAGTAAGATACTGAACACCCTCCACCTTTCCGGGGTTGAAATAGTACTCCACATGACATTGCGCACAAACCAGCGAGCGCATCTCCTGGTGTGAAACCTTTTCAATATCCTTACCCATTCTCTGGAAGGCTTCAATCAAAGCAGGACGGGAGATTCTCAGATTCATTGTTTTTGCATCATGGCAATCGGCACAACCTATAGGATTCAACACCTCATGGCCCAGGGTTTCCCAAGTTCCCCGGTAAAACTCTGCCACCCCCATCTGATTCATCAGGCGCGGAACATCCGGACTTTTACATGTCCAGCAGGTATTAGGCATGGGACTTACGTGTCCGTCAACGGGAGCACCCGTGCGAAGAGTTTCCCAAACATCGGAAACTGAATAATAGTGTCCGCGTGCCTGTTTATAGTCCTTAGAAAAGCTATACCCTGCCCATAATATAACCATCTCCGGATATTCTTTCAACAGGTCAACCGTAGCCGCACCATTATATTTGCTGCGGAAGGTTGTATCGGCAGTTTTAAGGTACGACTGGTATTGCCGTGGGAAATTCTGTCCCCACAACTCGTTCCGGGGCTCAAACTGGTCGAGTTTAACCTGCGGAGTATAAGCAAATACAGCCTCAGCCCTTCTTTCCATTATGGACGAGGCAAGCAGACCCAGCATAAATACTATTAGCAGGGTGGAAAGGAAGATGATCCAGCCCAGGAGGGGCTTTTCTTTGATTTTTTGACTTAATGGTTTCATATAAAATAGTTTTTTGGGGATCACGATATCACGGGATCATGGAACTGTATAATCTTTCAACCCTCTGTACTTATAGTATTCTTTGCGGCTAAGTAACCACGTAACCACTTAACCACTTAACCACTTAACCACGTAACCACTTGATCACTTTGCCCCTTGATCCCGTGATCCCGTGATAGCGTGATCCCTTTTTCCACCTTCTCTCTTAATCCACTCCGGCACAGGGCTTCCGGGAAGAGGCACTCTTGCATCAGGTGCCGAGGCCAGTCCTTTTACCCTGCCATGCGGAGTTTCAATATGACAATCGATACAATTTCTTTTTTTACGGTTGGCATAAAGATTATCTGTCATCAGAAGAAGTTTATCATCTCTGAGCAGATCATTATGACAACGAATGCAATTGTTTTGAACTGCTTTTTTCCCTGCATCCTTGATAAAAATAACCTGGGGTTCTTTCCTCAGAGTGAAGATGGTGGCATGACGCAAGCCATCCATAGCTTTAAAGTAATATTTATTAAATACATTGTTATGCGGAACGTGACAGTCATTACAGTTGGTAAACTCTCTATGAGCGCTGTGTGTCCATGTTGCATATTGCGGAGCCATGATATGACAATTCACGCAGGTTTCGGGTTTATCTGACAAATAGGAAGGGGCGTTGGAAATATAAAACGCATAAAGAAACAAGCCGCAGAAAATGCCGGCAGTTATGATCACCGGTACTTTCCACTCAGGAGGTGGAATAAATTTATTAAGAAGATTCTGAAAATTCATGCCACTACTTTGCTTCAAAAATAAGTAAACAAGAGATATAAAACAAGAGGGGGAAGTGGTTCAGTGGATGAGTGGTTGAGTGGTTACGTGGTTGAGTGGATAAAACGGATTATTTGAGTAATTGAGTAATTGAGTAATTGAGTAATTGAGTAATTGAGTATTTGAGTATTTGAGTATTTGAGTATTTGAGTAGAGGCACACAGCTATGCGTTACACGAAGAAGTGACATGTGACATGTGACGTGGTTAAGTGGTTACGTAGGGGCAAAGCTATGTCTTTGCCCTTTTTAAGGGATCACGATATCATGGTGAACCCCGGCGGGGTATCAATATAATAGCCAGGGGTGGCAACCCCTGGAAAAATGACGAAATGAAAATCCGCCGAACAGAAATCGGAACTTAATATCGATTGGCTTATTGAGGCGGAACAGAAATAGTTAATATAAGGAACAGTAATTAAAACACATTCAGTATTAACAAAAGAATGTAAACTTTTTCCAGGACGACAAAATCGAATCCATAACAATTTGTATATAAGAGAAATCGTTGTGGCAAAGTTATGTCATTGCGTAACAAATTCTGAAATATGGTATATAATTGTAAGATTTTATATATTTTTGCAATCCGTTCTTAAACGCAGCAACGGTGGATATAACCCGTTTTCACTGAAGCAATGGTGGATAAAACGGTGTGTGATCCCGACTAACCGTCGGGATTAGCTGGCGCATCCCGACAGGAAGTGTCGGGAGGGTCGGAAGCCAGCTTACATAAAATACAATCGGGGTGTGGCGCAGTTGGCTGGCGCATCCCGACAGGAAGTGTCGGGAGGGTCGGAAGCCAGCTTACATAAAATACAATCGGGGTGTGGCGCAGTTGGCT
>Ga0068711_1001417_pt1 | contig 13934 bp, 9 predicted proteins | sample MTBAKMMethaMetaG_FD_62224 | JGI IMG/M metagenome (GOLD analysis project Ga0068711, IMG submission 62224) | Enrichment culture microbial communities from Arthur Kill intertidal strait, New Jersey, USA, that are MTBE-degrading - MTBE-AKM (Arthur... | ecosystem: Environmental > Aquatic > Marine >...
GACAAAAGTTCTCCTGTGCGTTGATGACAGCCTCAGCCCTTGATATTAAAAAACTTACGGAAATAGCAGCATGAAAAACACGCATAAAAAACAAAGAGTTGAAGAATTGTAGTACAGATTAGGATAAAAGGCCAGGATATATATAATCATGTTAATCTCGTAAATCCTGTCAGAAAATATTTTGGCATGATTTACATGATTGCAAATTTCAGAATAAGATCAGGGATTGGGGGGGTAGATAAACCCTCTAACCCGCCGGGCAATGACATTTATCAAGAAATTAAACGTTCAAAGTTTAAAGTTCAACTAAAGAAGATTGTCGCAGCAGGTTTGCCCGTTTACAACGCCGCGTAGTAGAGCAACAATGCCGCAATGTAAGCTTACCCGCAGGTACAAATCAAAACAAGAGGGCTTCACCGGACGGATATATGAAAATAGGTAAACGTTCCCGATTTTCCCCCCCGATTATTCCCCCCGATTATTCAACGTCCCCGATTATTCCCAACGTCCCCGATTATTCCCCGATTATTCCTGATTATTCCCCCGATTATTCCTTAGATAATAAATATACCTATAAGGTCTTCTGATCCCTATAAACCAAGTAGAAGGCGAAAGGTCATTCGGATAAACGTCTTCGTACTCTATTTTTCTCAAAGCGTACAAAGCCATTTTGAAACGGAGGTCAGTTGATCTTCATCGGTAAGGTTGGCAGCATTCTCCAAGCTACCTTTCTTGAGCATTTCCCAGATCTCCTTGGCCATCTTGGCTTCAATGGCTGCTCCAATGAAGAAAATATGTGGTTTGAGTTTCCGCTTTGAAAATGCCTCGCGAATCCTATTCAGCGATGTCCTGGCAGTTTTCCAATGTTCATCCGCACCCGCCGGGTCGATCCCACCTTTCAATTCGCCAAGAGCGAGATAGGCTGAAGGTGTTTTGATGACTTCACGCGTCAGTTTTTCGGCAGAACACTTGAACAGCGACAAATCCACATTATTTCGGAACAAGGGCACGGTGATGTTATAAAGCAGTGTTCGTGGACCTTTTGCCGCGACCCAACATAGACCATGTAGCGATAATTCTACATCTGCGTCATCCTCCGGCAGATCAACCCAAGTATTTGTTTCATTGCGAAGCCACCGACACTGGTATCCGGCAAGTTTCAGGTAGGCAATGACAGCTCGTGTGAGTTTTTTCTGTGCCATGAAGCCGCCGACGTTCCGCATCGAACCACCCAGAGTGTCGCCACGCGTTAGCAAGAATCGGAAGACAAGCTCCTCGACGAAATTAACACCTGCGGGTTCGAGGAAGTTCTTAATAAGACCATCAACAGCCTCGTGCATGTCCGAGTCTTGCAGGTGATTCGTTGCCTTGTCTGACAGTCCAGCGGCGGTTAGCAGGGCAGCATGAATATCTGGAATATTGAGCAAGTCTCTGGGCGACCGAGCTTTACTTGCCGCTGTTTTCAAAGCGTGTGCCTGAGCGACAAACGGAGTGGCACGGCGATTCTTCTCCAGTGCAAGAGCGACGAAACCCGCGCGGACAGCCTCGTAGGTTGTCTCAAGGCTTTTGCTGGATTTGAGGTGTTGAAGATGTGCTTTTGTCATTATGCTATGCCTTTCGCCAGACATATACGCATTTTCGCAGCGCTTCACGCCCGTGTACACCCATTTGTTGACTGCTGTTGCCTTTACCGTTGGGCAACACTAGAATCTGCTCTGTCTTGAAACCTAAGTTTTCGGCAATCTCCGAAAGGATGATGTCCACAGATATGCTTGCTCCGGCATACCGCACGTTGTCATTCACCATGATCAGCGGTGCGCCCTTCTTTAATACACGTGATGACTCGAAAATGACACAAGCCATCTCGTAGAAGTAGCCGCGTACCATACGAGGGATACCGTTATTATTGAGCAGATCGAGTTCTTTCTGCAAATCCAGGTAGGCAAGGATACTTTGTAATAGGGGGTGATGGTCAGCAGCGGCGACAGCAGCTTCCCATTTCGGATTCAGTGTCAATAAGTCCTTTGCCCGGTTTTCAACGGTGCAACTCAACATCTCCTGCCTAAGTCCAGCCAATCCTTTTTCATCAATACCAAGCAGCGCAAGCTCCAGGGCATAGGTGCGTGTGTAATCGTAACGATTGCAGTATGGCGGAGAGGTAATCAATCCATCGTAGGACCCCGGCTTGAGCTTCGGCAGGATATTCAGGCATGATCCGCAGTATAGCTTGATTTCTGCCTTTGAACGGGATGCGGTGAATAAATCTTCGGGCGTATCGGAATCGCTCAAATCCACAATCATTTCGTGAAGTTTGCTAGTAATAGCTTCGTCAAAACTCAGGATCGCGCCCTTATCGAAAACCTTTTTTCCTTGGCGTCGGCCGGAGCGATAATCCCATCGTAAATATTGACCATCTTTTCTCGTGTAACTGATGCTCTCGAGAATACATAATAAGGCAAATAGCAGTACAGCTTTTACGGGTGGTTCCTCTTGTTCTAACACATCGAGAAATCGCCCCATTGCTTCAAGTGTTTCTGCTGGGTATGCTCCACGTGTAATTCTTAGTTCATTTATAGACTTAGCCGTCTTGCTCTTAGCCCAGGGGCGTTGCTTTCTCCAATAGGCAAGACGCTTTAAATCCGCATCTTTGAATTCCCAATCGATGAGTTTCTTTGTCGCGATAACGATTTGGCCTATCGGGAGCAGTTCGATGCCTTCAGATTTTATCCCTAAACCGCTTGCGGCAAACAAAGCTGTCCCACTTCCTGCAAATGGATCAAGCACCGTGCCCTTGTCAATATGGTATCTGTTCAACAAGTGCTCAACGAGACCCGCAGAAAAGGCTTCTTTATACTTGAACCAACGATAAACGGCCTTGATCTTATTGGCCTGAAAGCTCACCATTGCTCGAGTGAGAGAATTATCAACACACAGTTTTTTTGTCCATTTTAATTCGGACTTGCTGTTCAACTTCTCAATTCGGTTTATAGACTCGGTAACAACAGATGACACACTGTCATCGTTCGAGATCATTGCTCTGTCTATCGATTTTGTTAGAGGTTGTGTCATTGCTATGCCTGAAAACCTCATTTATTCGCCTATCTGCCTTAAATTGGACAAGTTGCCCGCCTTCTCGCCAAGCTATGCATTTGTCGCCACAGGCCTGCCCGTCCCTGATGCCGCGATGCAAGATGAGACTGTGTGTATTATAACTCTACCATGCCGTGATGTAAAGCCGCAATGCCTTAATGTAAGATGAATCGGTGCGAGATTTCGCACCCTGCTAAACTGACCATCGGTCAGTTTGAATAATTTAGAGATGTCGGTCAATTGTTCAGTTGGCTGACCCGGCAGGAGAATAGCTCGCAATTCGCCTGGAAGGTGTCGGCTTGGCCGAAGCCGGCGATAATCAGGACGCGGGGCAGGTCGGGGGCGGCAGGCGGTAAAAGGGCGGCGGCGAAGTCGTCGTGGCTGTGCAACATAGGGCCGACGTCCCAAAGAATGCTCCGCTCGGCGTCAAATACCCAGGCGGAGTCCAAAACGATGTCCGGACCCTTACCCTTGCCGGGGTCGTTTTCCCCGCCGCATAAGAGGATGTACCGGCCGCGGCGAAGTGGGTCGGATTCGTATAAGTCAACGGCGACCATATCCGACGCGCCCGGCTGAATGCGAGAAAGAGAGGTTGGCTTTAATACCGGGCCGAGGGTTAAGGTGTCAGTCGAAGGGTCGAAGAGCCAGGTCTGGTTGGTACAGGTGTTGTCGCGAATGAATTGTCCGCCGGCGATGAAGACTCGGCCATCGTAAAGCAGGACGGCAGCCTGGTCGTCCAGGGCGGCGGGCAGGCGACTACTACAAAGGTGGAAGGATTCGTCGGCAGGATTAAATATCTCGAGAGCACGGCTGCGGCCGGCAATAAGGAGGACACGGCCATCTTTTAAAGAGACGGTAGCGTGGTCGGTGTGGCCGGCAGAAGATCGAGAGCGGGTGGGTCTGATGGTATAGGCGTCGGGCTGGTTGGGGTCTGGTTCGAGCAGCTCCGCCCAGCGACTGTCGCCGGTGATGAGCACCTGAAACCGGGCGGGCGCGGAATTTGAAGGAAAAATCAGATTGAGCAGCGGTCGGCGACGGGCAACAGCCATCCAGCCAATAACCGTGCAGGATTCATCCCGCGGATGGAAAAGCTCAATGGAGCGCATGGTTCTGTTGTCCTGGCCGCGGCCGCCGACAATCAAAACGGAGCCGGTGGGCAGGCGAAGGGCGGCGTGCTCCAGTCGGCCAAAGTTCAATCGGCCGGCGGCGAACCGCCAGGAAAGGCGACGATGGTCGAACAGGCGAATCAGATTGGCGGCGACGGGGATTTTGTAAAACAATTTGCCGTATCCGCCGGCGACCATAACATCACCGTTATCTAAAGTGGTGGCGGAGTGGGCGATGGTGGCGGCGGGCAGCAGGGCGGCAGGGCGGAAGCAGGCGGAGCGACGGGGGGCAGGCGAGCTTGTCGAGGAACTAAAAGGCGGAGGCGGAGTTTGGGCGATAAGCGGGCGCAAGACACAAAGCGCGAGAAATAATAAAACGAATGAAAGTCTAAGCGACAACATCGTCGGCCGGGGTAGGTTTTCCCATAACATAGCGGTATTTTAGCGCTAAAAGAAAGTCAGGGCAAAGGTTTTCCGTGTGCGGAATTATTTTGGCGACGAGGGATTGTTTTGAAGAGAGAATATTAATTGACCAGCCTGCGCGATAAAACTAGGATGGGGCCCTGGTGCGGGGTGAAAGGTGTGAAGGCGGCGCTGCGCGAGAACAGTAGAACAGTAGAAAGTAGAGAGTTGAATAAGAGTAAGAAAGTAAGAAGGTGGGAAGGGGAATATAAGAGAGGGGTCGGGGGTCAGGGGTTGGGGGAAGAGTAAGAAAGTAAGGAGGCGGCGCTGCGCGAGATAGTAGAAAGTTGATAGTAGAAAGGAGAGAGTTGAATAATAGTAAGAAAGTGAGAAAGTAAGAAGGTGAGAAGGGAAAGATAAAGAAGTGTGAAGGGTGTGAAAAGTGTGAAAGGTGTGAAAAGGAAATGGTGGGAGATTCGAAAAAGATCTGCGAAAGTTAACTGCTTAGATAGGTTGGAGTTATGCTGGAGGAATTATTGTCACAGGGCGTTATCGGCTTGCTGGCGGGATTGTTGGGCGGGCTGTTCGGAGTAGGTGGGTCAATAATTATTCTGCCGGGACTGATAATATATTTTAATTATTTCCACGGCGGATACAGCGGACAGTTGCAACACCAACTGCAGGCGACGGCGATGATCTGCAATTTTTTTATCGCCCTGCCGGCGGCGATAACCCATTATCGGGCGAAAGCGGTGGTAAAACCGGTAGCGGGTAGAATGATATTGTCCGCGCTGGCGGGAATTATCATGGGGGTGAGTCTAAGTAACAGCCGATTCTTCGCCCATAACCGGGGAGTGTATTTGACCTATATCCTGGGCGGATTTTTGGTGTATGTGGCGGGATATAATATCTACCACTTGTTTTCGCGGAAAAAAGAAGAACCAAGCTCATATCCCACGGCGGCGGGACCGATGGGCGGGAAAGTTCTGCTGGTGGGCGGAGCGATGGGACTGATAGCGGGATTGCTGGGCATCGGCGGCGGAGTAGTGGGCGTGCCGGGCCAGCAATTTTTATTGGGGATGCCGCTGCGACGGGCGATAGCCAATTCCGCAATTACCATCGTTTTCGTGGCATTGGCAGGTGCGATTTATAAAAACGCCACCCTGGGGGTACACCAGGCGGCGGCAGAGGACGCAATCCGGCTGGCGGCAATGCTGATTCCAACCGCAATTGTGGGCAGCTTCATCGGAGCGCGACTGACCCATGTTTTCCCGGCAAAAGTGCTGCAAATAGTGTTTATATTATTTATCGCGGTGATGGCCTATAAGACCTTAACGATAACGAAAACTAACAAAGCAAATGATATTAACACCGCCGAGCCAAAGACGAGCTATTTGTTACGCCGTAAGAGGGAATATAATTCCTCATTTTTCAAGAGCCAGGAGGCGCCGACAAAAAGCAGACTGCTAATCGTTACCACGGCAAAAACCTGTAGACTGCTGCGATAAGCGCTAAAAGCCTCTAAAGTCAGGTAGCCGCCCAGGACCATGATCGCACAAGCGAGGCAGGTTTTACGGCACAGCCCGGCCAGCCCGTCGCCAAGACGCAGTTGATAGCGATTGATCAGCAGCCTTAAAAGTATAACGACCTGAATGGTGGCGCAAAGGGCGGTGGACAGGGCTAACCCGCCAGTACCCAAAGGCCAGATCAAGACCAGGTTTAAAAAAAGATTAAGCAGAATCATCCGTACGGCAATCTTTACCGGGGTAATTGAATCCTGGAAGGAATAATACGCCCGCACCACCAGTAACTGGATGCAGTAGGCGGTAATGCCCAAAGCGTAAAACAGCAACGTCCAGGCGACCTGCAAGGTATCATGATGGGTAAAAGCGCCCCTTTCGAGAATCAAACTAACCACCGGCACGCGGATCAAGATCAAACCCAAGGTGGCAGGGAAGGCGACAAAAATCGTCAGGCGCAAACCTTGCGCCAAGATACGGGAAAAACTGAGATGGTCCTTCAGGGCGGCATGCAGACTTAAAAGGGGGAAAACGGCGGTAGCCAGGGCGACGCCAAAAACTCCTAACGGCAACTGGTACAATCGCTGGGAATAGTACAGAAACGAAACAGAACCCTCTACCACCGGATAGCGGATGGTATAACCCCAGAGGGTAAAACCGGCGCCCGCCTGCGAGCCGGACAAAAAATAGGCGATCAGATAATCGCAGAGGGCGTTGATCTGCATGGCGGACAAACCCAGGATCATCGGGGCCATCAGCCGAAAAATCTGCCGCAGAGACTTATCCGCAAAGTCAAAGCGGAACCGCAAACTGATACCCGCCCGCCGCAGGTCAGGATATTGCAGCAACAATTGCAGGAAACCGGCAATCAGCACCGCCAGGGCGACAACATATATCTGCCGCCAGGGGTCGTCACCAAAAAACTTTCGAAAGTAAATGATGGAAATGATTATGCATAAATTCAGCAGAATGGGCAGGGCGGCAGGAGAGGCGAAATGACGGTGAACGTTGAGCAGGCCCCCTAAAGCGGCGGCGAGGCAGATCAACAGCAGATAAGGCAGCATGATAGCAGTCAACGCCAAAACCAGAAAGGTTTTCGGCGAGTGACTAGTAAATCGCCAGTAGAAGTAAATAAAGGCTTCGCCCAGGAGAATCAAGGCCATCAGGATCATTATTAAAAGGGTAATAACGCTGTGTACCAGGGCACGAGCGGCTTTTCGGTCGCTGTGTAACTGCTGAGAATAAACCGGAATCAGGGCGGCAGAGAGCGCTCCTTCGCCAAAGAGCCGACGAAAAAGATTGGGCACCATAAAGGCAATGGCAAAATAATGCCAGACGGCGGTACTGAAAAAATAAGCGCAAACAATATCCCGGACCAGACCAAAGACCCGGCTGACCATGGTTAGGCCGGCAATCAACCGGGCAGAACTGATGAAATGATGCCCCGACTCGTCAGCCGAACCCGGCGCTAAAGATCCTTCTTCCCGAACCTGCATTTTTTCCTATAAACCAGATCAGACCAAGTGAGCAATTTCTTATGGACCACCCTGAACGACAGCCAGAGTTTTTTCCTGAGAGTTTAGGGGAGAAAAATTTTTCCCGCGGCTATTAATACCACAGCCGCTAATTTTGCTGGTTTTCCTGCTGCACCTTCTTTTCCCATTCGATAAACTCCGGCGTCTTCTGGATCACAGTTCGAGCTTCGATATCAGCCTGCAATTTTCCGATAGCCTCGGTTTGGCGTTCGTAATTCAACTGGTTTATGACTTGCCCTTTGATGTTTTCAAAAGGCTTCGGCTGAGGCGGCACCAGCGAAATAACCTTGATTACCTCGAAAAACCCCTTCCGCCGGTCACCCAGTATCGGGCCGATGATGTCGCCCGGTTTGGCCTTGTTAATCTCGTCGGCAACCTTTCGACCTAAAATCCGCCCCACGTTGCCGTAGTCGGTCTTTTCGATAAGGCCGTTCTGGTCTTTGTCGCTCGCCTTGGAGTATTGCCGGACCAACTGGTTGAAATCCTCACCCTGTTTGGCTTTCTGCGCAATCTCCTGGCCGAGCACCGTCGCCTGCACGGCTATATGCTGGATGTTGGCATCGGTAAATCGCTCCATATATTGAGTAGTGTGCTCATTATAATAAAAAAGCGCTTCCTTTTCCGTTACCCGGGGGACCTCCTGCTCCAAAAAATCACGGTTCAACAGCTCATCGGCAATATAGTATTCTTTGTTCATTTCGGCCATGAAGGCATACTCCCTTTTCTGCAGCAGGCCGCGACGCTTGGCCTCAGCAACCCTTTTCTGAACGTTAGCCCACATGACCGCAGCGCCAGGAATATCCCCTTGTTTGTGAAAATCGACGATAGCCTGTGCCTGCCAGGTCCGCAGCGGAACACCATTGACCGTAACGAGAATGCAATCGGGATCGTTAGGGTCTGTGGACTCGGCGGCAGCAGGAGCGGCGGCAGCAGGAGCGGCGGCAGCAGGAGCGGCGGTGGAAGGTTTTGCCTGAGGCGGCTGCACGGCTGATGTTAAGCCGGGCTGAGCTGATGGGACTAAAGCAGGTTTGGCGGCATCTTTGCCGGAACCGGGCCGGGCCGGGCCGGCACAGCTAAACTGAATAACCCCCAAACCCGTCATTATCAGAATGACAACCATATACCGCAATTGTTTCATGGTGGTATTCTCCTGTTAATAAACCAAGATCCGTTTTTCTATTTTTTTTACAAAGATGACCAGTGATAAATATTATCTATATCTCATCATCCGCATTTAATCATCCAATTCCGGAATTTCTTGAAAAGGAACATTCTTTTCGATTTCCTGGGGTAAAACTTTTCTCTCAAAACCGGCCCGCTTTTCGATATTTTCCGGATTAAGATGAATAATGGTCATAAGATTCTGATTGCGGCTGATAATATCCTCGGTGACCAGGGGCTTGCGACGCAGGTACTCGTCTTCGCCGGGTGTTTTAACCTGTAAATCCTTGAATACCAGGCAACTGAACTCAATAGGCAGATTGATTACCGCTATCTCGCCTTGTTCGGCGTTCTCTGACGATCTGGCCTGCAGGACCGCCTTTCGCAGGAGAGAGGAAAGCCGAGTGACCTGAGGCAAAACATAGGAAGAGACATTGGGATTGTTTTGCGCCATCTGTTGCCAATGGTCTATTTGCTGACGGATCGCCGTGAGAGAATCTTCCTTTAAAGTCGCGGCCCTTGCCGGCTGATTGGGTTCGGCCGGGGCAACAGCAGCATTAAACTCCGTCAGGGCAGCGGTCCAGTCGGATCTGGCCGACTGGGCAAATTGCCGGGCTTTTTGCTCGGCTAGCCCATAAGCCTGGAGATTTTTCCAGTCTTCCTTGACCTGCTCTTTGAGGGGGTTTTCCCCGCCGGCGGCAGCTATCTGGGAAGCCGGCCCTTGCCGACCGTCGTCATTAAGAGAAACCGGCTCACGCTGGCGGTCCACCGCCACAACCCGCATCATGTAGGCGGCTAAATCCTGCCCCATCCTGATAGCCAACAAAGACTTGATGTCCTCGCCCAACCGGACCGGGGCAAGTTCATATTTGCTGGCCAACCCTTTGTGCAAAGGCTGACAATCGAAGATAATGTCCAAAGCCGAATACTGAGGCTGACCCTTGCTGAGCTGATAAGTATAAGCGAAGTTGGGATCAGACTGAGCGCCACGGTAAAAAATAAAGTCAGTCTTACCATAGGAAACGGGTAACTGGGATGTGCTAAATTGGCGGGCAAGCTGAACAAAATCGCTGAGGTTCTCGGTCGCGGCCACAGTGTCAGGAGAATCCGGTTTAGCCGACGGCGTGCTATGGGAACTTTGCGAGGCAAGGGCCGCCTCGGCCAGGACCTTTTCCGCCATTTGCCGGGCCTGCTGCTTTAAGCAGGCGGTCTTCACCTGCTCGTAGGCTTCGTCGAAAGGCAGATGGCGATATTGCGGCGGCGGTGATTTGCCATCCTGGTCCTTCGTTTGAGGAACTTCTTCCCGAAACGCGTCTTTATGAGCGAGCCAGTATTCGCGGAGCTGATCTTCCTGCTGCTGCGGCGTAAGCTGGGCAAACTCGGCGGCAACCAGATTTGCCGCCTGATTAATATCCACCCTGAGAAATTCCACCTGCACCCGATCGGGCAGCAGATAGCCGAAACCAAAAGGATTGTCGTCGCTTGTCTGGTCGGGGGAAAACCGGCGGTAGGCGTCGAAGTGCCCCTGTAAATCCTGTTCATTAGGCTCCGACACCTTGTCGAGAAACTGCCGGCCATTAAAACGCACAAAAGTCCCCTCGACAGTGTCGTACTGGATGAGATCACGAATCTCCGTACGTAACTGCGGCTCACTGAGGTCCAGGGTGCGCGTGACCAGATGGCCATAGCGTAAGACGGCGATATAATTGCCCATGGCGTTACGCAGATCATCCTCCGTCAAGGCAAACTGGGAAAGCACGACACTAAAACTGACCGGGCGAATCCGACCGGCATCTATCGCCTGCTGCCGAACATTGATTAAGGCGTCGATCTGGGCTTTAGTGGCATAAATGCCGCCGTTGTGAGCTTCCTGGGTCAACAGCAGATAATATAGTTCGGCATTGTTAATATCAGACAAGGCTAGTTGATCGATATGGGTGATTATCTGGTCCCGGTCCTGCGGGTTCTTCGTCCAATCAGCCTGGTGGGCCAACTCGTAGAGAATTCTCCGAAAATAACGAGAGAAATTAGGCTCGCCAAAAAGCAATTGATGCACTGCCATGATGGTTAACTTGTTGATGTTTCCGATTTCCCGAACCTGGGGAATCAACCCCATCATGGCAATGGTGTCAACCTCCAAGGCCCGAAGGGCATTGAGTTGCTGTTTGGCCTGGTAGAGCATGACATTGGTGACAGGCTGTTTTTGGCCGTTCTGATTGACATAACCAACGACATGCTCGAGATGCGTGCGGGCTTGCCGGCCCATATAGGTCGGCAGCAGGAAACCAATCATCAAAAGCGTCCCGAAAAGTGCCAGCAGCTTTTTGTTGTTTTTACGAAACCATCGGATAACCGACATGGGAGCAACTCCATAGTTATTGTTAAAGTAATACTAAACGGCAAAATAATTATAATTCAATTAGTATAATTCGAATATCAGCCAGAGGCAATCAATAATTAACCTGCCCACCGGCAAAAACTGCCATCACGGCGAATTATCATCTTGACATAAAGAATTTGCTTTGTTATCCGCTTCTGCTTTGAGTTTGGCATTAATTTTTTGACATTTTTATTTGTTACGGCCGAAGAGCCAAACTGGTCGATAGAATTTGGGCTATAGAATATTAACACTGAAAGCTCAAGGACAGGGAGATGTGGGGGAGGCCGGCGTATTTTATTGTTAGTGGTTATTTATAAAAGACTTATAAAAAATGGCACAAAAAAATACCGTCAAGAAATCCCGCAAACTGGTAATCGTAGAGTCACCCGCCAAGGCCAAGACCATTAATAAATACCTGGGCGGCGGATTTGTGGTCATGGCCAGTATGGGCCATGTCCGGGATTTGCCCGGCAAAACGATGGGTGTTGACATAACTGATTCTTTTAAGCCAAGTTATGAAATAATACCCACGCGGAAAAAGACCATAACCCAACTCAAGGCGGCTATGAAAGATGCCGCAATGGTGTATCTGGCGACCGACCTGGACCGGGAAGGTGAGGCGATAGCCTGGCACCTGATGGAGGCATTGAAGATTAAACCCCAACAGGCGCAGCGGGTAGTCTTTAATGCCATCACCCGCAGTGCCATCGAACAGGCCTTCGCCCACGGCCATCCCCTGAATATGGATAAGGTCAATGCCCAGCAGGCCCGGCGAATTCTCGACCGCATCGTGGGATATGAAATCAGCCCCTTGCTGTGGAAAAAGGTCGCCCGGGGACTGTCCGCCGGTCGGGTACAGTCGGTAGCGGTGAAATTGATTGTGGATCGAGAAAAAGAGATCCAGGCCTTTGTGCCGGAGGAATACTGGAAGACCAGCGGGATATTCAGCACCAAAAATGACCCGGAGCTGGCCAACGAATATCAAAAGTTCATCGAGGAATTTAAGGACAAATCGCCTACGGTCAAACAGAAGGGCGACTGGCTGGCCAGACACGATTCCTGGGAGACACAGCTAATCAGTGTGGGGGGGAAAACGTACAAGCCGCATAATGAAACAGAAGCCCAGCAGGTGCATAAGGCCCTGTATGGGGCGAAGTTCCAGATCAAGCAGGTAAGCACCAAGCGGACGCAGTCCGCGGCCCCAGGGCCGTTTATCACCTCCACCATACAGCAGCAGGCGGCAAATCGACTGGGATTTTCCACCAAACGCACCATGCAAATTGCCCAGCAATTGTATGAGGGGGTGGAAATTTCCGAGCTGGGCAGTGTCGGGCTGATTACCTATATGCGAACGGACAGCACCCATCTGGCCCCGGAGGCAGTCCAGACGGTACGGGATTTTATTAATCAAAATTACGGCGACCGGTACCTGCCGGACAAGGCCAGGATATTCAGCACCACTAATAAATCCGCCCAGGAGGCCCATGAGGCGATTCGGCCGACGGATGTAACGCTAACCCCGGAAAGGCTGCGAAATGATTTAAATGCGATGCAGTGGAAACTATATCAGTTGATCTGGAACCGGTTCGTCGCCTGCCAGATGACACCGGCCTTGTGGGATGTCACCAGCGTAACCGTAGCCGGCCAGACCAGTCTGGGTGAGGCTGTCTTTAAGACCAGCGGACGAAAGCTGGTTTTTGACGGTTTTATGAAGGTGAGCGGCATAACTACCAGCAATGGCGAACAAATCCTGCCCACCCTGGAGGAAGGCGCCGTGGTTTGGCCGATAAAGATCGAGCCAACCAAACTATTTACCACGCCGCCGGCCCGCTATACCGAGGCGTCACTGGTCAAAACCCTGGAGGCGGAAGGTATCGGCCGACCCAGCACTTACGCAACTATTATCTCCACCATCCAGACCCGCAAGTATGTCGAGCAAATCGACAAAAAATTCCATGCCACCGACCTGGGTATTGTGGTCACCGATAAACTCAGCGAGCATTTTCCCAAGGTGATGGATCTGGCATTTACCAGCCATATGGAAGAACAACTGGACAAGATCGAAGAACAGCATCTGGACTGGATAAAAGTGCTGCATGAATTTTACGGACCCTTCAAGGAGAATCTCGACCGGGCCCACGAGGAAATGGTCCATGCCAAGGCCCAGGTTCAGCCGTCGGAATATAGCTGCCCCAAGTGCAATCGGCCGCTGGTCTATCGCTTCGGCAAAAACGGCAGATTCCTGTCGTGCAGCGGCTATCCCGATTGCGAATTTGCCGCTCCCTGTGACCGACAGGGCAAGCTCGTCCAGCCGCAGGAGACCGAACATAAATGTCCCAATTGCGGTAAGGCAATGATCTTGCGGCAGAGCCGATTCGGCGTTTTTTTGGGCTGCAGCGGCTATCCCGAGTGCAAGACAACCATGAAAATGGATCGCCAGGGGAATCTCCTGCCGCCGAAGAGTCCGCCGCAGCCGACCGGTATCCGCTGCTATAAATGCGAGGGAGAACTGGTGGTCCGACAAAGCAAACGGGGCGATTTTTTAGGCTGTAACCGGTTCCCCAAATGCCGCACGATAATCAGCGGCAAACAACTGGAAAATCTGCAAAAATGGCAGGAGCAGGGTATCTGGCCGCCGAAAAGCCAGCAAGAGGCGGATGAACTGCTCGGCCGAAAGAAAAAAATCAAAGGTCGCAAAGAAGCCGGCGATAAAACCCGAAAAGTTAAATCGCAAACGAAG
>Ga0068711_1001420_pt1 | contig 13900 bp, 10 predicted proteins | sample MTBAKMMethaMetaG_FD_62224 | JGI IMG/M metagenome (GOLD analysis project Ga0068711, IMG submission 62224) | Enrichment culture microbial communities from Arthur Kill intertidal strait, New Jersey, USA, that are MTBE-degrading - MTBE-AKM (Arthur... | ecosystem: Environmental > Aquatic > Marine >...
CTGTTCGCGGCACCGGTCCTGGCCGCTCAGGGCCCCTATATCGGCGGCGGGCTTGGGGTCACCGAACTTGATGATGACGCTGCCGACACCGGCTACAATGTGATGATCGTGCTCGGTCAAAACTATGAGCCCAACCTGCGTTTTGAAGGCGAATTCGCTTATCGCGAAAACAGCCTTGGCGCAACCGCCGCTAACGGTGCAGACATCGATGGGGATATCGGCACCTTCAGTGTCATGTTCAACGGTTATTACGATCTGCCCCAAATGGGATTTTTACAGCCGTTCCTGGGAGTCGGCATTGGCGGCGCCAATGTCGATTACGACGCCAAAGCACTCGGAAGCAGCCTGGCTGACAGCAACGACACGGTTTGGGCCTATCAAGCCATCGCCGGCGTTGCTTATCCACTGAGCCAGTGGCTTAAGCTAGACTTTGCCTACCGTTATTTTGGTACCCAGGATGTCCAGTTGCGTGACATCAACGACGAGCCGTTCGAGGTTGAATATCAAAGCCATAACCTCAATTTCGGCCTGCGCTACGACTTCTACTAAAAAACGTTGAAAACGGATCTGATTTACACCGGGCGGGAATCCTTTTTCCGCCCGGTTCTTGTTTCCAGCCTGCGCTTTTCCTTTATTCTTTCCGCCCCACCAAAAACATACTTGACAGGTCATTAAAACATACGTTTAAATCATCCGTATGAAATAGACGATTTATAGTCCGCCGCACACAACGTTTCAATCCCTCCGCGCCATCAGTCAGAAAGACGTGGGGGTTGCCGCTTCACCAATTCCTTTTGAGGCAGTAATAATGACAACGCCACCGATCGACACGAAGCAGCGCCTCCTTGACACTGCCGAGCGCCTGTTTGCAATGAACGGCTTCCACAGCACCTCGCTGCGCACTATCACCCGTGAAGCCCAGGCCAACCTGGCCGCCGTCAATTACCATTTCGGCTCCAAAGAAGCACTTATGGAAGCCGTCCTCGAACGGCGGCTCGGCCCTCTCAACACCGCTCGCGAGGAACGCCTCCGCCAGGTTTTAGATGAAGCTGCCGGAGGAGAGAGAAGTCCTCTTTGCCGCGACGTGTTACGTGCCTTCGTCGAACCGACTTTGCGCTTTCGCGAAGCAGACGCGGGTGCGCGCTATTTTCTACTCCTGGTCGGACGTAGCGTGGCTGAGGCCGACAGCACCGTGCGTCAGTCGTTTCTGCGCCAGGTGAAACCGATCTTCCTTTTGTTTAAAAACGCTTTACAGCTAGCCCTACCTGAGCTGTCGGAGACGATTCTTCTTGCCCGCCTGCATTTCACCATCGGCGCCTTGCATCACATCATGTGTATGCCGCTGCAGACCGGCATCGCTCCGCCGGAACTCATCTTGAACTGCGATTCGGCCTTCATGCTTGAGCTTTTGCTCCCCTACCTGACAGCGGGAATGGAGGCACCATGATCGAACAACGACTCCCAGCCCTTTTGTGCGGATTGGCGTTGTTATGGAGTACGGCGGGCTGTAGTCTGCTTCCCACCCGCCATGCTGATCCGACGACTGAACTGCCCTCTGTTTATCAAAACCTGCCGGGGCAGACCGAAACGGCACTTCTGCCTGACTCATGGTGGCAGATCTTTGCCGACCCGATTCTCGACCAACTGATGGCAGAACTGTTTGGCCAGAACCTCGACCTGGTCCAGGGGGTAGCCCGCTACCGCCAGGCCGAAGCCCAGTTAAAAAGCACCTCGTCAGGGTTGTGGCCCGCGCTCAACGCCGAGGCGGCGCTCAGTCGTGATCGACAGCCGTCCATGGTCGACTCGGTCACCGGCACTAACTATCACTACTCCCTCGCAGCCAGTTATGAAATCGACCTGTGGAACAAAATCGGCTCCCGCAGCGATGCTGCGCGGTATGACCTGGCAACGGCCGGAGATAACCTCAAGACCTTGTATTTGAGCCTTTCTGCACAACTGGCCGAACTCTACTTCCTGGCTCGTGAACAGCGGGCGCAAATTGCCCTGACCGATGCCACGATCGCTTCTTTTCAGGACACCTTGACCCGAGTGGAATGGCGCTATCAGCAGGGGCTGGTCCCGGCCCTTGATCTTTATCAGGCGCGTCAGAACCTGGCCTCGGCCAAAGCGCAACGCCCCCAGTTCGAAGCGACCCTGGCCAAGACCGAGCATGCCCTGGCCGTGTTGCTCGGCCGCTTCCCTGGCGAAGCCCTAAGCGGTAGCAGCAGCGTCCTGCCCGACCCGCCCGATCCTTTCCAGGTCGGCCTGCCAGCTGATCTTTTGACCCGACGGCCCGATATCCAGGCCGCCCTGCACCGACTGCAGGCCAGCGACGCGAGGGTCACCGCAGCCATGGCTGACCGCCTGCCAGCCATCAACCTGTTGGCCAGCGTGGGCCGCAGCCGCTCGGAAATGTCCACCCTCCCCATTGAAGGGAGCTTTTACAGCCTCGCCGGAAGCCTGTTGCAACCGATTTTTGATGCCGGTCGGCGGCGCGCGGAAGTTGAGCGAAACGAAGCTGTTTGGCAGGAGAATCTGGCCGCCTTTCAGAAAACCCTGCTGCAAAGTGTGCAGGAGGTGGAGGACGCCCTGGTCGCCAATCAGACCACCAATGCGCGGATTCAATTATTGCAAGAGCGTGTCGCAGCCACCAGCGCCAGCTTGCGTCTATCTGAAGAACGGTACCTGAAAGGGCTGAGCGATTACCTGCCGGTATTGACGGCGCAGGGATTGGACTTCAGCGCCCAAAGCAATCTCCTTGCAGCCCGCCGTCAACTGCTGACGGATCGCATTTCCCTGGTACGCGCCCTAGGCGGCGACTGGATGAATCAGGCCGTGGAACATCGGCTGGAACAATAAGACAAGGATTCCGAATTTATGAATAAACGACCGCTGTTCCTCAAAATTCTGTTGCCCATCATCTTTCTGGTCGTCGGTATCGTCGGCGTTCGTATCCTGATTCATGCCAAACGTCCTCCACAACAAGTGGCCAAGGAAAACCTCGGCGCCCTGGTGGAAGTTGTCGAACTGAAACGGCAGGACCATATCGTGACGGTGCAGGCCACCGGCACGGTGCAGGCACACCGGGAAACCGACATCACGCCGCAGATCAGCGGCAAGGTCAGTGAAATCTCTCCGAACTTTATCAGCGGCGGATTTTTCAGAGCCGGCGAATTGCTGTTTGCCATCGAGGCGGTCGATTACCAACTTGCCGTGGAACGCGCCCAGGCAGCCGTGACCAAGGCAGAGCTCGATCTCGCCACAGTGGAAAGCCAGGCCGAAGTGGCGCGAAAGGAGTGGCAGAGCCTGTCCCTGCAGAACGGCCAGACACCCAATCCGCTGGTGCTCTACCTGCCGCAGATGAAAAACGCCCGTGCCAGCCTGGCCTCAGCCGAAGCCTCGTTACGCCAAGCCCGCCTCGACCTGCAGCGGACGCGAATTGAAGCGCCCTTTAATTGCCGGGTTCGCTCGGAGAGCATCGAAATCGGCCAGTATGTGAAATCCGGTACAGCCGTGGCCAAGGTCAGCGGCACGGACTGGGCTGAGGTCGAAGTCCCCATCAATCTCGACGATTTGGAGTGGTTGCAGGTCCCGCGCCCCGGCCGACAGGGAAACGGCAGCAAAGCGACCTTGCAGCTGGAGACGGAAAAGGCCTCTCATACCTGGGCCGGCTTTATCGACCGCGCCCTTGGCGAAGTCGACACGCGGGGTCGCATGCTGCGCCTCATCGTCAAGGTGCCAGACCCTTACGGCTTGAAAAATCCAGCCCAACAGCTTCCGCTCGACATGGGACTGTTCGTCCAGGTAATCCTCGAAGGGGAACGCATCCCGGACCTGTTCCCCATTCCAGCCAGCGCGCTGCGTGAACAGAGCAGCGTCTGGCTGGCCGGCAAAGAAAACCTCCTGGAAATCCGGCCGGTGGACGTGGTGCGCCGGGAACGGGAAACCCTGTGGCTCGGTTCCGGCGTGAGCGATGGGGAGCGACTGGTCTTGACCCGCCTCAGCGGTGTTGCGCCGGGCCTCAAACTACGCCCCGTCGTGCCGGGAGAGACTCTATGAGAAGCGCCGTGCGCTGGATGGCCCAGAACCATGTGGCCGCCAATCTGCTGATGCTGGTGCTGATTCTCGGTGGCCTGATTAAGGGTCTGGCCGTCAAACAGGAGATTTTTCCCGAGGTCTCTCTCGACACCATTCAAGTCTCGGTCGCCTATCCTGGCGCCGGCCCGGAAGAGGTCGAAGAAGGGATTCTGCAGCAGATTGAAGAGAATCTCAGCAGTGTCGACGGCATCAAACAGATCAAATCGGTTGCGGCCGAAGGGGTCGGTACGGTCTCAGCGGAAATCAACGCCGGAGAAGATGCCGACCGCATTCTGCAGGACATCAAATCCGAAGTCGACCGCATCATCACCTTTCCGGAGGATGCCGAAAAACCGGTCATCACCAAGCTCCTCAATCGCCGCGAGGTTATTTCGGTGGTGGTCTATGGCGATCTTCCCGAACGGAGTCTGCGCGAACAGGCCGAGGACATCCGCGACGAGCTTCTCACCATCCCCAACATCACCCAGGTCGATCTGGGCGGGGTGCGGCCCTACGAAATCTCCATCGAAGTCCCTGAGGAGAACCTGCGTCGCTATAACCTGACCCTGGAGCAGGTGGCGCAGCGGGTCCGGCAGGCCTCTCTCGACCTGCCCGGCGGCACCATCAAAACCAGCGGCGGCGAAATCCTGCTGCGCACCAAGGAACGCCGCTACTACGGCCCCGGCTACGAACAGATCGACATCATCGTCAGACCGGACGGCACCCGCGTCAAACTGGGTGACATCGCCACGGTCAAAGATGCCTTCCAGGAGACCGACCTGTTCGCCCGTTTCGACGGCCAGCCCGCGGCCATGGTCAAGGTGTTCCGGGTCGGCGATCAGAAACCGACCCAGATGTCCAAGGCGGTCATCGATTACATCGAACAGAAAAAAGCCAGCCTCCCCGCCTCGGTGCACATCGCCTACTGGAACGACACCTCGGAGATGCTGCGCAGCCGCACCAACCTGCTTTTAAAAAATGCCGCGTTTGGTCTGATCCTTGTTTTCATCGTCCTCGGCCTGTTCCTGGAAATCCGCCTGTCGTTGTGGGTCATGCTGGGGATTCCCATCTCCTTCCTCGGGGCGCTGTTCGTCATGCCGATGATGGATGTCTCCATCAATATGGTCTCCCTGTTTGCCTTTATCCTGGCGCTGGGGATTCTGGTGGACGATGCCATCGTTATCGGAGAAAACATCTACGAACATCGCCAGCTCGGTAAACCCTACATGCAGGCCGCCATCGACGGCGCCCTGGAAGTTGCAGTGCCGGTCACCTTTTCCATCCTCACCACGGTTGCGGCCTTCGTACCGATCATTTTCGTCGAAGGGATGATGGGCAAGTTCATGCGCGTCATTCCGCTGGTGGTTATCGCCCTGCTGCTGGTCTCCTTGGTTGAGTCCCTGTTCGTGCTGCCGGCTCACCTTGCCCTCGGCCGACGCCGGGAATTGAGCGGCGGCGTGTTCGGCGCTATCGAGCGTAATCGGCGGCGCTTCGGGACCGGCATGGAGCGCTTCATCCGCGGCCCCTACCGGCGCTTGCTGGATCTCTGCATCAGCTATCGCTACGCGACCCTGGCCCTGGGGATCGCCGTACTGTTGCTGGCGTTCGGTATCGTGCGCGGCGGCATCCTCAAATTCACCTTCATGCCCGAGGTCGACGGTGACGTCATCACGGCCTCCCTGGAAATGCCGCGCGGCACGCCGGTGACCGAAACCGACCGCATCCAGCAGCTGATCGTGGAACAGGGGATGGCGGTAATCGCCGATTATGATCGCGACCGGCCAGCCGGCAACAGCATCCTGCGCAACATCTACGCGGTTGTCGGCGGCACTGTCGCCGGTGGTGGCCCAGCCGGCGGCAAAACCACCACCTCATCCCATCTGGCCGATATCGCCATGTTCCTCAAGGAAAGCGGTGAGCGAGGCGTCTCCTCCACCGAGATCGAACAGCACTGGCGGCAACGGGTCGGGGAAATTCCCGGCATCAAATCCCTGACCTTCAAATCCAACCTGGTCCGCCTCGGCGCCAACATCGACGTCGCTCTGGCCCACAAAGACTTCCAGGTCTTGGAAAAGGCCACCGCCCGGGTCAGCCAGGCTCTGGCAGCCTACCCTGCCGTCGGCGACCTGGCCGATTCCTACGCCAAGGGAAAGCAGGAGATCAAATTTCATCTCAAGCCCGAAGCCAGCACCCTCGGCATCACCGAAGAAAGCCTTGGCCGCCAGTTGCGCAGCGCCTTTTACGGCGCCGAAGCGCTGCGCCTGCAGCGCGGCCGCAATGAGGTCAAGGTCATGGTGCGCTGGCCTGAGGACGATCGCAAAAGCTTGTGGGACCTGGCCAACCTGCGCATCCGCACCCCGGACGGAGGTGAAATTCCCCTGTCGCGGGCGGCAACCATCGAGGAAGGGCTCGGCTTCAGCGAAATCAATCGCACCGACCAGAAACGGGTAGTGAACATCACGGCCCAGGTGGATAACAAAAAAGGCAACGCCGGGGAAATTCTCGAGGACATTAAAAATGGCGTGCTCAGCCAGTTGCGCCACGACTATCCCGGCCTGACCTACGATCTGGAGGGGGAAGAAAAAGAACGCCGCCAGTCCCTGGGGAGCCTGAAGGAAGGTTTTCTGCTGGCGTTGGTGGCCATCTATGCGCTGCTGGCTATCCCGTTCCGCAGCTACAGCCAGCCGCTGCTGATCATGACTGCCATCCCCTTCGGCCTGGTCGGTGCCATCGCCGGGCACCTGATCATGGGCTACAACCTGAGTATGCTGAGCATCTTCGGCATCGTCGCGCTGGCCGGGGTGGTGGTCAACGACTCGCTGCTCCTCATCGACCGCGTCAATCAGAATCGCCGCGAAGGGGCGGGCCTGAAAGATGCTCTGCTGGAAGCCGGGCAGCGCCGCTTCCGGCCGATCCTGCTCACGTCGCTGACCACCTTCTTCGGCCTGGCGCCGATGATCATGGAGACCAGCGTACAGGCGCGCTTCCTGATTCCCATGGCGATCAGCCTCGGCTTCGGCATTATGTTCGCCACCGGCATCACCCTGATCCTGATTCCGTCACTCTATCTGGTTCTGGAAGATGTCCGCGCCTTGTTCGGGCTCCCTCCCGACCATGCCGATCACCGGCCGCCGACGATTTGACGCCCAGATCACACCCTGACAGATACAAGTTTTTTTTCGGAGATACGTTTTGATTCAAACCGATTCACCGCACTTCCGCAAAATCAAGAAACTGGTCGGCAAGGCCATCGGCGACTTCAACCTCATCGAGGAAGGGGACCGGATTCTGGTCGGCGTATCCGGCGGCAAAGATTCCTACACCCTGCTGCATATCCTCGAAGCCCTGCGGCGCCGGGCACCGATTCCCTACGAGCTGATCCCGGTCAACCTGCACCCGGGCACCCCGGAATATCGTCAGGACGTGATTGCCGAGCACCTGCAGAAAAGCGGCTTCGCCGCGCACCTGGAACAGACCGACGCCTACGCCATCATTCAGGAAAAACGTCGACCCGGCACCTCGTACGGCTCGTTCTGCGCCCGCCTGCGGCGGGGTTCCCTGTACGGCTTGGCGGACCGCTTTGAGTGCAACAAGATCGCCCTTGGTCATCATCTCGATGACGTCATCGAAACCCTGCTGCTCAATCAGTTCTTCGTCGGTACGCTGGCGGCCATGAGCCCCAAATTGCAGGCGGACAACGAGCGTCATACAGTGATCCGCCCCATGGTCTATGTGGAGGAAAGCCAGATCATTGCCTTTGCCGAAGAAAATGAGCTCCCGATTGTCCCCTGCCGCTGCCCCGGCTGCGACGATCAGGACCAGCAGCGCCAGAGGATGAAGCAACTGATCGCAACCCTGGCCAAAGATATCCCGCAGATCCGCAACAGTCTGCTAGCCGCTACCGGCAATGTGCAACCGCGGCATCTACTCGACCCACGGCTGCAGCCATTTTGAATGATGCAATAACCGGCACTTTTCGATAAACTGACCAAGTACCTTTCAGACATGAATACGGGAAGAGGCCATGAAGTACCGGTACGAAAGCGGCAATGAATTCGATCTGGCGTCCAGGCTGCAGCAACTGCTGCTGCCGAAGAGTTCACCGGAATGCAGCTGGTGCTGCTTTGCAGTGAAGAACCGCATGGCGACCGGCATCGGCGGCGACTTTTTCGACTTCATCCGCAAACAGGACAACTGCCAAGTCGTTTTTCTGGGCGACGTCACCGGCCACGGCATCCACGCCTCGGTGGTCATGTCCCTGCTCTACGGCTACATCCACTGCATCTCCCTGCAACAGTGCGCCCCACTCGACGCCATCCTGCAGGTCAATCGCTTTCTGCAGTCCTTTGCCAAACGCTCCGAGCAGCTAGACTACTTTTTCTCCTGCACTCTGTTTTTCTGCATTATCGACCCGGACACTCTGCAGGCCCAGTATGTCAACTGCGGCCACGTCCCGCCCATGGTTCGGCGCCACAATGAGATCATCAATCTCCCCACCACCGGCCCGCCGCTCGGCTTCTTCGAGCAGCCCGACATTGAAGTAGGCACCTTTTCATTTCAAAGCCACGACAGCCTGCTCCTCTTCACCGACGGCATTACCGAAGCCGCAAATTCCAAGGATGGCTTTTTCGGCCGCGAGCGGCTCAAGGAGCTCCTGCTCAGCGCCAATGGCGATCACGAGGAATTCCTCGGTCAGTTGTTCGACACCCTGAAAACCTTTGAAGGGAAAGAAAACCCCAGCGATGACTGCACAGCCATCATGGTCGACTTCAACGGATGGAAACCGGCTCTAGGCTGATGAAAAGACGCCCGTCTGTGGCATTACCCTTTTGTATTTTCCTCGACAGACCCCCAGATACTTATTCTGAAAGCTATTCAGCTATTCTCGACGCCCACCCTATTCACGATTTCACATCCTTTTCACCCTCTCTTCAAATTTCCTTTACCTCGACGTTCTAGACTCTTCCAAAACATGTTGAACACATTCGTTCATTTTGCCAAGGAGGTGCCGCCGTGGGTGAAGGAAAAACCGGTTTGAGGATTTGGGAGAGAAATGCTTTGAGTGCCAAGATGATCATTATCGCCGTCTTGGCCATGCTGTTGCTTATCCCGGCCACAATGATAGGAAATCTGATCCATGAACGCGAAGGCCGAAAAGCAGAGGTCACCCGAGAAATCGGCAGCAAATGGGGGCAGGAGCAGACGGTAAGCGGCCCGGTGATCCGAATCCCCTACCTTGAGAAGATTGCCAACTCCGAAGGCCGCGAGACCGTCTGCCGGCGGAACATCTACCTGTTGCCGGAGACCCTCGACATCACGGCGGGCGTCGATTCGAGCACCCGTTACCGAGGGATTTACGAGGCGGTGGTATATTCCTCGGCCATCAGGATGCAAGGCCGCTTCGACCTGAACCTGCTCGCCCAAAGCGGAGTCGCCTACGACGATATCCTGTTCAAAGAAGCGACCATCATGCTCGGCATGACCGACATGAAAGGGGTTCGGGACCAGATCGTGGCCAGCGTCAACGGGGAGGCATTGGAGCTGAATCCGGGAATGCAGGGACAGGCCGTTGGCTGCAGCGTCGGTGCGCCGCTCCAGGATTTACGGACGATGGAAGATTTGACTTTCGATTTTGCCATCAACCTGAACGGCAACGGTCAGCTCCGCTTCGTGCCGGTGGGCAAGGTGACCCGGCTGGAAATGACTTCGCCCTGGAACTCGCCGAGCTTCAACGGCTCCTTCCTGCCGGTCGAACGGGAAATTGCGGCGAACGGGTTTCGAGCCGTCTGGAAGGTGCTGCATTTCAACCGCGACCTGCCGCAAGTCTGGACCGGCCGTCCCGTCGATTTTGGCAAATACGCCTTCGGCGTCAGCTTCATTATTCCTGCTGATATCTATCAGCAGGCGACCCGTACCGCCAAGTACGCCATTCTGTTTATCGGCTTTACCTTCAGCGCCTTTTTCCTCGCCGAAACGCTGACCCGCCAGAGGGTCCACCCGGTCCAGTATCTGCTGATCGGTCTCGCCCTAGTGCTCTTCTATGTGTTGTTGATTTCGATTTCGGAGCATCTGACCTTCGCCCATGCCTATATCATCGCAACCGGCGCCACCATCGCCCTGATCTCATCCTTTGCCGTCAGCGTACTCAGAAGCAAACGCCTGGGGATGGTCGTTGCCGCCATCCTCTCCGTGCTCTACGGCTACATGTATGTCATTCTCAACCTCGAAGACTATTCGCTGCTGATGGGCGCAATTGGTCTGTTCGCAGTGCTCGCGGCCATCATGTATCTGACCCGCAGGATCGATTGGTACGCTAATGCGGCCGAGGCAGGCTGATTGAACGGCAGGCCGTCCGACTGCGCCGGCCGACCCGGTCTGGCGCAGTCGGGCGAAGTATGACATAATGCCCTGCCACCAAGGAGGATGGCGTCGCAAAAACTCACCAATTGCTGCGTTGCAGCAATCGTCTCCCTGCTTCGACGTACGTAAGTACGCCTCATTGCTCGACAATTGCACGCCTTGCCTTTGGCGTTTTTTGCTTAGCCATCCAATCTTGCGAAAGCATCAAGGATAAAGCCATGGTCAAATCGACAGTGCTGGTTATTGAAGACGAGCCGGCCATCGCCGATGCAATCTGTTACGCCCTGGAGACGGAAGGTTTTCAGTCGCGCTGCCTGCATTCGGGCGGCGAAGCCATCGCCCTGTTGGAAACCAGCGATTTCGCCCTGGCCATCCTCGATATCGGCCTGCCGGATATCAACGGCATCGAGCTTTGCAAGCGGCTGCGGCAAAGCTGCGATGTGCCGATCATCTTTCTGACCGCCCGCAGCGCGGAAATCGACCGGGTCGTTGGCCTGGAAGTCGGCGCCGACGATTATGTGACCAAACCGTTCAGTCCCCGAGAGTTGACCGCCCGGGTCAAGGCCGTCCTCCGGCGCACCCAGCCCCGTCAGCACCCCGCCCCCGACACATCCCTGTTCTCCCTCGATGAAGAGCGTCTTCAGGCCCGATTCTGCGGGCAGCCGCTGGAACTTTCCCGCTACGAATTTCTTCTGCTGCAGGTTTTTCTGCGCCGGCCGGGACAGGTCTTCTCCCGCGAGAAGCTGATGGATATGGTCTGGGATGCCCCGGACGCCAGCATGGATCGCACCGTTGACGCCCACATCAAGAACCTGCGGGCCAAATTGCGGAGCATCAACCCGGAACTCGACCCGATCGTCACCCACCGGGGCTTCGGATATTCTCTGAAAGTGGGCGAATGAGGCTGGGCGCCCGCATCTTCCTCTGCAACCTGGTGATCTTCGCCGCCTGTTTCTTCTATCCCGTCGATTGGATGATCGACAGCCTCGAAACCCGCTACCGCGAAAGCGTCGAAGAGATCATGGTCGACCAGGCGACGATTCTCGCCAGCCAGGTCGCCGAACAGATGCGCGCCGGGCTGTTCGATGCCCGCAAACTGCGCGATGCCTTCAACCGGGCCCACCAACAACCGCTGAATGTCCGGATCTACGACCTGCGCAAGACTGTGGTCGATTCCAATTTCTACCTGACCGATGCCGCCGGACGGGTCATCGGCGATTCCCGCGAGCCGTCGGAGGTTGGCGCCGATTACTCCAATTGGCGCGACGTCTATCTGACCCTGCGGGGCGAGTACGGAGCCCGCACCACCCGGCGCGACCCTCTCGACCAGACATCCTCGTCGCTCTACGTTGCGGCGCCGGTCGTCATCGATGGCAAAATCGCCGGCTGTCTGACCCTGATCAAGCCGACCGCCAGCATCACGGCATTTATGGCCCAGGCCCAACCGCGGATGCTGCAAGCAGCCACCATTTCTCTGCTCGCCGCTATCCTGCTGAGCCTGGTTTTCTCCATCGGGCTCACTCGCCCGATTGTCCGCCTGATCCAATATGCCGACGGCATCCGCCAGGGCCGCCCTACTCCCTTCCCCAAGCTGGGCAGGTCGGAAATCGCCGACCTGGGCGAAGCGATGCGCAAAATGCAGGAGACCCTGGAAGGAAAGCAGTACGTCGAAGAGTATGTCCAGAGCCTGACCCACGAAATCAAAAGTCCGCTCTCGGCCATTCGCGGTGCGGCGGAACTGCTCGAAGAAGAGATGCCGCTCGCGCAGCGGGAGCGTTTTTTGGAAAATATCCGCAACGAATCGGCCCGCATCGGCAAAATCGTCGATACCATGCTGCAATTGGCCGCCCTCGAAAACCGCCGCCTGCGAATAGAGATGGAACCGATCGACCTGAACGCCCTGTTGCGGAATCTGGCAGAAAGCAAACAGCCGATGCTGCTGCAGAAGCAGATTGATCTGCAATTGCAGACGCCCGAGGGGCTGATCTTCTCCGGCAACGGGTTCCTGATACATCAGGCGCTGGACAACCTGCTGCAAAACGCCATCGACTTCAGCCCGCAACAAGGCCGGATCGAAATCGCGGCCGAAGTCAAAGAGAACGAACTGGTCCTGACCGTCGCCGACCAGGGAGCCGGGATTCCCGATTACGCCCTGGAGCGAATCTTCGATAAGTTTTATTCCCTGCAACGGCCCGATACCGGCCGCAAAAGCACCGGCCTCGGCCTTAACCTGGTCCGCGAGGTCGTCGCAACCCATAACGGATCGGTACGACTTGCCAACCGGCAGACCGGCGGCGCCGAGGCGATAATCGTCCTGCCAATAATCAAAAAAGACAACCAGTAGCGCAAATACAGCAGTGAATTACGGGGACCGTATATTACTCTTTTCAGAATTGAATTAACGTTCCCCGGAACTCCGCCTCGATGATCTTGTTATTCTCACCATCTTACAAAGGGGAAATGACATCAGAAAAATCAGAACTCGGGAGTAAAGCCGATAACAGAATCGATTTTAGGAATCGTTCCGTGAAGAAGAATTTTTGAAAGGCAATATTTAGTCGCGAACCATTTTGACCATTTGCAGCACAGTTCGTCTCCGTATGGGTTTATTTATGGGGGAATATGCTCCATAATAAGCTAATTCTTATTAGTTCTTATTTAAATCCACAGGGAGGAAAATCTTATGCGTAAAATGTTTTTATTAATCGTCCTGATCATGCTGTCGCCGGTCATGTTAGCCGCAACCCAAACACCCCTTGAAAAACCGGGCCTTGCTCACCCAGCGGTGAAAAATCCGGCAATTGAAAAAATCGGCAAGCCACAACGTCCATGGCTGGCGATGGAGATCAACGACTTTCGCACCCTTTGGAACGGACGAGCCATCTATACCTACACCCTGACCAACAACTCCGGCGAGCCGTCTGACCAGCTCGAGGTTACGACTTCGTTTGCCGACGGACCCAATGGTCCCTGGAGTAATACAGATGTCCTCGGGTTCATGAGCCTGCGGCCCGGCGCAAGCCAAGGGCAAGTGATCCAGGCCTTCCCACGCGGTACCCGGTGGATCAATGTGGAAATACGCCAGGACCTCAAGCCGGGCAAGCCGGTGGTTCTGGCAAAAAAATTCGAGGCCAAGTATGCCGGTCCGGCCATCAACAGCGTAATTCGCAAGGCTGCAATGGACAAGACCGGGGCCAAGCTGGTCGTGGCCATTGAAAACCCTACCATAGAGAAGTTCCACCAAGATTGCTTCATCCAATGGAGTTTTTCCGATTCTCCGGAAGGGAAAAAACCGACCATGTTACATAAAGAGCCCTTGGATATACCTGCATCCGCCACCATTACCCATGATCTGCCCATCACAGAAGATGCCTCCAGGCCCTATTTGACCGTAACCATCAAGGGGCTCTACGATACCATCACCGTGAAGCAGTTCAAGCAGGAGGGGCGTACTTTCAAGCCC
>Ga0068711_1001442_pt1 | contig 13754 bp, 9 predicted proteins | sample MTBAKMMethaMetaG_FD_62224 | JGI IMG/M metagenome (GOLD analysis project Ga0068711, IMG submission 62224) | Enrichment culture microbial communities from Arthur Kill intertidal strait, New Jersey, USA, that are MTBE-degrading - MTBE-AKM (Arthur... | ecosystem: Environmental > Aquatic > Marine >...
CTACCTCATTACAGAAAAAACAAAATTGATGGCCGATTTTAAATGCAGCGATCTGAATCAGAATCCGGTTTATTCGGCCAATATCCAATTGCAGTTACTCTTCCGGTAGAGGGAGAACAGTGTAATAGCGAATTGTCAAACTTAAAAATCAACATCATGATCAATCCACAAGAATGGCTCGAATTCGGGCAAAAGTTTCACGGGCATAAATGTCCGGCCATGCCGATGGGACTGCGCGTTGGTGCAGCTGCCATGAATGCACTGGGCGTTGAACGCGCCCACGACGGACAACTCATCGCTTTTGTTGACCTGGGCGATGACCACTGTGCTACCTGTTTTGCCGATGGTTTGCAGGTGATTATGGGAACCACTTTCGGCAAGGGAAACATTAAAAAGACACACAAAGGTAAATGGGCTGTTATTGTTGTCGACAAAGCCAGTGGCAAAGCAGTACGGGTTACTCCCCGGGCCGAGGCCATGCTGGCCAACAAACAGACCTCCTTCTTCAAAGACTACCGTGAAAAAGGAATTCCGGCCAGTAAAGTTCCGGACGAAACGGTTGAACCACTCGTTAAAAACGTGATGAATGCTCCTGCCGATAAAATATTGATCGTATCAGAAGTATTTGATTACGATTTGAATGAGCATCCCCACAGCTTCAACAGCTTTGTTTGTGAAGAATGTGGCGAAATGACTGTCATGGAATATGGCCGCGTAAAAGGCGACAAAAAGGTTTGCATCGATTGTGCGGCTAAATAAAGATTACTGCTTTTCATAATTTTCTGTCATACTTGCCAACCCGGTACATTGCCCGAGAATGATTTCCCGGCAATTACCGGGTTTCTTTTAATAATTTGATTTACAGAATGACCAGGCGACCTGTATATCTCAAACTTTCACCAATACTTTTCGGAAACACAAGCCTTCTATAATTTGGTAGGACAGGTAAAATGTCAGATTAGAGTTGTTTTGCTAACATCTGCATTAATTTGGTTTTGGCCGTTAACTTCTGTGTTTGTTTTCTTTGGGAACTTATCTAGTCAAATATAATCTATAATAAATCAATTCATTAGAGTAAAGATTGCTTATGCAAAAAATGTTAAAAAATCTTTGCATTTCTCAACTAATTTCTCAATATTTGTATGTAAACAATTACTTACATTAATGCGTGAAAATACGGATATAAGACAAGAACAAATCAAACAAGCGGTACTTGGTATTATCGTGAATAAAAACATGGAGGATTTGACAATCAGGAACATTGCCAGGCATGTTGGATTTAGTGAAACTGCAATTTTCAGACATTTCAAGGATAAACAGGATATGTACATCTCATTACTCCGGGATATGCAAATAGAATTCATCGGACCATTGAATCGAATTGCTAAATATGCGACATCACTCGAAGAAGGCGTGGAACTGTTCATCTGTTCAACGATAAAAAATCTGAGCAGAAATGAAGGTCTACCTTTAGTGTTACTGGCAATTAGCATATTAGGCAGTTACGATCAACTAAAGACAGGGTTGTGGGAGTTGTTTAACATGCATCGGGAACTGATAGGCGATTTACTGAAACGGGGAATTGACATGGGGGAATGGGACGAAAGAACCACCGTTGAAGATATGACCTTGTTCTACATGATCATTCCGGTTTTTGTAAATATCCAAATCCTGTTAGCTGACCAGCATGTTCCGGAAAATGAATTATGTAAGAAGTATACTGCTCTTTTTTTAAGATTTTTAAATCCTAATTTTTTTAACTAAAAAGTAAGTAATCATATACTTATTTTAAGTGTAAGAAAACATATCACATAATATTTAAGACACCTAATATATACCAAAATGAAAAATAGGGTGATTGACCTGCATCCGTGGTTACGATTGACAACCGAAAGAAAAGAACCGGCGGCTTGCAAATGGGATTAGATGAATCCGGTATCGAATTTACAGAATCCATGGTCGTTTATGTTAGGGCGTGGGGCAGCACAAATTCGTTTACGCCTAAGCATTGGCCAACCGATGTGAATCCGTCTAAAAATCAGGTACAAATATGGAATATCTACTAACATCTAAGTAGCAAATTTGTGAGACTGAACAAATAAACTTTAAGCACAGCAGGCTACAAGGCATTAAGGACCTTTTACTGTGATTCTGAGATTTTGGAAGGAGGATAGATGGCAAGGAACAAACATCTGAGTAAGGTAACGACTGATTGGCAAATGACACGAAAGAAGCTCGGTGTATTGATTTTCTTCATGTTCCGACGACCATGTATTGTAGGTAAAAGTGCCTTATGCCTTGTTTCTCCAACAAAGGAAAAATTTATTTCACCTGAAATAATTTCACACCAATTGAAATAATGTCTGTAATAGAGAGCTTAGAATAATGAAGAACTTATTGGCGAAAATAGAAGACAAGCCCCCCAAAGAAGACAAAACAAATCATCTCATTTGCAAGTTCCTGGGACATGACTTTGACCCGATAAATGCTTTTGGGGGTGCAGATGAATATTGTAGTCGTTGTAACAAGAAATGCGACGAGAATGACCGCTGGTTTGAATGGAAATCATGGCTAAGCTGGAGATTGAGTCCGATAAGGAAGATTTTTAATCATTGTAGAGGGGCAGTTGACAAATACTCATTCTAGCATGGTCCATCTCTTGGTGCTTACAGTATATAGGAAAATACAGTAACTTAATCTAAGTTCCCAATCAACAAAAAGACGCTCTGGCGCGCAATGATTTACAAATACCTAATGATAAAAGTACATATCCATGGTTATCATACTAATACTTGTATTCTTAATTGGATATTCCGGCATTATCCTGGAGAATCAAATCAAAGTAAACAAAGCAGCTTCAGCACTAATCATGAGTGTGATGATTTGGTTTGTTTATGTCATTGGGGGAAAAGAGATTCTTTCATTGGGTTATAGTCATGCATGGCATGAATACACTTCCGCTTTCACAGGTTCTCCCACGCACGAAGGTATTTCAGACTTCATCGTTCATCATGAACTATTACCACGTCTTTCAGACACGGCAAGTATCCTACTCTTCCTGTTGGGAGCCATGGGTATTGTCGAAATCATTGACCGCTTTCAGGGATTCAGGGTTTTAACCGATCACATTCGTACCCGAAATAAAGTGAAATTATTATGGATATTAGGTCTGTTAGGATTCCTATTGTCTTCAGTGCTCGACAACCTGACCACTACAATAGTGATGATTTCACTTCTTCGAAAGCTGATAAATAAACCTGAGGACCGTTGGGTTTTTGCCAGTATTGTGGTCATTGCAGCAAATGCTGGTGGAGCCTGGTCCCCTATTGGTGATGTGACCACTATTTTATTATGGATAGGTGGCCAGATTACGGCATCTTATATTGTGAAAGCAGCTTTTCTTCCCGCCCTGGTGAATATTTTGGTTCCGTTGATGGTTGCCTCCTTCTTTGTCAAAGGAGTCGATGACGGACCAGGGGATGAAGCGGAGGACTCGAATGAATTCACAGCTCCATGGGAACGGAGATTTATACTGGCTCTCGGCGTAGGCGCACTCATTTTCGTTCCCATTTTCAAAACCATCACCCATCTCCCTCCTTACCTGGGAATGATGTTTGGGTTAGGCGTTTTGTGGATTACCACAGATATCATGCTGCGCAAGCATCCACGTGAGGATCGTCGTGTTTTAAGCGTGAGCCATATTGTACGCCGGATTGATGCGCCAACCATCCTTTATTATGCAGGTATTTTGACCACGGTAGCGGCTTTATCCTCTTCAGGATTGCTTGACTGGGTAGCTTTAAAACTCGATAGCGGAGTTGGAAATATTTTCGGTATTGACATACTGATTGGTGTGCTTTCATCACTTATCGACAACGCTTCGCTAGTGGCAGCAACCATGGGTATGTATAACATCGCACATGTTGGAGCAACCGGATATCTCGCAGGATTTGTTGAAAACGGAAATTTCTGGACTTTTCTGGCTTACACAGCAGGTACCGGTGGTTCCATGCTAATTATTGGGTCGGCAGCAGGAGTGGCAGCGATGGGAATGGAAAATATAAGCTTTGGATGGTATTTCAAACGAATATCAGGATTAGCGCTACTAGGGTATCTGGCAGGTGCTGCACTATTTTATTTTGGGCTTTAAAAAATGCATTGTTCCGGCTTCATTGAAAAAAAGAAGAGATAATGCATTGATTCATTTCTGTAGCCGGATTATCGTTCACTTTTATTATTCTTCCTTGTTCATGTCAAATTAAACACTATCAGAATGTTTGAATTAATGGCAATCATTTTTCTCCTAGGGTATGCAGGTATTGTCTTTGAACACAAAGTCAAAATAAACAGGGCGGGTATTGCCTTGGTGATGGGAGCATTGATGTGGGCTGTTTATGCATTGTACGGTACATCAATACTGTCATTAGGATATAGTCAAAACTGGCATGAATTCATTTCCCGGCATCCGGAACAGGCCACGCAGGAGATGACGATGAACTTTGTTACGGAACACGAGCTGTTTTTTTACCTCTCAAGAATTGCTTCCATATTTCTTTTTCTCATTGCTGCTATGGGAATTGTGGAAGTAGTGGATCGTTTTCAGGGTTTCCGGGTCATCACCGACCAAATAACCACCCGTAACCGGGTTAAACTGATGTGGATACTCACACTGTTAACATTCTTCATGTCAGCAGTGCTTGATAATGTAACCACAACAGCGGTAATGATTACGCTGGCCCGAAAGTTTATTCGAAAACCGGAAAACCGGTGGATATTTGCGGGTATGATTGTGATTGCTGCAAACATGGGAGGAGCCTGGTCACCCATTGGCGATATTACGACCGTCATGTTATGGATTGGAGAAAAAATTACCACAATAAATATTTTCAAATCGGTTTTTCTTCCCAGTCTGGTCGGAATCTTAATCCCACTTGGTGTTGCATCAATATTCTTGAAAGGGGGGGAGACAGAACAACCCTTACTTGATGATGATACGGAAGAATTCAATTCAGCCAGTGAACGAAAATTTATTTTCTTCCTCGGGGTGGGAATATTACTCCTGGTACCGGTATTTAAAAGGTTAACACATTTACCACCCTATATGGGCATGTTGATAGGATTGGGAATTATTTGGTTGGTTACGGATTTGATGTTGAGAAACAGGCCCCATGAGGACAGGCGGACTTTAATTGTAAGTCAGCTTATTCATAACCTCGATGCTCCGACACTTCTTTATTTTGCTGGAATATTTACAGCGGTGACAAGCCTGACGTCTGCCGGCCAGCTAAATATTATCTTTAAATTTTTAGATACTCATGTTGGTAGCATATTTGGCATTAACATGATCATTGGTGCTGTATCTTCGGTAGTCGATAATATAATACTTGTAGCTGGAGCTATAGGAGTCCACAATGTTGTACCGATGGGAGCTGGAGGATATCTGGCAAATTTTGTGCAGAATGGGCAATTTTGGACCTTATTAGCCTATTCCGCCGGGGCTGGTGGTTCACTGTTACTAATTGGTTCAGCTGCGGGAATGACAGCCATGAATATGGAAAATATTCGTTTCGGCTGGTATGTGCGGAAGATCTCCTGGCTCGCTCTGTTAGGGTATCTCGGAGGCGCTGCTACTTACTATTTTCAACAGTTTATTTTTTAGAAAAAGTCAGATTGCTGTGACTGTATAACCCTCCATTCGTATAACAAATTTGTTTGCGAAAAATGTAGCAAAATGTCGGTAATGTAATATGGACGGATGAAAGTTTTTATGGAATGCACTTCAAAATATCCTTAGCTGATATATTAATAACATAAGACTGAACAATAAATGTTCAGGCTTTAACTTTTTCAAATCCAGTCATCTTTATAGGCTCCCTTTACGGGTGTTATGAATGTAAATTTCCATTCTCTCTAAGTCAGGTTTGTCAGGTTTCCCCATTTTTCCTTTTCACCCTTCTGTGCCTGCAGGCCGTTGCCTAACCTGGCTAAAAAGCCCGGCAGTCAACAACCTTCGGCACCGCACAAAGCCGGTCCGGTCTGCTTGGGCATGACGCCTCTACGTTGTCATTCGGTCACATCCCACACCCGCTTTCTTCCCTAGCGCACGTAAGCTCTATTCAGCGCACTGCTGTCGAGAAAGAGAAATTCGCGAAATCTGGAGGTTCACGAATCAATTCGAGCGAACTCCCGGACAAAGTGGCAAGGTCATTCAGGAGATCAAGGTCGACGAGATGTTCATGATATCCGAAGCAAAAAGAGTGACGACAAAATACAAGCTTTACGCCAAACTCGATGCTATTGAGAAGCTGGCCAAACACCTTGGGTTTTACGAAAAAGACAACAGACAAAAAGAGAATCAGCAGACGGTTATTGTTTTACCTGGGAATGGGAGGTAAATTATTTCAATCCAACTTCTTTATAATAATGATCCAATCGGTCCTGCTCATCTTGGTCCTGAATATGTTCGATAGATATTATTAACCCATCTTCATTCACGTGAAGTTTCTGTGTGCACCTATGGGTATAACTTTTGCCTTTGTGAGTTAAATAGTCAGTAAAATGGACATAGAACTCTGAATCACTTATCGATTCAATACGGCTTTTCCCCCATTCAAGGTTATCAAGTTTCTTTCTCCCGTCCAGCATGTTTTGTTCATAGGATAGACAGATTTTATTAGCCCCAATCAATATCTCATCGCCTATTAAATATCTACAATTTTGACTTAATAACTCTTTTGTCTCTTCAAAATTATCATGGTCTAACGATTCACCAAAACGCAAAGCTGTTTTCTCCATCAATGCTTTTATTTGTTCACGAATCTTCATATTCTCTATTGTATTCTGAATCAATTTAATCAATCATATATCCACCTAATCAATTAACTTTCCCATGATTACAGAACTAAAATAACTACCATCAATGAAAAAATCCCTTCTTAATGTTCCTTCTTGTTCAAATCCCAATTTTCTATACAATGATATCGCACGGGTATTGTCCTCTTTTACTTTTAAATTAATCTTCGTGATCCCATTTTCTTTTGCCCATTCAAATAGAATCTGTATTAATTCAACACCAATTCCATTCCCCCAAAAATCCTTTAATACACTTACACCAAATTCTCCCACATGAGAGATACGCGGACGACTTTCAGATTTAAAATTCAGATTACCAATAATCTTATCTTGATACACAGCCACTAATAATAGCCTATGCTTTGAGATAAATGAATTTTCGATTAATAGTTTTTCATCATTAATTGAAACGTCAATCTCCCCGCTACCGAAAGTTAGATTATCTGATTCCGATGAAATTGCATCTAAGTATGATATCATAGGCTCTGCATCGCATACCAACGCTTCTCTTATTATGTACTCTTCACCATTTTTTAAATAACGACAACTTCGCATTTGTATTAACCCCCTTTTATGTGAATCCTAAATAACGACAAAATTATAGTCACAGACAATGTGATTCTACGATGAACCAAAAATTAATCGAAACGAATATTTCTCCAATTGAATCTAATTTTAATCTACCTTTTGCTAAACTGATCTGAAGTATTCCATTTTTCCTAAAAGAAAAGTTGGGAGTTGTCAAACGAATCAAACCTTAAGAAGCCTTTCAAAATGATTTCCCCAAGCCTGCAGGCCGCTGCCTGGCCATCACACAATCCTACCCAGCAACAACCTTCGGCACCCCCACTAAGCCGGTCCGGCCTGTTCGGTCATGACGCCTCCACGTTGTCATTTGGTCACAGCCCGCACCCGCTTTCTTTCCCCACACACATTCACTCCGCTCAACACCAGGCTATTCAGGAACCCACAATCCGAGAACACCAGTGTCAATCGGTGAATAAAATCGGTGTATTTCTGTGAATTTTCTCACTTTCTCCTCTATTGTTACCATTAACAAATATATATCAGCTGTTTACGATACTCAATCTCAACCTTCCTTTTAGTTAATCCAAATACAAATAATTACTGTACAATATGTTATGGATGCACACATAAAACAATAAGATATCCGCCACTGTTCCGTGGTTAACAAAATCAATTAGCTATTATGGATACTCTTCAGGTTAAAGGCTCTCCCAAAAGAGGCTTACTCGGAACTACACTCGGGTTCTTCTTTGGGTTTGCAGCCGTTTCGTTATACGGACCCACCTCCGTCAATTTTAAAGATGCTATGGGACTGAGCGCCACGATGCTGGGACTTCTGGTTGCCATTCCCTCGCTTTCTGGTTCATTGCTGCGCATTCCTTTCGGGGCCTGGGTAGATACAACAGGAGGTAAGAAGCCATTTTTCATTCTTATGTTGCTATCAGTAATCGGGTTGGGCGGAGTTACTCTATTGCTTCATTTTACCTATCCTAACCACATGCATGGTATGTATGGTCTGATTTTGTTTTTCGGGTTTCTCAGCGGTTCTGGTATTGCCACTTTCTCGGTAGGAATCGGGCAAACTTCCTACTGGTACCCTCAGAAAAAACAGGGAAAGGCACTGGGTACTTATGCCGGGTTAGGGAACCTGGCTCCCGGAATATTCTCACTCATTCTCCCACTATACTTAGCTCATTATGGATTCATTTCGGCCTATCTTGCCTGGTTTATCTTTCTACTCATTGGTCTTCTGATTTATGCTAAGCTGGGCGTAAATGCCTATTATTTTCAGTTTCGCGATGCCAAAATGAGTATAGACGAAAGTCGGGAAAAAGCGGAAAAGCTCGGACAGGAAATTTTTCCCTCCGGAAGTGTAAAAGATAGCTTAATCAATTCCGCAAAAGTGAAAAACACCTGGGCGCTGGTAGTACTCTATTTTACCACATTCGGTGGTTTTATTGCCCTCACTGCCTGGTTTCCCACCTACTGGAATCAATTTCAGGGATTCAGTGGTGTGAAAGCAGGTCTCTTTACGGCTATTTTCTCGCTACTTGCATCGCTGCTCAGGGTGCCTGGCGGTTCATTTGCCGATAAGGTTGGTGGTGAACGCATGAGCCTGTTGTCCATGATTCTGGTGCTGCTTTCTGCTATTGTTCTGGCATTTACGCAAAGTGCAGTCGTAGGAATACTGGCAGCGATTGTGCTGGCTGCCGGGATGGGCTTTAACAATGCCGCTGTTTTTAAACTGGTTCCCCATTATGTCCCAAAATCAGTAGGCGGCGCGGCCGGTTGGGTTGGCGGTCTGGGTGCTTTTGGTGGATTTGTGATTCCTCCCGTGATGGGTGCCATTGCTGATAGTTATGGAAAAATTGGTTACGCCAGGGGATTCATCGTCTTTGTACTTTTAGCTGCCATTAACATGTTTATTATTTACCGGTTGTTAAAAAGTAAACCAGTTGAGCAAAATTAGATTGACGACAATTTCCAAACCTGAAAATCATTAGCATGAGTTTATTAGACCGGCTTATCTACTTTAGCAAGGTTGCAGATAAAACCACGGACCAACACATTGTTACGACAGAACGAAACTGCGACAGCGAACAGTTCTACCGAAACAGATGGCAGCACGATAAAATTGTCCGCTCAACTCACGGTGTGAATTGTACGGGCTCCTGTTCATGGAAAGTATTTGTAAAAAACGGTTTAGTCACCTGGGAGATTCAGCAGACCGATTACCCTGAAACCCGTCCCGACCTGCCCAATCATGAACCGCGCGGTTGCCCCCGGGGTGCCAGCTATTCCTGGTACCTGTACAGTGCCAACCGGGTAAAACACCCCATGGTGCGGGGGTCGCTAATCGATGCTTACCGTAAAGCTAAACAGAACTGCAGTGACCCTGTCGAAGCCTGGGAATCAGTGATGGAAGACAAAGTTATCTCAAAAAAATATAAGGCAGAGCGTGGTCTTGGTGGATTTATCAGAGCCGATTGGAAAGAAGTTAATGAAATCATCGCTGCCGCTAATATTTACACCATCAAAAAATTTGGCCCCGACAGAATAGCAGGATTTTCACCCATCCCGGCCATGTCGATGGTTTCTTATGCAGCTGGTACCCGGTATCTGAGTCTTATCGGTGGTTCCGTTTTGAGCTTCTACGACTTTTATTGCGATTTGCCCCCCGCATCACCGCAAACGTGGGGTGAACAAACCGACGTACCTGAAAGTGCCGACTGGTACAACTCCTCTTTCCTCATGCTCTGGGGCTCCAACGTGCCGGTCACCCGAACGCCTGATTCACCGTTTTTTACACAGGTTCGGTATAAAGGAACCAAAACGGTAGTGATTGCTCCTGACTACAACGATGCAGCCAAGTTTTCCGACCTGTGGATGAAACCCAAACAGGGGACTGATGCGGCCCTGGGAATGGCCATGGGGCATGTAATACTCAGGGAATTCTTTCTGGAGCAAAAAACAGCCTATTTTGATGAGTATGTTCGACAATATTCTGACCTCCCCTTTCTGGTAAAACTGGAGAAGCACGAGAAGGGTTATGTCGCCGGCGCATTGCTACGGGCTTCCGATTTTGACGATAAGCTAAATGTCGATCAATCTCCGGAATGGAAACCGGTACTTCGCGATGAAAATTCCGGTGAATTATCTGTACCAAACGGAACCATCGGTTCGCGATGGGATAAAAGTCAGAAGTGGAATCTGGAAATGAAAGATGCCCGCACGGGTAAGGAGATTCAGCCGCTCCTGTCTGTGCATGGGAAACATGATGAAGTAATTAATGTGGCATTTCCTTACTTTGGTGGGCCAACCTATAAACATCGACACTTCAATGCATCGGAGCATAACGATATTACGTTACATAAAATTCCGGTACAAAGAATACATACCAACAAGGGAGAATCCTATTGCTGTACCGTTTTCGATCTGATGGTGGCCAATTATGGACTCGAACGTGGATTGAATGATCACAATGCGGCGAAAAGTTATGACGAGAATCTTCCCTATACACCATTATGGCAGGAGCAAATAACCGGCGTTCCCAAAGAACAGGTGATTACGGTGGCCCGCCAGTTTGCCGAAAATGCAGTAAAAACAAAAGGGCGCTCGATGATCATCATCGGGGCGGGTGTCAACCACTGGTTCCATACTGACATGATCTACCGGAGCGCTATCAATATGCTCGTCTTCTGTGGGTGTGTGGGGCAATCTGGTGGTGGTTGGTCTCACTATGTGGGACAAGAGAAGTTAAGACCGCAAACCGGTTGGTTGCCGCTAGCCTTCGGTCTCGACTGGAACCGACCTCCCCGCCATATGAATACAACCTCGTATTTCTATCTTCACAGCGACCAGTGGCGTTACGAAAAAGTACAGCTGGATGAATTACTCTCTCCCTTGGCAGACCAAAAGCTTTGGAAAAACCTAACCATGGTAGACTGTAACGTGAAGGCGGAACGAATGGGATGGTTACCTTCTTCGCCACAGCTAAATACCAATCCGGTAAAACTGGCGGAAGAAGCTAAAAAAACCGGAAAGAAGCCAGAAGAATATGCCTTGGAGAAACTGAAAAATGGTGAAATACATTTTGCTTCGGAAGACCCGGATAATCCAACAAACTTTCCGCGCAATATGTTTGTGTGGCGCTCTAACCTGCTGGGATCAAGCGCTAAAGGAATGGAGTATTTCATGAAACACCTGCTGGGTACCCAAAACGGTGTTTTAGGAAATGACCTGAAGGCCAATGGGCAACCTCTACCTTCCGAAGTATATTGGCACGACCAGGCTCCCGAAGGAAAGCTGGATCTGTTGGTGACAGCTGATTTTCGCATGTCCACAACGGCTCTTCATTCCGATATCTTACTGCCAGCCGCCTCCTGGTACGAGAAGAATGACCTGAGCACTTCCGATATGCATCCTTTCATTCACCCCTTTCATCAAGCCGTTGACCCGGTATGGGAATCGCGTTCGGACTGGGATATCTTTAAAGGACTTGCCAAAAAGTTCTCCGAGCTTTCCACCGGTCACTTGGGTATCGAAAAAGACGTGGTTCTCTGGCCCCTGCAACATGATTCTCCCATGGAAATGTCAGAAACGGCAGATGCCAGTGATTGGAAACATGACGGGAAAGATCTCAAACCCGGGTTCAACATGCCCAAAATCGTCACGGTAGAACGCAACTATCCTGAAACGTATAATCGCTTTACCTCTCTGGGACCGATGATGAAGAGTGCCGGAAACGGGGCGAAAGGTATTAGCTGGAATGCGGAAGAGGAGGTTGAGTTTTTAAAACAGCTGAATCATATCGTTACAGACGAGACAAGTTCACAGGGATTGCCACAAATCATGACTGATATTCAGGCCGCGGAAGTGATTCTGAGTTTGGCTCCGGAGACCAATGGCAATGTTGCCGTAAAAGCATGGAAAGCCTTGGAGGCTATTACCGGACGAAATCACCACGAATTGGCTGCCAGCCGTGCCGATGAAAAAATACGGTACCACGATATTTTGGCTCAACCCCGAAAGATCATCACCTCTCCAATTTGGAGCGGAATCGATTCTGAGGAGGTTTCTTACAATGCCAGTTATACCAATGTACACGAGCTGATTCCCTGGCGAACACTGACAGGAAGACAAACACTGTATCAGGACCATCCGTGGATGCTGGCTTATGGTGAAAATCTGGTCTGCTATAAACCCCCCATCCAGACTAAATCGGTGGAAAAAATCTACAATGAGCTGAATTCGGATAAGGATTATCTGGTCATTAACATGATGACACCTCATAATAAGTGGACAATCCACTCCTCATGGTCGGATAACCTCCTTATGCTTACCCTGGGAAGAGGAGGCCCCGTAGTATGGATGAGTGAAAAAGATGCTGAAAAAATCAATCTGGAAGATAATGACTGGGTGGAAATCTTCAATCAGAATGGCGCATCTGTAACGAGAGTAATTGTATCACAACGCATTCCGGAGGGTGCTCTGGTATATTACCATAACCAGGAGCGGACCGTCAACATGCCGGTCAGTCAGGAAACTGGCAACCGCGGTGGTGTACACAATTCACTCGAACGTTTGAGCCTAAAGCCAACCCACATGATTGGCGGATATGCACAACTGGCTTATGGCTTCAATTATTATGGAACCATCGGTTCGAACCGCGATGAAATTGTGGTCATACGTAAATTGGAGAAGGTAGAATGGAAAGATGAGGAAATCGGTTGATAATAATAGAGTAAATTACTGATTATGAGAATTCGTGCTCAGATAGGAATGGTGTTAAACCTGGACAAATGTATCGGTTGCCACACGTGCTCCGTTACTTGCAAAAACGTATGGACTACCCGTCAGGGAATGGAATATGCCTGGTTCAATAATGTGGAAACTAAACCCGGAACAGGCTACCCAACTGATTGGGAAAATCAGGAGCACTATCAGGGTGGATGGAAGCTGGACAAAGGCGCGCTGCATCCCCGGATGGGTAGCAAAGCAGGGATTATGAAAGGAATATTTGCTAATCCTCATCTGCCGCAAATTGACGATTATTACGAACCTTTTACGTTTAACTACTCCGTCCTGCACAAACAGGCCAAATTCAAAACACCTCCGTCGGCTCGGCCATATTCGATGATAACCGGTAAGTTGATGGATAAGATTGAGAAGGGCCCCAATTGGGAGGATAACCTGGGTGGAACTTTTGCCAAACGCAGCCAGGACCGGAATTTCGAACAGGTACAAAAAGAAATTCTCAGGGAATTTGAAAATGCATTCATGCTCTATCTTCCTCGTCTTTGTGAGCACTGCCTGAATCCTACCTGCGTAGCTGCCTGTCCATCAGGGGCTATATACAAACGGGAAGAGGACGG